>JGI12575J12848_1000377_pt1 | contig 28017 bp, 23 predicted proteins | sample A23P1SouthBayCA_2_FD_12848 | JGI IMG/M metagenome (IMG submission 12848) | reverse complement strand
TTTTCGCGGATAAATCTGGTTTAGAATGTCCCCCACTCCGGAGTCGGTCTCCCTGTTTACAATTTCATATACCTTGGTGGATGGCCCCTCATAAAAGAGTTTGATTTTACGGTCAGGCAGTTTCTGGAAATCGGCAACCCATTGCTCTATATCCCGCATAACGGAGGGCGAATCATACAAAATGCCTTGCTGTATGGATCCATATGGCGCTTTTTCGGTAAAAATGAATATTGAGGCCGGGGGCACCTTTTCGAGGGATTCTGAGCCAAGCTGCTGGTGATAAGTTGAATCGATGGCAGCATATTCATCCAAAAAGTACTCGTAATCCATATAGTAGTGACGGTTTTTCGCCTGTATTCGTTGCACACCAGGCCCAACGGTTGCATAGCTGTACGGTAAGCGTTCACTGATAATTTTGTAGTAGGCCTTAAAAAAGCCGTTTGGTACCGTTGATGGCAACATGGAACTTACCCGAATACCACCTTGCACGAAGATCAATACGGGAATGGTAATAAGCAACAATCCCCATGACAACTTATAGATAACAGATTCAGAGACCGCCTCTAGACGATACAGGATTTCGAGCGGCACAACAAAGGTTATACTGGCAAAAACCCCGATGAGCACGGCAAAAAACTCATTCAGCTGATCGGTATCAATCCAAAACAATTCACCGATGTCCAGTAAGGGAGTATATCGCAATGCAACCAAGACAAAAATTATCAGGAAAATACATTCGTCGCGGACATATTTTCGGCCACTGACAAAATAATCCACGGCAAAATAGAGCATCAATATACCCGCTACAAGGATGTATATGTAGCTCAACTCATCCATGGGAAGTACGAGAGATGGAAAATAGGTGTAGGCCTGGATATCGTAGAGCTGGGTTAAGAAAAATTCAGTTGGACTAATGTCCTGGATATAACTCATAACGAGAAATGGCAACAGAACGATAATGCTTAGCGAAAGTAGGTATCCGGACACGCGGTAGAAAGACTTCAAATACCTCCTGCGTGGCAGGCTGAGCAACCCCAGAAACATCAGTGGCAGCAGAATGATAAACGCCACGAAGAGATTGATAAAGGCGGTGGCTATAAATCCAGAGAGCACATAAAACCAAGGGCTTTTAAATTTTGAGCGTAAATTCCGGATAAAAATAGTTATGGTAGGAAACGCAAAACAGAGCGCAAGATCCAGGCTGCTGGCTTCGACCTGTTGATCGAGCGAAATGGGCAGAAATAACATCGGCACCAAGGCATAAATCGACATCCCCATTATAGGAGCCAGCGGGTATCGATTTTTAGTAAGGTCACGAGCTACCCAATACACCAGAATGCACAGGAAAAAGCTGGACAATGCACCCAGCAAGTGCAGAATCATTTCAGGGCTGACCTGCGTAAGCATACTAAAAATGCTAACCAAGGAGTGCATACCCCCGGGGCTTGGAAACTGTAAAAAGTAATCCTGCAGCCTCAACTCCTTAACCCTGTTGAGATGTTCAAACCATCCCCGGTTAAAGGGCGCGGCATGATTCAAAGCGGGATACATCCGAATTAAGGTGCCGGCCAGAGCGATACCCAAAACCAGCGTCCACTCGCTGAGCTCTCGGTATCCTACTTTAAAGAAAGTCGTGAATTTTGATTTAAATGCCGTCCAGTAGGTTTGATTATCATTCTCAATTATTCTGAGTTGCCTTACCAATGTTTTGAGCTCCCATTGCTCAAAATATTCTCGAACACTTTTGGCATCACTCCGATAGATGTTAATAATCAGTGGGATAAGCAGCAACGTCACTGCAATACTGATAAAATCGTACAAATGTAAAACAGTGAGCACGAAAATTGAAAACACGATAATACCGCCGAGTCCAACCCAGGAGTAAATTAACTTCTCGATATTGGGCTGATCACGGGTATGCGACAGGAACAGCGGACCGATTAAACCAAACAACAGCACAAACCAAAATACAATACGTACTGCTGCAAATAGTGCTTCTGCTATGTATGGCAATTGCGATATAACTTCCACTTGGTAGAAAATTTGTCGGGTTACTGTTGACTTGGCCGCACGCCTGGGAGACTATCCAGTTCTATTGAGCTAATAGAATATGGAATATTTAATGTATCTAATCTTTTGGTAGCCAAACTCTTAAGACTATTGCCTTTTGCAAAATCTAAAATAAGGAAGGGTTTGCCGAATTGGCTTTTATAGTCATTAATTGTACTAACTTTTTCTCGGTACTCATTTTCAGGCCGCAATTGATACTCCTGCTTTTTAAAATCATAGTTCGTAGCAACATCTTCGATCAACACAGCATCTATCAATTTCTGCGTTTGGTCCAGCAAGAAGAGCCCAGCGTTCTGCACAATCACAGCCTCAGGATATTTTTTCCGGATTTTGGCAATCACATCCACCATATGTGGCTGCAGGTGACTTCGCTCGCTGTAGGGAGCCACATCGTCGATGGTATCCAAAAACAAACCGTCAAAACCTTTGGCCATTATATTGGGGACCACCCTGTCCACTAAAATTGACCTTGTTTTAGAGTCAGCCAGATTTAAAAACGGACTGTCCCAGTTTTCATTTACTCCAAGGAATCCCCGCTCCTCAAGCAACGGATAATACCATCGATATTTATTGACCTCACCGAGAGAAATATACCCAAGCAGGGTATTATCAGCAGTGTTCAAAGAATCGACCTGTCGCCGGGAATAATAATCTGATTCTACAATCAGTAGCTTGTATTGGTTGCCCACCTTTTGCAGGTTTTCTATTCGCCCGTAGGAAACTGCAAAAGGTGAATAATCAGTTGGAGCAACAGTGGATTCGGTATTTTGGCAACTATCTAAAATAAAAATAGAAAATATTATTAATACTATGTATCGCATATAGTTACTGATTCTGTCCTATTTCACATATTTGTTCCCAACCGATGTCATTCATCATTTCTACTACGGTTGAGACCAACTCCATATCAAACTGAACCTCTGCCCTTTCAAGCAGTGAAGATACCAACTCCTGAAGTTTTTCCTCCGGGCTTTGGGAGCCACTATCATTTGGTGATTCAATATACGCCGTAATGTATTCAAAAAGACCAACCACCTTGCCTGTTATTGGGATGTCGTCACCTTTGATTCCGTTGGGGGTACCTGACCCATCAACCCACTCGTGGTGTGTGCGAATACCCTGCTTTACGTCATCATCAATCGGTAGATTGTTGACAAGGCGTTCCCCAAGCAGCGGATGCTCGAGGTCCCCACCCACCGTGCGATAATCTTTAAATTGATGTACGCCCAGATAGCCGATGTCATGCAACTTCGCCGTCAGGAGTATGTGTTGTTTGTCCTCGCTGCTTAGACCGTGATAATCTGCAAAGGTAGAACTTAATGCCATAACCCGGTCGGTATGGTACTTGGTTCGACCCCACTGCTGCTCGAGCTCACGCAGCATGCGATAATAAGTGTCAATTATTTGATCAGAAAGCTGGTGCCGCTGATCTCGGTGTTTTAACATCTCTTCCAGTGTATTCAGAATCGTCGGATAGGTATCAGAGTTAAGCAATGCCTTTTTATCAGCTTCAGCCAATCCCATCATCAATACCGTACGTTTATTTTCGGTATCAAACCGCTCAAACACTAGGCTTTGCTTTTCGGCCAAATCGAGCTGGGTTTTCAAATGGGATTTAAAATCGGTCGAATCATTCTCAGAAGGTTCAAAGTCGAGTACCGTATTTATAAATTCCTTATCCAAATTTGCCTGGGCAAGTACCAGTGGATCCTCTTCTAATTCAACCAAAGCAGCAAAGCGGGCTTTTTTCACATTTGTAAGATGTCGGAGCATCACTTTCAGATGCCCCCTCACCTTAAAGCTGTCGGCAGTTAGAATACCGATTTTCTTTTCAAGCTTCTCCTGTACCAGATCCCGGGCATCCTCTTCAGCTTGATGTAGTTCAAGCATCCAGCGAGAGAGTATGCGCCCAATAATGGAGAGCCGAGGAATAATGACTTCAGGACTTTCGACATACGGACCTGTGCAATAAATTCCCTGAAATTCATCATCATGAATAAGCGGAATACGATAGCAGTTGCCAATAGGAAATGAGGAAACACCCTTTTCTTTCAAATCACTGGTAATCGGTATTTGCAGTTCAAGATTATCCAGGCGTTGCTCAAACTGACTTACCTTTTCTTTACGATCACTCTTGGAAAGCTGTTTAAGCGACAACTTTGTCTTTAGATTATGGGAAAGAACCTTCCGATGTTGGAGTTTAAGCTTCCCGCTTCCCTCCTTGAGATACACAAAATGGACCGGTGCATCATACAGGATATCCATCCACTCTACCACATCCTTGAATGAGGGTGTCTCTTCCCGGGAAAGGTAGTCAGCCGCCTGCACCCAGAATTCGATTTCATCTTCCACTCCGAATGACTCGAGTGAAAATGCTGTACCTAGTCGTTTGGCAATCGTCTGTACGTACTTGGTAACGTCTTTCATAAATATGTAGATCTAAAAAGCTGAATAGTAGTAATAATCCAGTCGTTTGAAGAATTTTCGTGCAAAAAGTCCCGATACCACCGCAAAACAAATGGAGCCGGCCATAAGCCCAATCGTTGCATATTCCAGGGCAATCACGCGGCTGCAAATGAAGCCCACGAAAAAATTGACTGTTAATCCCGCTAACATGGAATACATCGAGAATGCGGGCTTGTTTAAGGTGAAAAAGAAGAGTGCATTCAGCAAACCGATATTCAAAAATACGTACGATATACTGGCCAGCCAGAATACCTTTGTCGTCATTGGGTTCGCAAAGAAATCTCGTATTTCTGGCACCTTATTCTGGAACATGCGCAGGCTGTCAACGGCAAAGTAAGTTAACAGGATAGAAACAATGCTAAAGCCGATAAGCAATGCCAGCTGGCGGAAGTAAAATTTCCTGTAATAATCATTAAACGCTTTGAGCTGACTGAATTTGGCTTTTTCCTGTAAGGGTACTAAATACTTTGAGAACGCTTGTATGCTGTACTCTAGCACGGCTACGCTCAGCACAAGCGTCAGCAACGCCCAGTCCATTCCAAGCTCATAGGGCGTGTTAAACCAGATAATATATGGTGGTGGGGGCGGACCAGCCGACCAAGCCAAAATCCGATCAACAAACAGAAACAGGAAGTAGCCCAACCCATAAATGAAGTAGCGATAATTTACGTAATAGCGAACTTCCGGCTTTGGTAGTGTTTGCTTTACTGAACCCTGATGAGTCGATCTAATTTTAAGGTTGAACACCAAGTACGCATAACCAGCCAACAGCAGTATCGTAGCCGCCATAGCAATCCACTGTGACAGGTAAATTCCGAGATTCAGTACCTCCATGTTGAACAGAACGATCAAAGTCCCCAAGATAATAATCACCAGAATGGAAACCTGTCGCTCTAGGGCATACAACACCCCCGAGGCCAACAAAAGCAGGCTAATCAGGATCATATAGACCAGTCCCAGCGTAATCATCGCGTTGGGATAGAATGGAATCAGGAGATTAATCAGGAATAGCGCCACAGTAGCTACTCCTACCGTTATAACTCCGGCGCCCAGAATCTGCTTGGTAGACTCATACGCCAGGTAGAAATTATCACTACTCTTATAGCTGGATACCGACCGCCCAAGTACCTGGATAAATCCGCCGGTAAGTACAAATGCAGTGATCGTTCCAAAAGCCACAACGGTTGCCTGTGCCTCATTAAACTCCAGCCAAGCCCATAGCGAATAACGGAATACAATTACGGCGGCAATTTGGCTGATCATCGGCAGTGAAAAAAGCAATCCTTTGCCGTAATGCCGCAAGAAAAAGGTCAACTGTTCCCAAATGCTGGGACTTTCAATCTTTTCTTCCAGCGACTCCGTCTGAGACTCCTGCTCTTCCCGGGCCTCTTGCTTCAGCTCATCGTATATTTCATCGGCCAGCTCAAAAATCGATTCATAGCCAAAGTCCTCTCGGACATCCACTTCGCGAACGCCCAGGGATTCGATCGTGGCCGCTACCGCCCATGTACTCAACGGATTGCCCACCAGATTTTTGACCTCCCGTTTGAGTTTACCGACGTTATCAATGGTTAAATTTTCAATATCGTGCAGTTCAGACATTGGCCTCCACCCTTTCCATCATTTGGCAAACGGATGGTAGTTCGATCTCTCTCTTCAGGGGCTCATCATTACGCTCGTGAAATGCCTGATATACATCATAATAGTTGTCAACCGATTTGTTTATAGTGTACTTCAGCAGTACCCTGGACCGGGCCTGACGTCCCAGTTCAATACGAAGCTCATCATCATTTAATAATTTTATAACTCCATCGGCCAACTCTCTGGGAGCGCGTGGTTTACATAGTACGCCACAGCCTTCCACTGCTTCGCTAACACCGCCGACATCTGTGGCTACGACGGGTCTTGAACAGCTCATCGATTCCAACACGGTGTACGGAAATCCCTCCGATATGGAACTTAGTATAGAGATGTCACCCTCGTTAAAGATTTCACTGGGTGTATCGTGATACCCACCAAAGGTGAAATTATCTTCGAGGTTCAATTTTTCGACAAGTTTCCTGCACTTTTTCACGTAGGGCTTGTCCACCTCTAGACTTCCATAAATGATGTATTGCACATTCGGAATTTCACGACGCACAAGATCGCATGAATAGATCATAGTCTCGATATCCTTGAGCGGAAAAACGTGCGCTACTGCCACAACGGTCGGCTGGTCCTGCGTGTGCTTAGGCTTTGGCTGTGGACGAAAAAGCTCGGTATCTACGCCATTGTAAATTGGCCGGATTCGCTCCTCAGGGGCTTCAAACTCCCGTTCCCATTTGGCATTGATGGAAGTGACCGGCGAAATAAGGTCGGCATGATGATACACCACCCGTGTCATAAAGGTCGCCAGGTCGACCAGCAGCTTTTTAGAAAAAAACGGCATATCTGTCTGGCTGACGTTTATCAGCCGCTCACGGATATATACCCCATGATCGGTAACCACCATTGGGGTGCCATATTCATACTTGGCCACAATTGACGCAATGGCCGGAAATCCTGCCAGAGTCGCATGACTAGCACTTACATTAGGGATTGACACCGCCAGCGGCATCATAAAGTGATAGAGCCAACGCATTCCGAAGGTTACATCCAGTATGCGTGGTTCTTCGGCAACAGAATAACTGCCATTGTTCATCACTTTTTGTTGAAGACGCCGCTTGAATTCAGTCCACACCAAGGGATCTGAGAGCGTTTTCTTGTAGTCGTGATGCTGGAAAAATTTCCAAAAGCCATAAATAAGCTCTCCACATTCATGGGCAGGCTGAAAAGGATCAAATAGGCGATCAAGAAAATCCCGAAACATCGGCATAAACAGCTTCTCAAGAGCTAAATTGCCGGTTTCAGACTTCCGCAATACATGCTCCGAAAACGGTGTCTGTTCATCAAAATGACTAATCGGCTCCTCCACGCCCCACAGCGGCACATGGATAATGGACTTGATATTAGACGTCATCCGATAGCGTGACTCCACAAACGGGTTGCCGGTAAGAGCCAGCAGTACGAAATCTACCCGATCTTCAAGCTCGCTGCACAGAATATGCGCCCAGGTGGAGACTCCGCCTCCCGAGTAGGGATACGACCCCTCCGTTTCAAATAAGATAGTCGGTTTATCCTTATCCAACGTACGTTTCTGTAGATTTTATCAGTTTGTTCAGTATCGCCCGATATTCTTCAAATATATTTTCCCAGGTGTGGTGTTTGACAACCAGCTTGTGTCGACTTTGGACCATCCCCTTCCATCGCTCTGGTTGTTGCCACAGTTCTAGTATCTGCTCAACCAAAGTTTCTACAGAAGTTTCTCGATCGACAATTAGACCGTACTTCTCTGAGACATCACCGGCTTGCCACCCAATAGGCAAAACGTTTCGAGCTAACGCCTCAAACAGCACCAGCGGCTGCGACTCATTGTGACTAGTGATGCAGAGCGCATCCAGCCGGTCGATATATTCCTCTGCCGATCGGTTCCAAACCAAGTCAAGCTGCGGGTAGTCTCTGCTTCGTTCCTTAACACTAGCCGCCAATTCTGGTTCATTAGCATCACAAGCGAGCATAACAAACTGTACCTCTTGCTCGCTTATAGTCGTAAATGCTTCAATAACATCAAAAAATTTGAGCGGATTCTTCATCTCCGCACAGCGACCAACCCATCCTACTGTAATCTTCTTGCTATCACTCCTATGAGAGGATTGTAGCCATTCCTTGGGAATGCCGTTGGGAATATATTGAATATCTGTAGCCCCACGTTTTCGCTGCTCGGGAATATTACATTCTGATACCGAAATCACAATATTTGATGCCGAGTAAATTTCCCGGGCCATCGAATCGAACATACTTACAAAGTTTTGCTTGCTGTGTTCTTCATTCGGCACTTTATAACCGCACTCCAGAGCGACTGCCCCCATATCAATTTCTTTCCAGTAAAGAGCGTGTTCGGTCAGCAAAAGAGGTTTTTGGGTGGCCTCGGCCACTTCTTTGCCCAGCCATCCGGCAAAACCCGTGTTGGCAATATGAATGAGATCCGTATTAGAAGCTACCGGCACAACATCCTCCCAAACATTTTGTTTCCAATGTTGGGATTCTGTTCTCCAGTCGTTGGTCAAGTCAGGCGGCGGAATCCGGGTAAAAGATTCCACATGCCCCGGCACGCTGTATAACGCGTCATCGATGGTAGCATTGAGGTACTGATCGGTAGCAACCTGCAGGATATGAAAAATAGTATCATCAAAAGCCTGCACATATTGATGCACCCACTCGCTTACCCCCCCCGCGGTACCAGGGATAAGTTCCCTCAATAACCAACAAGAGTTCTTTTTTGCCCATATATAATTCAACAAATGAAAATTAGTCCTAAGCCCGTAGATTTTTCTGAATGTAATAAAAATTAAGCTTGTATTTAGTCCCAAACATTAATAACTCTGATTTGTTTCGGTGCCCTTCTGTTTTAAGCTATTAACCATTGACTATAACTACATTTTTCGGGGCAAAATAAAGGAAATTCCGACATCTCAGTGTTTCAATGGGCCGTATTAACAGCGGGTAGTAGTTGTAAGACTGTATATAGAAAAACTGGCTGAGCAGGAACGATTCAAAACTGACTCCATAGTATAATGAGCCAACCAAAAATGGTATTGCTATCAGGATGCCAACCAAGCCCAGGTAGACTGCCATTTTATTTATCGTCCGGCTAAAATAATTTGTTGGCACAATCACAAAACCCAGTAACAAGAGTGGCAGAAGAAGCGCTAACGTCACAAACAGGTTGGTCATAGCTGTAGCCACAAAACCACTACAGACATAAAAACAGTAATGAGGTTGTTCCCGCCGAAGGCTTCGAATGGATATGATAAAGGTGGGCAGGGCAAAACACAGAGCCAGATCCATACTGCTAACTTCTATTTGTTGATCCAACGAGATTGGTATAAACAGCATGGGCACCAAAGCATAGACCGAAACTCCCATGAGAGGTGCCCAGGAGTATTTCTTTTTTGTAATATCACCGGCAACCCAATAAATAAAAATACAGAGAAAGAAGCTTGAAAGTGCACCCAGCAAATGTAAAATCATCTCGGGACTTACCTGCGTTAGCATACTAAACAGGCTTACAATTGCATGCATGCCACCGGGCTCGGGATATCCTGAAAAATAATCTTGCATGCGTAGATTCTTAATAAGATTGAGCTCTAAAAACCATCCCCGGCTAAAAGGAGCAGCATTGGTTAACGCAGGATACATGCGGGTTAGGTCCCCTATGGTAGCAATCCCTAATAACAAGCGCGCTCTTGCTGTTATAAAGTCTGCGGATCGAAAATTTGTTCTTAGGTTGATCCCGAGCTGAATGCAAGAGGCTTTTGGCTCCCTTTTTCGATTAGCCGGATATGCCATATAACTGTGCGGTGTTCCCAACTACTGAGATAACCGACAATACTTGCCTTATGGTGCCATAGTTTTATCACAAGGGGGATAAGTAGTAGCGTTAAGCAAACACTAAAAAAATCATAGAGTTGAAGCAGGCTTAGCATCATAACAGAAATGGTGATAATGCCACCGAGGCCTACCCATGCGTAGATTAACCGATCAATAATCGGCAGTTTGTGCGTCTGCGAGAGGAACAAAGGAGCGACGATCCCAAACAGTAATAAAACGGCGGCAGCAAAAAATACTTCAAAGGAATATGGCATGTCGGTTATCAACAATTCTATTGCTCCAGGACGTGGTCTCTACTTAATCCCGCTTGAAATTCCCTGGGATATATTATTTAGTTCAATATTACTTATAAAATAAGAGTAAGGTATTCTATCTAACCTATTGACTGCCTTGCTACTAATACTATCAGAAATAGCAAAATCAATAATTAAAAAAGGGAGGTTTGTCAGTTTTTGATACTTATCAAGAGTATCGACGCGAGCTTGATAATCTTCTTCGTCCCGCAGGTAATAACTGCTAGTCTCAAAATCATAGTTTGTTGCAATATCTTCGAGTAGTACCGCATCAATAAGCGTTTGTGTTTCTTCCAACAGGAATAACCCGGCATTTTGAATGATAAAAGCATCGGGATAACGCTTTCTGATTTCTTCGATCATTTGCAGCATATAGGGTTGCAGGTGTGCGCGCTCGGTATGTGGAGCAACATCATCAATGGTATCCAGAAATAGCCCATCGTACCCTTTGATCATAATGCTGGGTACCACCTGATCAAGCATGATTGATCGTGTTACTGAATCAGCCAGGTTCAGATAGGGGCTGTCCCAGTTTTCGTTAATGCCTAAAAAGCCCCGCTCTTCAAGCAGAGGATAATACCACCGACCCCGGCTCACCTCTCCCAGTGAAATATAAGCTAGTACTTGATTGTCAGTGGTCTTAAACGAATTGGTTTCTACTTTGCTGTAATGACTAGACTCAACGATAAGCAATTTATATTTTTGACCTATTGCCAATCGATTCTCAATACGCTCATAACTAGCAGCAAACGGTTCCAACGCTTCATTCTCCTCCATTGTACTTGACGTGCTGTTACATCCCCACTGTGAGACAACAAGGCATAACATGATGAGTACTCTTGTCCCTTTTTGCATTTATCCCTCATTTTTTGATTTCTAGAATGTTGAGTAGTAATAATAATCCAGGTTTTTAAAGAACTCTCGTGTAAAGAGTCCGGAAACGACTGCAAATGCCACTGATCCCGCTAAAAGTCCCAGAGTAGCATACTCAAATGATATAATTCGGCTGCAAATAAATCCCACCGTTACATTAGTGACCAGCCCACATAAAATGGAATACATAGCATAGGACGGCTTATTAAGAGTGAAAAAAGCACATGCAACAGCCCAATGTTTAGAAATAGGTACGAGATGCTCGCCATCCAAAACACCTTGGTGGTTATGAGGTTGGCAAAGAAGTCTCTAATTTCAGGTATCTCATGCCGAAATACTCCTTACAACATAGTAGCTTGTAACCATTGCCAGGATACCCACCAGGATTACAAGCCCCAGTTGCTTAAAGTAGAAGTAAATATGATAATCGTTGAATTGCTGCAGCTGATGAAATTCTGCACTCTTTTGAAGCTTGAAAATATTCCTGGAAAAGCTATGAACGCAATACTCAAGCACAGCAATACTAAAGACCAGCGTCAGGATAGCCCAATCCATCCCCAGCTCGTATGGCGTGTTAAACCATATAATATACGACGGCGCAGTAGTCCCCGTGGACCAAGCCAGGATTCGATCCACAAACAGAAATAAAAAATACAGAGCACCGTACACAAAGTAGCGGTAATGCACAAAATAGCGTATTCCCGGTGCCGGGAGAGCATATTTTTTTAAATCTTGGTTACTTCTTTGGATTTGCAACCACAGTACCAGATACGCATAACCGAACAGCATAAAGGAGGTCACCAGCAAGGCAGTCCAATGGGACAGGTAAATTCCCATTTTTAGCACTTCCATATTTAGATAAACCATTAACGTACCTAAAATAATGATAATTAGAATTAATATACGGCGCTCAAAAGCAAAAAGCACTCCCGAGCCCAGCAAAAGCAAGCTGATCAGCGTCATATATATCAGCCCCAAATGAACCATTGGCTGGGGATAAAATGGAAGTAGGGCATTTAAAAGCCCGAAAAACAGTGCCGCACCGATAACACAGGCAAGAGCAAGTAATACTATCTTATTGGCCGATTTAAGTGCAAGTGTATAATGCTCTGCCCGGATGTGCTTTGTCACCGACCGGCCCCGCACCTGCATAAATCCGCCAGTTACCACAAAGGCTACAATAGTTCCAAAAGCTACCATGGTAGCCTGGGCCTCATTAAAATCCAGCCATGCCCAAAGTGAATACCGAAAAATAAAGATTGCCAAAATTTGGCTCATCATAGGAAGCAAAAAAGCCAGCCCCTTGACATAATGTTTAAGGAACAACCGGAGCTCTTCCCTAAGATTTGAGCCTGTCAACTGTTTTGCTGTCAGTTTGTAATTTCCGAATCACATGTTCAGAAAAGGGGCTTACCCCATCAAGATGATGAATAGGTTCTTCGATGGCCCAAAGAGGTACCTGGATAAGAGACTTGACATTGGATGAGAGCGAATACTTCTGCTCTACATACGGATCTGCGGTAAGCGCCAAAATGATAAAATCTACTTCATTCTCGAGCTCACCACATAAAATATTTGCCCATGTATAAATACCTCCTCCCGAATAAGGATAAGAACCCTCGGTTCCAAACAATATGACTGGCTTGGGGCTATGCATTGCGATGATTTTTGACAACTATAGCAATGCTCGAGTAAATTCGCCTATACGATGAAAACAGGTATATTGAGACACAAAAACGAACTGAGACAGCCCAAATTAATTGCAAAAAGTACAATCGCTTGTCGATAAGCAGATACCTCGTATTCTCCAGATATAATTGGCCAAGGTCTTTATCCTCCCACCACGATAAATTTCTCTCGTTCACTAATACAATCCTCCCAGCTCTCTAAACTCACTTTTATTGTTATTTTAAACTAATATCGGCTCTCTTCATTTTAGCAAACTCAAGCAGCACCCGTATAGGTACGTCCTCTTGTTTTAAGGCTAAAAAGTTGTCTTCTCTTCAAAATATTCGTATCTCCCAAACGAGAATGCACATCCTGATACAGGGAATTCAAATTTTCAAATGAGTGTTTTAGAATCTTAGTTTCTTCGTTTCCTGTTAGTTCAAACATCATGTTGTAATATGCTTTTTCCCTTATCACACGTTTTTAAGTATAGACAATTAAATGATATCTATAAACTATTATTTCTATTGAACTTATGGGTATTTATATTTGGGTTAAGTACCCAGGCATTTTCACAAGACAGAACAGACAGCTTAGAGGTTCAACTCGACTCCATCAGAGTCACGGCTATTCACTCGACCATCAGTGCAAATGATGCCCCGTTGGCCTTAAGTATGTACTCCAGGAATTTATCTCAGATCAACCAAGAGGCTTCGCTTTCGCTACAGAGCATCAGTCAGCAGATGCCCGGATTGTGGGTAAACGACCGCCAAAACTATGCGCTAGGTGAGCGGCTTACCATCCGCGGGATTGGCTGGCGTGCTGCTTTTGGAGTACGCGGTATTCAGGTTGTGTTGAACGATATGCCGTTGACTGTGGCCGACGGCCAATCCATGATCAATATCGTAGATCCCGCTTTTATCCACCGCGCAGAGCTTGTCCGGGGTCCTGCGGCCACCTACTGGGGGAACAGCAGTGGTGGCGTATTGTACCTATCCACACAGCCTAATTACGATGAAAACAATTCATTTCGGTTTCGGACGATGGGGGGATCCTACGGCATGCGAAAAGTCGAGGGAGAATTTTCGATCTCCAATCCAAAACACAACATGAATGGCTATAGCAGCTATCTTACTACCAATGGTTTTCGGGATTACAGTGCTGCCAAAGTTTGGCGATCGGGCGTTACGGGATCAGTCAATCTTGATTCCAAAAGTCAGCTCAAATACCAGGCTGCATCTATTTATATGCCTGAGGCTCAGCATCCCAGTGCCCTGAATGCCACGCAAGCCGTTCAAAATCCAAGGCAGGCTGTTTCCTCTTTTGTGGATGCTGAGGCTGGAAAGCAGCTCACACAAACGCAGGGCGGACTCTCATATATTCGCCAAACGCCAGCCGGTATCTTTACCATCACTGGTTATGGTATTTACCGGGACCTAAACAATCCCCTACCCTTTGGCATCATTACCATAAATCGGTGGGCAGGTGGACTTCGGGCCACGCTCGATAAAAGCTGGTCAAATTTTGAGCTACAGGCAGGTGTTGAAACTAAATTACAAAACGACGACCGCACTGAATTTGAGAATATTGGCAACGCCACCCGAGGCGATATTACAGTTGATCAAATTGAGCGCGTATGGAATCAAGCAGCTTTTGCCAGCTCCACATACTCCTTTGGTGACTTCAATATTTTGGGCGGCCTTCGGTACGATCGCCTGACTTTTAGAACCGAAGCACCTACAGCCGCACAATCCGGAAGTCGCACCTTTCAGGCCTTAAGTCCCAGCATTGGTATGAACTACCAACCGGGGAATCAAACCATTTTTGCGAACCTGAGCACGTCCTTTGAAGCACCGACGACGACCGAGCTCGTCAATCGTCCCGGCGGTGGCAATGGCTTTAATCCGGATCTAAAACCAGAACAAACCCTGGGACTCGAAGGGGGGATTCGTGGTACAATAAGTAGCCAAGCGTTGAGATACGACCTGACCGTTTTCCACCTTTGGATACAAGACTTGTTGTTTCCATATCAACTTGAGGCTAACGGCCCAACCTACTATCGCAACCAGGGTGAAACCACGCATCTTGGGTTAGAGGGACGTCTGGGCTGGCAATTGAATCAAGATTGGCAGTTTTCGGTGACCGGCAATATCACCCAAGCCGAATTTCAAAAAGCACAAACTCTCGACAGCCTATCGCTGGCCGACAAACAAGTGCCGGGTATCCCAAAATACCGGCTAAACGGAGAATTAAACTGGTCGCCCGGCAAATTTTTGGGATCACTTTCCTACAAATACATTAGCAGTTACCAAGCCAACAACTTAAATACCGTTAAAAATGAATCTTACGGTGTTTTTGATGCAAAACTGAGCTACCGAAAGGTATTTCCTTCATCCGAGGTAAGAGTCCAGCCTTTTATCAATGTGAATAATCTTTTTGACAAACGTTATAACGGATCTGTAACCGTAAATGCCTTTGGCGGACGTTATTTTGAACCCGCTCCCGGTCGAAATTGGCAGGTGGGCGCAACGGTTGACTTCTAAAGAAGTTTACAAACATTAAAAAAATGTAACATTGTGGTCTTTTGCCTATCTTGATTATACACAACGTAGGAAAAGTATAGGCAGGGATCTGTTATGATTAAACATGTACTCTTTTTTGTATTACTCTGCGGCGGCGTTTACTACTACTGGACAACTCGGCCAGTCGAACATGGACCTGGAGTAGTTGCCCCGGAAACCCCAGCTCAGCAAGCAACCTTCAATGTCGACAACTTTGATTACAAGACATTTGATATCACCCCCAAGGCCAACATCGACCTTGAGGCTCGGATTCTTTCCATCAAGAACTACTACTTTGACAAGTATGCAGAGTTGTGTCCCACGGATATAGTGTTCGGCTGGGGACCAATGTCTGATGAACGCAATCTTGGTTCATTGATGGTTCGACAGTCTGAGCGCTCATTTTACTGGGAGATGACTGAGCCTCCCATCAAACAAGAAAAAATGTGGCAGCATGCGGCGAACATGCATCTTATCGGATCCACGAAAAAAATTCGTGACAAAATAAGCTCACTGCGTCAAGGCCATGTGGTTAAGATATCTGGCTACCTGGTAAATGCTAAATCGCCGGAAGGCTGGACGCTTGAGACCTCTCTATCGCGAAAAGATATTGGCGATAATGCCAGTGAATTAGTTTGGGTAAAAAGCCTCACAATTCTTTAATTGAGGAGCAAAACATCCAATTAAAGATTTTTGTATGTCTTGGCTTAAAGATGTAATTGTTGATATAGCAGCTACTGCTGTAATCATTGCTACTGTACTTAGCTCTAATTCTATCCTGGCTGTTATTGTTTGGGGATATACCGGTCTTTTGCTGCTGGCAAAACTCATTCCACTGATGGGAGACGGTTTTCAATACATGATGCAAAAAAGCAAAACCGATGCTCCCGAGTGGTTTTCTCACCTGCTTTATGCTATAAATACCGGCTTATTACTTTACTTTCAGTGGTGGTATGCCGGCGTAGGCTGGGCCGTGATCTGGGTGCTCTCGTATCTCACGCAGCGCAAGCTGGATGCTCGTACAGCGTAATTGCTTGCCCATCTCCTTGAATTAACTAGCGAATAAATCATATTGACTAACATTCGTTATATCACTTGTGGCAAATGGAATTAGTTGCTGCATCAATATTGCTGATTATAGCAGGCATTATCGTCTATAATACTGTCTTAGCACAACAATGGCATGAGCAACAACCGTGAAACGAAGTAGCAATTGAAAATAGTCATTTTTGGGACGGTATTTGCTACATCAACCCGGATAACAGCCGGATTTTGTCCCCAAACACGGCGGGGCCGGTTATACAGTCAATATGGCCAATCCCCCTCTCCTATTTGGGTTTTTTGGTGGGATAGCCATTCTTATCACTTAGCAATAAACTCAGGAATTTTCTCTTGAACGCCCCAAAATTTATGTTATGTTCTACGCTTAAAGTAAATTTCAGATATAAGGAGTTTGTTATGGAAATGGAAAAAATGGATCGTCTGCGAGACGCAATTACAGATTATATCTACGATGAGGGTCATGAATATCAGCGGTTATTGATTTCAAGGACGTATTATACGGCCATGAAAAAAGAAGCCGAAGAAAATGATGTACCCATCGACCTGCCAAACATGGAAATTAAAGATAATGTAGATTACGACTTTAAGCTCCTGCCCTAAATTAGCTTTTATCATTATTGGCCCGCCACTCTGTGGGAACTCCGAGCCTGCATTTACCTATAAAGGAACAAAAATATCATTTCACCTATGTTCTGGATAAGTGCAGGCTCTATTATCATTATCTTTTTTAGCTATCGGGCTTATATCAATAATAAGCAACGCTGGTAAAAGCGGTCTTTCTTTTTACGGTCGTCACGGTTGGTTACCTGAGTTTACAAGGTCTAATTTTGATGCTCATGGTAGCCGCTATCTTTTTTTGATGCTTGCCATTGTTTGTCACGTAAAAGGATATCAACTCCATTTTTCTTCAGACTATCTGTACTATATGAAGCTAAGTCGCATTTGACCAATTGGTGGATTTTATTAGAAGCTGGAGATATTATGCAAAGATTGAGCTTACAAAAATGCCAAAATTTTTGTAATTAATAGGATGTGATTTGTTTCACATATAAAAATCAGAATAACAAAAAAGGTAGCAAAAATATATGCCACGTTGTGAATTATACCAGGACGCCAAAGGTGAATGGAGATGGCGAAGAACAGCCAAGAATGGCGACATCGAAGCCTACTCCAATGGCGGCTTTGAAGAGAAAGAAGAAGCTAAAAAAGACGGAAAAGAAAATGGCAACTGCACAAGCTATACACGCAGTAATTCCTACTAATTAGCACATTTTTTCGTTTGAGGCTGCTTGCCGTTACCGGCAGGCAGCTTTTTTTATTAGCTGCCCTCCTCCTCTTATTACGCTAACCAACTGTCGCCCACGCATTAGGCCTGTTGATTATTTATTATATTTCGGTTTAAACTTTTTTGTAAAATAATTCGCTTACACTTGCGTAATAAATAGCTATTTATAATATATTAGAGAAATTTAATAAAGATTGAACAATCCCCATTTGTTCATATAATTCTTTTCCAGGGACAAAAGCCTGGATCACTAAAATATACTTACCTATGGAAATCCGACTGTATCAAAAAGGCGACTCAAAGCAAGTTGTCAAATTATTACAAGACACTGTAAACATTGTTGACACTCAAAGTTACGCAGAAATCGAAACCGGGACGGGCATGCTAGACCATGGACAATCGCAAGACTGGGAGTCATTCTTTCTTGAAAGTTTTACTATTGTAGCTGAAATCAATAGTACTATTGTTGGCGTCGCCCAAATTGAGGATGACGGTCATATTAACTGTTTTTACTGCCATTCTGATTTTCGGAGACAAGGCATTGGTGGTCAGCTATATACTGCCTTGGAAGATTATGCCAAAACCAAGCGGATTCCAACTATTTATACTGAGACCAACAACTCAGATCGCCCCTTTTTCTTGCAAATTGGGTTTGAAGAGGTTCAAAAACAAAAAGTATTGATCGGTGGTAAAGTACCCACACACTTCGTTATCAAAAAAGATCTACCATCATAAAGCTTCATATTCCCTTAACAAGCGGATTTTATACTTCCGGTCGATGGAAAAAATTCGTACATATATTACTTTTATTCATAAGTACTCAACAGGGCTATGCTCCTGTTGATCTATCTCGCTGGGCTGGGATTCTCAACGCTATCCACCTCCTCACTATCTTCCCATCAACAGAGAAAAGCGACACACTGTACGAGCAAATTTTGTATATGCTCTCACCACACAGGCCAGTGCAGCTGTGATCTGGCGACAACCTCGGAGACAGATACCGAATGTACATATAAAAAATGTGCTACCCCCATCTCAGATAATTACACCGGTGGTTCAATTTCGACTTTTATTGTTGAGCAGCAACAATACTTCGCAGCCTTTCTTTCCGCTGATTATATAAGGAAAAGACTTGTGGACCTTCCATCACAATTCATGGCCGATCCTCCTCTGCATCCTCCACAGTTAGTCTGATTAGCGCTTCTTACACATTCTATCCGTGGCATAGCTAACGGATCGCTATTCCAACAATCAGACTTTTAATATAAAGTGATGCAACCATGTCTACACTTAAGCAATCATCAATGCTAATAGTATTGCTATTGATGATGACCTTTCAATCACAAGCTCAAAATGCAAGTATAAATGGCACCGTGACAAATGCTAAATCGTCGCAGCCCCTGGCTGGTGTCAATATCCAAATTGATAAATTGAACCGTGGGGCAGCAACCAACGCAGAGGGCAATTTCAAGATTAAAAATTTAAAGGCCGGCACCTACACTCTTACGTTTACCTATATCGGCTTTCAATCCCAAACATTAAAAGTAACGCTCACCGCGGATCAGCAAAAAGCAGTTGAGGTTCGTTTAAAGCCCCAATCTGTGACATTGAACGGGATCCAGGTAACAGCACTTACTCCAAGTTTGGAGGTGAATGCTAATATGAAAGAATCCGAGGTCGAGGAGGCAAATCCGCGGGATTCGGGCGAACTACTGCGTAGTATCAAAGGCGTTAGTGCCGTTCGGCGCGGCCCTGTGGGACTCGATCCAGTGGTACGTGGCCTGCGCGAAACAGAAGTCGGCACATACCTCGACGGCACGCGCATCTTTCCCGGCGGACCGGCACGCATGGATTCCCCGCTCAGTCATCTCGATCCTTCCGCCATCCAATCCATCGAAGTAGTCAAAGGGCCCTATGCCCTGACCTGGGGCGCCGGCAATATGAGCGCCGTCAAAGTTGAGACCAAGCCGCTCAATACCATCAATCAGGTGCTTCGGGGCAACTTTTCCAGTGGGTACGATTCAAACTACAACGCTTTTGAGGAGTCCATTTCACTGATGGGCAACCATAAAAAACTAGGTTATTGGATCCACGGGGCCTGGAGAGAAGGTAACGATTACACAACGGGAAATGGCACGATGGTCGCTGGCGACTTTCTCTCGCGTGAGATGCGGGGCAAGATCGCTTACCAGCTTTCTAACTCATCTCGCATAAATGTATCGCTGGGATACCAAGACCAGCAAGATCTCGATTATCCCGGACGACTGCTCAATGCCGATTATTTTCACACTACTAATATTGCGGCGGAATACAACTATAGTCCCGCGGATAAAACATTGCAATCGTTGACCGCAAAGGTTTATGTCAATGATGTCAACCACGGCATGGATAATGACGGTAAACCTACCGCACAACCCGATCCCAACCGCATGCCGCCTCTTGCACTTGATTTCACAGTGGATGCCGATGTCCGGGTGAAGGGATATCGAACCGCAGCTACCTTTAAAACTGATGATTACTGGACCGTTGAAGTAGGCAGTGATTTCTACTCGGCCTACCGCTCTGCCCTGCGAACCATCGACTGCAGAGATGAAGGGATAACGCCCGCTATGTTTCCCCTTGTAGATCCGATGTGGCCGCAAACCACCATTTCTGACCTCGGTTTCTTTGCTCGTGCCAAGCGCCCCTTTTCGGAGCAATGGACAGTATCAGCTACGTTCCGATTTGACTATGCACACGCCAATGCCGATACGCTCAGCGATTTCTTTGCCAACAATGTATCCTCTGATATGGAATCCTCGGAGATCAACGTCAGCGGTTCGTTAACGACCAACTATACGCCTAGTGACCACTGGAGTATTGGAGCAGGCATAGGCTCCGTGGTACGAACAGCAGATGCCACCGAACGTTTTTCTGATCGTATTCCCGCCAGCAAGTCGCAGACCAGTGCCGAATTTACAGGAAATCCTGACCTGGATCCCGAGCGCAGCACCCAGGCTGATCTCTGGATAGATGTCTCCTATTCCAATTTTCGGGGGTCTCTCAATCTTTTTGGTCGCCTCATTGATGACTATATCACCTTGGAGGCCACCAATCTGCCCAAACGGTTGCCGCTTAGTCCCAATACGGTGTACCGGTATATCAACGGTCAGGCTACCTTTTGGGGATTTGACCTCTCAACTTCGTATCGATTTCTACCACAGTTAAAGTACAAGGCTGGATTTAATTATCTATGGGGACAGGATACCGAACTCAATGAACCGGCATTGGGCGTGGCTCCCTTCAGCATACAAACAGGATTACGCTACGAATCAACCAGTATACCACTGTTTGCAGAAGGGACTTTGCACCTAGTAGACGAACAAGACCGCGTGGCCACAGCACGCGGCGAGGTGGCTACTAATGGATATACCACTGTTGACCTGATTACCGGCTTCACGGTATGGAAAAGCGTTTCATTGCAGCTTGGCGTCAACAACCTATTTGATGTGGACTACGTAAATCATTTGAATGCGAAAAATCCGTTTTCCGGAATGCAAATTCCAGAACCGGGGCGGTATTTCTTTACAGATCTAAATATTCGCTTTTAAGCCAGATTAAAATCCATTAAATCGTTAAAGCCCGGTCGTTGTACCGGGCTTTTCTATTTATGATGTTCTGCAAAATGACGTTATTACAGGAAATCCTATCTAAATTCTAGAATGATGAACATTGCCCTTGTCCAACAGTCGTGTAGTCAAGATAAATTTCAAAATATGCAGCGAGGATTGAATGCTGCCCGTAAGGCCGCCGAGGCCGGCGCCAACGTCATTTGCTTTCCCGAGCTGGCTTTTGAGCCCTTTTATCCCCACCCAGATAATCCCCACCAACTTGCTGAACCTATTCCCGGCCCAATCACCGAGTCGTTTTCGAAGCTTGCCGCCGAGAAAGAAGTGGTCGTCGTACTTAACCTCTATGAACTGGATGGCGATAAAACCTACGACAGCTCTCCAGTCATTAACACCGATGGCTCTATTATGGGCACCACGCGGATGGTTCATATCACCGATTATGCCTGTTTCCATGAGCAAAAATATTATGCGCCCGGAGATCATGGTGCTCCGGTTTATGATACGCCATTTGGCAAGATTGGTGTCGCTATCTGCTATGACCGGCATTATCCGGAGTACATGCGTGCGCTGGCTCTTAATGGGGCAGAAATGGTGATTGTACCCCAAGCCGGTGCCGTGGGCGAATGGCCTGAAGGACTATATGAAGCTGAGCTGCAGACCGCTGCCTTCCAGAACGGTTACTTTACCGCGTTGGGGAAGAGCCTAAACTTACCTTTGCTGGTGAATCTTTTATCTGTGATCCTGCCGGTAAAGTGCTTGCCCGGGCCGGACAGGGAACCGAAGAAACCTTGCATTGCGATGTAGATCCGTCAACGGTTAAAACATCACATGCCAAACAGTTATTTCTTTCCGATCGGCGACCTGAACTATATGCCAAATGGCTGGGTAAAAAATAGTTCTAATGAGATAGTATATGTTGACTTTACTAATGTCAGCAAATCTTATATCTAGTAAAAACAATTACTTATACATATATTTTCCATACAGAGATGATTTGCAACTATGCTGAATGAGGATGCCATAGGATTACTATTCGCTGGTTCGGCGTATGCGCCAGTACTCAATCATATCTTTTATGTACAATCTCTGCTCAATATACACATACACGAATGATTGCTAACTAGGTTGAACGAAGTTTGTAGACCCTTACTTCATGGAAAGAGGTATTATAAGTTGTCTCTATAATTTATTTCTGAGGGAAATCATATGTCATAAAATTTTAAACAAGCACTTCAGAACGCTCAACAAGAGTGGATGGATATTGACGGCGTGATAGCAGTAGGACAAGCAAAGGCAGACAGTCTGATTGTATGACGAATATATGGTAAACAACATTGGCTCAGTCAAGCAGCAGATCCCAACAGAGTATTGTGGTTTCCCGGTTGTATTCAGGGAAAGCGGCGCTCCTTTTGAATCACAAAACTAATTCTGCTTTTGACCTTTTCGGCTCTTTCCTATTTTTCATAGTGATTACTGAATGAAGGGCCGAATCATGCTTGAAGGCGTATATCAGGGCAGCTATTGGATAAGCAGGTTTGTAATACAGCGTGGGCTGGGATTGATGTATCTGATTGCCTTTGCTGTTGCTATTAACCAGTTTCGTCCCCTTGTCGGTGAAAATGGACTCTTGCCCATCCCCCGGTTTTTACGACGTGTTTCCTTCAAAAAAGCCCCCAGTATATTTCACTGGCACTATTCCGACCGTTTCTTAGGCCTCATAGCTTGGAGTGGATTGGCACTGGCGGCACTGGCTACTCTTGGCTTTTCTGAAGCAGGTCCTTGGTGGTTATCAATCTTGATCTGGCTACTGCTCTGGGTTATTTATTTGTCAATTGTAAACGTTGGACAACTGTTTTATGGCTTTGGATGGGAATCGCTACTGCTGGAGGCTGGTTTCTATGCCATCTTTCTGGGTCCTATGCATTATTATGCTCCGTTGGTAATGATTTTCATTATTCGCTGGCTCGTTTTTCGCGTAGAGTTCGGGGCAGGACTCATTAAGATGCGCGGCGACAAGTGCTGGCGCGACCTGACCTGCCTCAATTATCACCATGAGACCCAGCCCATGCCCAACCCGATGAGCCGCTATTTTCACCTGATGCCGGAGTGGTTTCACAAAATGGAGACGCTCTTTAACCATATCGTACAGCTTGGCGCAGTATGGTTACTGTTTTTGCCGCAGCCGCTGGCTACCATCGGGGCACTGCTCGTTATTTTGTCGCAAGGATATCTTATCATCAGTGGCAATTACGCCTGGCTTAACTGGATGACCTTGCTGTTGGCTTTTAGCGGAATCAGTGATGCGTACTTGTCAACAGTGCTCCCCATGAGTATTCCCGATCAGCTTATCTCTCCCCTCCCTTTCCAGATTCTAATTATTATTTTAGGCTTGGGCGTGATATACATGAGTATTGGCCCGGTAAAAAATATGCTCTCGCGTAACCAGCGAATGAATGCCAGTTTCAACCCCCTGCATCTTGTAAATACATATGGCGCTTTTGGGTCTGTAACTCGCAAGCGATATGAAATCATTATCGAAGGTACGACGGATGAAACAATCACTGATGATACCGAGTGGCAGGCCTATGAGTTCAAAGGCAAGCCGGGCGATCCTGAACGGGTGCCACCGCAGTTTGCACCCTATCACTTGCGGTTGGACTGGCAGATTTGGTTTGCGGCCATGTCAAGTATCCGGTCGAATCCCTGGCTCTTGCGTTTTATCCTCAAGCTATTAGAAGATGATACGCCGTCGCAAAAACTCTTGAAGGAAAATCCATTCCCCGATCAGCCGCCTAAGTTTATTCGAGCTCGGCTGTTTCATTATCAATTTACTAATCGTAAAGAACGTAAAAAATCCGGCAACTGGTGGAAACGGCAATTAGAAGGAATCTACTTGCCTCCGCAATCACTTGAGGATTTACGATATATTGATCTTTAACAAGGAATTTTTAAAATGAATTACGTTAACCATTAGTAATGTTGTAAATGAGTAAAATCAAATAAACAAAAACATTATTATGATTCTGCTTCAGTCTGACGAACTCAATAATCATCTGGATTCAATTATTCATCAAGAAACCCAACAGCACGACAATCATTTTGACCTAACAGTCGATCAGATTCACCAGTTTACCGAAGGCGGATCGCTGGACTTTGGCGGTAGTGAGTTTCAGCCTGCCGAGAAGCGCAGGCTGGATCCGCAAAAGGATAATGAAGATGACGATTATGGCTGGTGGCACCTGCGCAAAGGTACGTACCAAGCTACAATGAATGAAACCATCAAGGAATTTGAAGATACCATTGCCCTGCTTACTCCTCATCCGCATGCGCAACAAGCTGGCATAGTGGCCAATACCAACATCCTATCAAGCGCCGAAGAGGGGGAATCAGTAACGATAAATTTTCGTGTTCCCGAAGCTGGATGCAACATTAAAGAAAATGCTCGATTTGCCGTACTTTATCTGCTTGCAAGCTAGTAATTCGATAAATCAAACAATCCAAAAAATAATTTAATGGATACGGTAACCTGGGGTATTATTAGTACGGCCAAGATTGGAACTGAGCAGGTAATTCCTGCTATTCAAGAGGCTAACAATTGCACTGTCCAAGCAATATCATCACGCGACAAAACAAAAGCTCGTCAGTCTGCAGAACAGCTCAACATCCCCGATGCCTACGGCTCGTATGAAGATTTGCTTGCTGACGATACCATCGATGCTGTTTATAATCCGCTCCCTAATCATCTGCATGTTCCGTATACCATTGACGCTCTGGAGGCCGGCAAGCACGTGCTCTGCGAAAAGCCCATAGCAATGGATGCCGAGGAGGCTAAAAAGCTTAAGAAAGTCGCTGCCTCCTATCCCAACTTAAAGGTTATGGAAGCTTTTATGTATCGCTTTCATCCCCAGTGGCGGAAGGCCAAAAAAATGGTTGAGAATGGAGATATTGGCAAATTACAGACGGTGGAGTCATTCTTCTCCTACTGCAATGATGATCCTGACGACATCCGTAACAAAGCTGATATCGGAGGTGGAGGCCTCATGGATATCGGCTGTTACTGTATCTCACTTTCACGCTATTTATTCGGGAAGGAGCCCGAGAAAGTGATGGGGAAATGGAAGATCGATGATCAGTTTCAAACCGATTACCTTGCGTCGGGCGTTCTCGATTTTGGTTCGGGCACAGCAACCTTTAGTTGCAGTACACAAGCGGCCGCACACCAGCGGGTAAATATCGTTGGCGAAACAGGCCGTATTGTTATTGATATACCGTTTAATGTTCCTCCTGGTGATGAAACTGATATTTGGCTGTATCAGGATAATCAGCAAGAAAAAATCACTTTTGACCCGGTAAACCACTATACCATACAAGCCAGGGCGTTTGCACAATCAATACTGGATGATACCTCCGTGCCCACTCCTCTGGAAGACGCTGTCAACAATATGAAAACTATTGACGCCTTTAGAGCAAGTGCGCAACACAAGAAATATGACGCTGACACGAAGGAATAAATTTAGTATTTTAGACGCGAAATTATGTTCATACGGGTAATATGATGGGACAACAAACTGAGAAATTATTTGAACGTGCGAAGGTAAATCTCGACGAAGATAATCACGAAAATGCTCTTCGCCTGTTCAATGAAGTGCTGAATCGTGAGCCTAGCCATAAAAAAGCCCTTCGCAGCAAGGGATTAATCAAAGTGTTGAATAATTCTGCTGAAGAAGCGGAAGAATTTCTGCTATTTGCCATTGAGCAGCAGCCCGAAGATGACCATCTCTATCAAATGCTGGGCACTTTGTATCATAATAATGAAGAACCCACCAAGGCCTTAGAACAATTCAAAAAAGCAGTAGAGTTAAATGACTCAAACGCTATCGCTCATCAAGGACTTGGGATGATTTATGCCCAGATATTTGGAGAGCATCAGCAAGCCATTACCCATTTCAATAAGTCAATTGAAGGCAACAGTAATAAGGCTGAGATCTTTTTTAACCGGGGATGCAGCTACATGCTCATGGAAGAACGGGCAAAAGCCAAAGAAGACTTTCGCAAAGCCAGCGACCTTGGACACACTAAATCAAGGGAAATGCTAAAGAAATATTTCGACTGATGCTGTTCTTAGCTACTTGGTAAGCGAGTTGAACACACGTTTTAAAAACGGAAAAAGCCGTGAGGGTTTGGCATCTCGTTCTCGGTTTTGATGACCTATTTCATAAGCCAATCGCCACTGTTTTAACAGCACTTTCTGAGCATCCCAAAAGGAATAGCGGGCATCATAAATATTTGTTGACTCAGACGTTACGCCATTGGCCTCAATTACTTTTAAGTCCTTTCCCTCCTTCAGATGTTCGGCCGAAGGTGCCTTGATGTCAAAACGGCCAAAGTAGTAGCCTGAAACGGACTGGCACAGTTCGTCCATTTTCTTTCTCAATGGCTCAGAAATAAGCTCACTTCCATCTCTGAATATTGCTCCTCGAGCATGGGTGCCCAAGTCCACAATTTGCACCTCTTCGCCTTCTAGAGGTACGTCAAAAAGCCGTTCCTCGTTGTGATCCAAGTGATGCTTGGCCATATTCACAGCCCTGTCATCGCTAAGAATAAGTTCCTGAAGAGTACTCTCGCCGTCGCCCACCACCGTGAGAAGCTCTTTCTTAGTTATTGAAAATATATCGCCGTAAGAATCTTCGGGTTTTCGATAATAGAAGACCCCAAATTCAATACCATCAATATATTCTTGAATGATGATATCCTGCTGAGAATTGGTAAAATAGTGCTCCATTTTTTGCTGGTTGCGAATAATCGAAACCCCCCGCCCTCGTTCACCAACATCCGGCTTGAGTGCAATGGGAAAAGACAGATCATATCGAGCCATAAACTTTTCTGCTTGCTCAAGCCTCTGTTGTTGATCCAGAGATGTAGGAATATGGTGATACTGGGCAACAGCCTTATCATCAAAAAGCTGCAGTATTTTGGTTTTAGATTCCCCTATAAAACCGCTGTCTGGGATCGCTGGATTAGTTGCGGTAAAAAGTGTAAGGCAACGGTACTTTATCCCCAGGTACAAGATATAGCAAAATACAGGGGCATAAAGTACCAATGGCGACCAATACTCCCACCGGGTAAGCTTACGATAACGGGACAATAACAATCGGCGTCCCTTATAGCTAAAAATGGGAATCACCAGCTTAATAATCATTGCTATAAATGCAAGCGCCCCTAGGAATACCCAGAGCGCATAATCTTTATAAATAGAGAAATATCGAATAAGTTCATTACCAAGCAGCTTCGAGATCCCCACCAACATTGGTGTCCAAACTACTGCAGCAATAAAAAAGTAAGATACAAACATCCAAAAGTTAGCCTTGATAATCCCGGCGCTAAAATAGGTGGGCATGCGGCTGCCAGGCAGAAAACGGGTGACAAAGATGAGAGCCGGTCCCCTGGCATCAAACCAGTGGGCACTTCGTTCGAGATCCTTTTCGCTGATTAGCCATTTAAAGGGAGCTTTACCAATGGCTGGCCGTCCCAAAAAACGTCCGGCCATATAGAGACCAATATCGCCTACAAAGATCCCAATAAAACAAGCCAGCGAAGCCGGCCAGAAGCCAATAAGGCCCCGTGCTGCCAGCAATCCCGCACCTATACACGTAAGATCT
>JGI12575J12848_1000352_pt1 | contig 28498 bp, 23 predicted proteins | sample A23P1SouthBayCA_2_FD_12848 | JGI IMG/M metagenome (IMG submission 12848) | reverse complement strand
GTCGCTGGGGTATAAAACACCGGTAGAACTACTACCTTAACCGAAATCCTCTACTTTTGAGTGGTCCGAAAAATGGGGAAGCTTACACATCCTTCTTGACAAGCTGTCCTCAGGCAACTGATCATCCGCATCAAGAACAATTACATAATCGCCCGTGGCGTGTCGAAAACCTTCATTTACAGCTTTCGACTTGCCTCCGTGATTGATCGACTGCAAAGTGAGCTCCAACTCTTCTGCTGTAGTCTCATCAATATTAAGGTGATCAAATCGTAACGGTAGGTCAGACCCATCATCTACAATGATGAGTTCAATATTGTCATAAACCTGATCATCTACACTTTTAACAGCCGCAGGCAAAAACGCATGCATGTTAAAATGAGGAATAATAACTGAAACTTTGGGTGGGTCACTCAAAACAGTGCCTTTTCAAAGATTTTTCCCCAATAGTAATAGAAATGCGTTCCTTCCTCAAGGATGATCCTCCCACCTTCGGAAGACATTCAGCTATAATTTTCTGATCGAGGCTACCTTATGCGTCATCGGATTCATAAGAAGCATAGTCCTCATAAAGTTCGCGATAATAGTAAGTGCCATAATAATAATCGCTGGTCTGATTGTAGTCGAATGCCGATAGAACGGTTCCCAACACATTGGCCTCCACTCGCTCCAGATTGTTGTAAAGATGGGTAAGTTCAGCCTCTGTTGTCTCATTAAACCGTGTGATAACCAGCACGCCATCCGTTTGTTGGATCATCGCAGAAGCATCGGTGATAATACCATAAGGCGGAGTATCCAGAAGCACAAAGTCGTAGCTCTCTTCCAACTTTTGAAGAGTTTCCAAGAAGGCCCTGCTCTGGGTAATAGCCGACGGATTGGGCGGGCGATTACCAGCCGACAGGATTGACAAGTTAGCCATTGGAGTTGACTGCAAGGCCTCTTCCATAGGTACATTGTCGAATAGTACTTCCACAATCCCGGGAGAGCGCTTCAAACCAAACATATTGTGCAAGTTTGGGCGACGTAGATCAGTATCCACAATAGCAACTTTATAATCAGCCTCGGCAAGTACCGTTCCCAGGTTTGCGGCTACCGTTGTTTTACCTTCGCCTTTGGTTGAACTCGTAATCATTAACGAATTAAGCTCAGCATCAGGGTTGGAATAAATAATATTGCTTTCCAGACGACGGAATGATTCCGAGATAGGCGAAACAGTGTCGATCATTGACACCAAAGACGTAGAAATCTCCGTCCCCTGTACATTGATACGTTCTCGACCTCCCTGCTCGTCTTTGATAAAACTCGACATATCCGGTATCACAGCTAACAACGGTGAATCAAAGCCCTTTAGTTTTTCAACACCATCTATAGTCGTGTTGAAAGCTTCTCGGACGAATATATAGCCAACGCTTAGTATACCGCCAAGAATAAAGCCAACCAAAAGATACAATTTCGTATTTGGTTTCACCGGTATTTCAGGAACATATCCACTATCTATTCGACGGCCAAGCCCAAACTGTGTTTGCTTCCAAAGCGAGGTCTCCGCAAACTGTTGTGAGACTTTAAGGTACAGCTCTTCATTAATTTTAACATCACGCTTAAGGCGTGCTAACCTGATCATATTATCAGGTAGACTTTCAAAAAACTTTTGTTGCTCAGCAAGCTGTTCATCAATCACTTCAAGCTGTGCCTGATACTGTTCTTGCTCAACCTGCAGCTCAATAAGCTTTTGATTTAAATCAGTAACAGCCTTAGCAATATTGCCGTCTGATCCACCGAGGAACCCAAGATATTGATCACCCTCAGCAACAAGATCCTTGGTTAATTCTTTAATCTGGTTCTGATACATGTCAATCTTGCGATTGATATCTTTCAATTCCTGTGGAGGGGTGGGTGATTTATTTAGGGACGGATTATTCGCCAGCAGCTGCATTTTCTCTATTTTCAACTCCGACAACTTATATTGCAAACGCGTCATATTTGGTCCAACAGCATCGGAATACTGCTCCGCTAAGCCAGGCTTGATTTCGTTAAGGCGTTGTTTATACTGATTGATGCCAGAATTTACAGCCACTAATTTAACTTTGGCTTCCTGCTTCTTGGACTCAAGTTCAGCCATTCGTGTGATCAGTTCTTCAGTCTGAGCATCAACCTGCATCAGCTGCTCTTTATTCATAAACTCACGCAGCTGGTCTTCAGCACTGTTCAGACGTTGCTCAATACGTTGACGTTCATTCTCCAGAAAATCAACTGCTGAGTTCGCCGATCGCCTGTTTTGACGCGTGGACAACTCAGAATATACGTTCATCGATAAATTGACAATATTAGCTGCCTCATGAGGAGCCGGACTTTCATAGGCTATCGACACCATATCTGCTTCTCGGTCAACCCTGGAAAAAGAAATGTTGTTCCTGATACGTAAGGCAACCGTATCTCTCGCAGCCAGTGACGAGTCCTCGGGATAAGACTTAAATAATATAGGATACTGGCGACCGTTGCGCATCAACCGTTGTTCAATAAGAGAATCCGCCATCTCTTTAGATAGCTTCCGCGAACGCAGTATTTGCAGCTCATTGGCAATCGTACTTCCCATACCAATGCCGTAGGTGGTGGATAACAACGAAGTCAAGTCGCTCCCCCCGGCCATGGAATATTGATTTTGCGGCTCACTGATCAGAACAGAACCCTCGCTGCGATAGATGGGTGTTGTGGTATAGGCGACCATCCCGGCAAGGATCGTACACACTACTACCGATCCTATAATCTTCCACTTATGATGCCATAACGTATAAAATAGACGCTTCAGGTCTATCTCATCAGGATCTTGTGCACCCATATTGTTCTCGGGACTTTGCCCGCCATAATAAGCCCCACCATATGAACCGTTATTGGAAGCTCCATTTGGCCGCGGAAAGCTATTATTATCATCTATCGCCATCTATTCAGTAAGATAAAGTGATAAAGCTAGTTTTGAATCTCTCTAAATGTAGGGAAATTAAATTGACGATTAAATTATAAATTGCGCCTTGGATTTCAAAGGCAATCTACTTGATTCAAATAGGGTATAAATATTGATTCTGTTCGATCCGTTAAACCTCGAAAAGTAAATTGACGTAACCAGCAAAATATATCCTTTACTACTTACCTAGTTGCGACGAATTTGGAAAATGGTATTCGTAACAATGGCTGCCATTGAAACCAAGGCTGAATAAATACTAATACGTTCCTGTGGAGTCAACTGACGTTCCTTTTCTTTCTTGGGAATGTAAATCGTTGCACCGGGACGTACATCCGGATAATTGCGGAAAAATAGAAATTTTTTGGCGCGATCCACCTCACCATTAGCATAAACAATATACGCATCCTTGGGTTTCCCCCGGTCCGAAGCTCCCCCGGCTGCACGAATATACTCTTTGAAAGACAAGTTGTCTTTGTACCGAACACTTATAGGGTATAGAACCTCACCGGATACCTGAACCGTCTGTAGCTCTTTCGGAATTTCCAGCACATCGCCCTCACGCAAAATGAGGTCATGCTCTGAACCCGGGTCTTTCACAATTTGTCCGAGCTGAATACCCACTTTCGTCGTGTTCTTTTGCAAACTTTTTTCCGTGCCCACAGTATCAGAAATATTCACAAAAGAAGTATCCACTTTCTGTTCAATCTTGCGGGTCAGGTTCCCCCCCTGCGGATAGGCATATTGTGTAAGTCCCCCTGCTCGCTGTATAAGATCAGAAATGCGCATGTCTTGCTCATCCAGGGTATATTTACCGGGAAACATCACTTCTCCTCTAATGGTAACCTGTTTTTGCTCTACATAAGAGGGAGCGCTCCGAATAAATACCTTATCAAATGGCTTTAATACAAAATCGGCCGCTTCTTCGCCCAATTCTAAATTACCATCAACCCTGAAACGATGGATTTTAGCAATTTCTCGCGGTACATACATCGAATCCCCATCCGTAATCCGGCGGGAAACCTCTATGCGATACGGTGCCGCTGATTCTTTAAAACCATCGGCCTGTAATATCACATCTTCCAAGGTCATGTTTTCCGCAAAAGGAAAGGTGCCGGGATTTTGAACAGCTCCAACAACATCAACAGTGTAGTCTTCCCGGAGATCAAAGATGGAAGAAATGCGCACTATATCATTTCGTTGGAGCTCAATCTTATTTTTATCGGGATTATTGAGCACCTTTCTGACATCAAAAGAAATGACCTTCGTTGTAAGGTCATTCTGTTCGCGGTAAATGAGACCGCGATTCATAAATGCATCCTCGCGAATTCCTTCCGCTCGCTGAATCAAAGAATAGACCGTCGTAGTATCTTTCAGCTCATAAGCACCTTTTCGGAATACTGCTCCCTGTATCTCTACCCTGTTCGCATAACGATCCAGCACTTTACCAACGTGCAGGCTATCACCATCATGGAGAGTAAAATTTCTCTGTTCAGGATAATTTATGTCGTTAATTCGTTTCTGCGTTGCTGTATTCCCAAAAACTTTCAACCGCTTGGTGTAAGCATTCGCCTTGAACCCCCCGGCAAACGTTACAAGGTCCTGTATGTCCTCCCCTTTTTTCAGCTCAAAAATTCCTTTGCGCTTAGTATATCCTGCAACGGCAACCCGGCTTTGGTAGGGATCGATCTTAATAATATCCTGATCCCGGAGCCGGATATTATCCGACTGATCTCCATAAACCAGGAAATCATAAATATCGAGGATCGCCGCCGTGCTGTCTCCCCTTATCACTTCAATACTTCGGTAGGTCCCCGTCGAATCTGGTCCGCCGGCGGCATATAGTGCATTAAAAACCGTAGCCAGTGACGGCAAGGTGTACGTACCCGAAAATCGCGCTTCCCCCAACACCGTCACATTGATGCTGCGAACATTACCTAATGATATACGAGCCTGGGTATCCGTGGGCTCATCGGCATCGGCCTTAAGTCCGGAATAGATCTTGGATAGGGAATTTTTTATGCGTTCACGAGCTCGCTCAATGCTCAATCCATTGACATAAATAGGACCTAAATTAGCAATTGTAATCGTACCCTCTGGCGAAATCGTTACCTCATACGTCTGTTCTGCTGCGCCCCAAATATCGATGATTAACTGATCGCCCGGTCCCAGCTGATAGTCTTCAGGGGTTGGTATATTCAACGAAGGGGTAAACGTCACTTTATCGCGGCGAAACAGAGCAGACCCAAAAATTCTGCTTTCCCCTCCTTTACTTAAACTGTCGGGTCGCTGCGCTGAAATAGCAGTATCGGTAGACACTGAACGTAGCTGTGCACTTTTTTGCTGCCCACTTTGCTGAGAACCCTGCATCCTGATGCTACGTAACCGTCGAACCAGCTTGCTCACCTGGGACGGTTGCATTCCGCGAGCCAACGCCATCTGCTCGAGCTGTGAAATGCTGTAACCTTGGCTCTGTGCCCGGTCCCACATTCGCTGTATCTGCTGGTCTGAAAGATCAGAAGCCCGTAAGTTTTCAAAATCTATAGATCCAATATCCTGGGCCACAACCCCGGCTGCCAGTATAAATAGGAAAGAAAAAATGAGCGCTGCTCTGCTTAATAAATGCCTTTTAAATGCCATCTGATTGTTTAAATATAATTACTCAGTTCTTTTATAAAAGTGGAACCAAAAGTACAAATTATCAGCTAAAACTACACACTTTTTAAGTGACTAGGTTATTATGTGATTAAGTGAATAAGTGACGAAGTAACAAAGAGACAGAGCGACAAAGTTGCAAAGCAACAGAGCAAATCCCAGCTGTCATTGTACAGCTGTTAAAGGTTGAATGTTGAAGGGTTAAAGCCCCGCGAACAGGTCCCCCTTATGGCACTATAGATTAGTCAAGGCTGCCAGCGACCTTCGAAGGGGGGGCTTGGGGGATGACCAGCAAAAGGATCATTCAAGTCTCGAGCTACGGCAAATAATAACTGAGACCTGCGTGCCAAAGCAGAGCTTCCAGACCTGAGTACTGCTGCATAGTACCGGCACCAGATAATATTGGAAAAAATAGCAACCGTCCGAGATTCTTCATCAGCCATCGTCGATCAACCGTCATGAATACAAAAAAAGGTTCCTGCCAGGTAGCAAGGGGGCGGTCAACCTGTCATCCGTTGATTATCAACAGTAGCCCAATCCAACTTTTAACATTCAAAATGGTCGCCTGTCCCCCGTCAACCGTCGTCACACAGTACCCACTAAACAATCGCCCCCATAATCAATGGCAAACTCAAAAATCATCGATGCTTTCCAGATAATTTAGGTCTTCTAAATCCTTATTTCTACCCGTTTGACGTTTGTTAACTATAAGATCAGATAAACCAATAAAGTAAATTGAGGTATCTTTTCCCCCTATGGTAACGGACTCTGTCACCCGGTTGTCCCACGCCCGGTCAAAAGAAACACCTTCAATCTCATTTATCAAATCGATACGATTGGGTGGGACTCCAAACTGAATCACATACCCGGGGTTTCGCAACTCATTGGGCTCCGTTAACCCGGGAATATCATTATCCCAGAAATCTAACAATACCTCGTACAACAAACCGGCATTTTCAGTATCCCGAGCATAAAAAAGATCAATATCACCAGTTAACCGGGGATAACCATAATAGATAACCGCCTCTCCACCAACAATGAGATATTTCACCTCATATTTATGTAACAGGAATAAAAACTGTCGCGTATCAGAAGAAAAGTAATCAGATTTCATTTATTCTTCTTTCCCCATTCCCTGATATCCGGCTTATTACCAAATACGCGCATCTTTAAGGTATGTGCAACTTTCTGCCGTTCCTCAATAGACATGTTTATCGCTTGCTTAATGTCCCATTGGTAGGCCTCATCCTGATCTTTTGCTATGTTAACAACTCGTTTCATAATAGAATATACAGCGATAATTATGATATAGGTAATTATGGCATATGAAATATCTATGAAACTTCACTATATCACAAAATCACCCGGCACTCAAGTACCGGTCTAACGATTTCAAAAAGAAACCCCTAACGTGATTGGTATTCCGATTAGCCATAGCAGCCAATCCGTCATATAACATTTCACCCAGGCACAGTACGCCCTGCCTTGCCCCTTTACTATTCAACATTCTCCAAATAGTATAGTTGGTAAAAGAATTTGAACCAGGATAAGAAAGATTACAAGATGACTAGGATTGCAAACATGCTGCCGTCATCGGTCATCCGTCACCAATCACTCAAGTACCGGTCTAATGATTAAAAAACTGACGAGATTAACAATCCGATTACCCTCAGCAGCCCAACTCAACATTGAACATTTATCACTCACCATTCAACCTCTAACCTTCAACTTAATCACTTAATTACTCAATCACCTAATCACAAAAAAGAGGCACCCCCTCTCGAAGATGCCTCCAATTACCTCAATACTCACTACTCAAAACTCATGACAAACATCAGTGTGCATTCGTCTCCATATGCAGCATCTGTTTAACCGTTCGATAAATAATATTCAAATCAAAGAGTAGAGACTGTTTTTGAACATATACCAAATCTTTATCCAAACGACCTCTCATATGTTCCTCATCAAGTGTACCTCCACGGTAGCCGGTAACCTGCGCATATCCGGATATACCCGGCTTCACCGCATATCGATAATAAAAGTCCTCAAAAGTATTGTTCCAGTGCTTGCACTCATCCACCGGATAGGGACGCGGACCTACTAAGCTCATATCCCCTTTGATTACATTAAGTATCTGGGGCAACTCATCAAGATTGGTCCGGCGGAGAAAGCTACCAAAGCTAAAGATACGCTTGTCTCCCTTCTTTGTCACCACAGGTTTGCCGTCGATACGACGCAAGTTCAATTGATGCATCGTACGGAACTTATAGCAGGTAAATTTCTTGCCGTTTTGACCGGTACGTTTTTGCGCAAAGATAACAGGCCCCTTGGAAGAAAGTTTGATACCAAGGGCAATAAAAGGCGTGATCATAGAAAAGACTATCACCCCAAACAGACTAAGGAACAGGTCTATCAAGCGTTTACCCGTATATGTTTTTTCCTGCAGGGTTTCAAAGTGCGGTCGACTGAAATTTCGAATTGGGGCTTTGCGTTGGTACTGATCCTGAACAATACTTTCGCGAACGGATGGCATAGCCACCTGCGCGGTAGTTTGTTCTGCCACCGCAGCCTCTCCTTTAGAACTCATAAATGTGGTTTTTAAATTTAGTAACTATTTCCCGATATAATTACATTTTTTCTGTAGATAGATACGAATGTAGGAAAGAATTATAAGAGATGAAACTATAAAATATTAGTTTAGTATTTAGTATAGTTTTTTCTGATCACAATCTTTATACCAATCTTTAATTCCATCTTGCAAACTATATTTTAGATTAAAATCTGATAAAGCTAGCTTTTGACCCGACACATTTGTCGAAAGCATTACTTTTTTTACGCGATCGGGATGAATCCCTGCAAAATCCTTCCCGATGATTTTACCTAGAAACAGGATACAATAGGCAGCAAAAATCAGCACTGGCCCAGGGATGAGTAGTAAAGGTTTTCGAGCGTCTGTTTGTTCAGCCACCGTTTCGCAAATCTTTTGGATTGCAGTGGCCTCTTCATATACCAGATTATAAAGATGTTGCCCTACTTCCTCTTTACTAAAATGATAACAGGCCCGGGCTACATCTTTCACATAGACACAGGCCTTTTTCGTATCTTTGCGGCCCGGATAAACAAAAAAACCTTTTTTCTGAGATTCATAAAGGCGTGTGAAGTTCGCTTGCTCTCCTTTGCCAAAAATAATACCAGGTCGCAGGATACTAAGCATTCGATTCTTAGGATCTTTCTCCTGCCAGCCCTTATGGATATATTCGGCTACAAGTTTAGAGCTTCCATAGGGATCTTCTGGCTGTGGAACCGATTCTTCAGTCTTTAACTCTTCAGACTTTCCATAGGGAGATACCGAACTGGTAAATACCATCTTTTTACAGCCAAGCTCCTCGGCCAGTTGACAAACTACCTCTGCACCGCGAATATTTGTTCTAAAATAATCGATAGCAGGAAAACCAGGGATACGACAAATAGCTGCTAAATTATAAATGACGGTATCTTCACCGCACCCTCGTTCCTTGAATGGACTGGGATCAATAGCGCTTCGAACATCACTTTTTACATATTCGACCTTCGTTGAACCATGAGAATGATTCCTCTCAGGCTTCACAAAGTCTAATATGATGATCGTTTCATATATATTCTTAGCTATTAAATGATCGATAAGGTGTGAACCCACATAACCGGATCCACCGGTAATAATACAATTAGACATTCTTGGTTATTAAAAATTTTTGATTCTTAGTCAATACCCCATTCAAAATCGCTAAAATAGGAAGGATACTTTTCAATGAGAAATGCTTTTATATCTTTGCGAAATCTCTCAGGGCTAAATTTTTCCGCATTTTTGCGACATGCTTCAGGAGCAAACTCATCAAAATTATTCTCAAAGTGCTCAACAGCCTCCATCAATGCATCCGGCGTCTGTTCTTCAAAGAATGCTCCTGTTTCTCCCTCAAGAACTGTTTCTAAAGCCCCTCCTGCTTTCATGGCAATTACCGGTTTCCCAGAAGCCTGGGCCTCTAACGGGGTTATCCCGAAATCTTCAACACCGGGAAAGATAAAAGCCTTACATCGCTTGTAGTGATCTTTGAGAACCTCAAATGGTTGCGGGCCCATTATTTTAACATTAGGCTCAGCTATTTCTTCGAGTTGTTTCTTTTCGGACCCATTCCCAATGATCACCAATCGTTTACCCAACTTATTAAACGCTTGTACTGCAATATCTATACGTTTGTAGGGGACCAGAGCAGCAACAATAAAATAAAAATCTTCTGATTCTTCAGAGTAATCAAAATCATCTAACGAAACAGGCGGATGTATGACCTCCGCTTCTCGATCATAAATCCGATTAATACGCTCCTTAACATAGTTTGAGTTGGCAATAAAGTGATCTACATCTACTGCCCCTTCCAAATCAAACCTCCTTAAATAAGGCGTTAGCCATTCAAATACTTTTGCTTTTACAGGATTCATTGTACTCAAATATTCCTCCTGCATATCCCAGAGGTACCTGGGGGGTGAATGGCAATAGCACACATGAGGAACATTATTTTCTTTTTTCATTCCCTTTATGAGACTGGCATCAGAAGAAAGGATGAAATCCGCTTTTACTTTATGATTCCCTATAGCTTTAGGAAACAACGGTAACAGCGACTTGTAATACTTTTCCGCCTTGGGAATACGGTCAAGCAGTGTTGTTTGAATGGGGTGGTTGGGAATTATGGAACCCAACTTGGTAGAGTGCTTTGTTTTAACCAATGAATGGATATCAGCACTAGGAAATAAATGGCAGAACTGTTCTAATACTTTTTCGCCTCCACGTAGGCTTACGAGCCAGTGGTGTAGTAAACTAACATCCATTTATAATTTAATTTCTACCGACTTTCTCTATTATATTTTTCAGATCAATAAGTGTATTAGACCACAAATATTTCCCAGCTAAATCAAATCTTTTTTTTACAAGATTATCATCCGCAAAATAATGGTCAGCATTACTTGCAACTTGCTCCATTAACTTTGCCAACTCACCTTCTTTTCCATCAGGAAATAAATGCTTATAGCTTTCACCGACAATCTCTTTATATGGAGGTATATCAGAGCAAATAATATGCTTGCCATACGATAATGCTTCTAAAATGGGTAATCCAAAGCCTTCATATTTCGATGCAGATATATAGGCAAGAGATCTTTCATAAAGGCTTTTTAATTTAGAAGAGTTCACATAACCTAAAATGTCAATATACTGATCAACCTCATCGTCTATCCCACTATTATTAAAATAACTACTTTTCCCACCTGCTATTTTTAAAGGAAATTTCTTTCTCAACTCTGTTGGTAATTTCTTATGAGCTCTAACAACACACTTATGATTTTTTCTTCTTGTAAGAGAACCTACAGCTAAAAAATGTTCGGGTTCATTTTTTTCAAAGTTGAAATTTAGTTTCAGTTCATTAATTCCATTACATACAATAGAAATTTTTTTAGGATTTACGCCATAATATTTAATTATTCTCTGTTTAGAAAATTTACTAACTGTTACAATATGATTCTTACTCTTTAAAAGTTTTGGAACCATAAACTTATACCACATTCGAAAAGCACGGCTAAATCCTTCAGGATAATCAACATATGCTAAATCATGAAGTACAAGAATTTCAATAGCATTTAACTTTCTGAGTGGAGCTGTATTTGTTGGATGAATAACAATATCATTTTTCGCAAAAGTTTTTTTTGGAAAAAAAAGCTGCTCCTCCATATTCTTCTTGATTGTAGAGCTATACGAATAGTTAAATTCTCTTACCTCATAAAAACGCTGCAAAAAATCATTATAAGCTTTGGCTACATTATCTACGCCTGTAGAGTTCTCATTGGTTTTATATTTACAGTTAAAATAAATCAAAAACTATATTTTAAAATCTACGCTTTCTGTTTCTACTTTAATATCCTTAAATATTAGTTTAAGGATTACACCTGAGTAAATAATAAAAAATAGTGTAACCCATAAATCACTTCGACCAAATAAGGCTATATATGGCAGACCAACAACAAAAAACTCAGGATAACGTCGATTTTTAATAAATAAAATAAATATAAGAGCACAATATTCGACTATAAAAAACGGATATCCCCAGCCACCAAAGTTCAACCAAGCTTCACCAATCGGATGGGCTCCTAATGCTACATTAGTTTCATTTAGCTCAAAAAAACTTACCCCAAGAGGCTTGAACTCGGATAATCTTAAAGAACCTGGAAAAAACACCCAAACACCATCTAGATAGGAAGAAAATTGGCTAACATGATTAATTGATTGTTTTCCACTTTCAAACAGGACAAAATGAACATATTGAGGTAAAATAAATTCTTGAATAGATAGAATGTTAAGAGCTGCACTGGCCCATCCCTCCCTAATTAAGGGAATTCCAAACATATATAGCAGAAAACAAGCTCCAACGCCTATTTTTTGATATGTTTTAAAATTGGTGAATAAGTAAAAGACTACGCAGATAATAAAAAGCTCTTTTCTCGCGCCTACAACTACTGTAGGATACCAAAGCCAAATCAGCAAGAAAATACCCCAGTAATTTACCCATCTTTTTCTTCCTGCCTTTAGTAAAAAAATCAGAAAAATTGTAAGTGAAATAATGATTACCTGAAAATAATGATTATTTCCGAACAGAAGTTTACCGACCATTTCACGATTTCCAACGGGACTTACACTCCCAATCGTAAACAAAACATCGTACCACATTAATGAACCGACTAAAAAAAGTAACAAGTAGACAATGATGAGCCGATCCCTTTTTACCTTTCTCGCCTTGCCAATTAGCTTTAATCGTATCTGATTTAATGAAGGCATCTTATACTTTCTTGCAAGAAAAGTACAAATAATGTAGGAGCAGAGGACACTCAGAAAACTATATTTAGTAATATATGCAACTGTTTCTCCTTTAACACCAAAATAAGTTATGCCCCCGAAATAGTATACTAAATAAGAAGTGGTAGTATAAAGCGTTAATAAAGCAATAAATATACGTATAAGTATAAGTCGATCTCTCTTAGTTAGATACCGATAACCTAACCATATCAACCAAAAAATTATCAAAAAAGGGCTAATACCTCCTCCCCAAAAAGTAAGGATCCCTAGAGTAGTAGGAACTATATATTCAACCATCCTCTAAAAATTCCTTTAGCTCTAACAAAACGTTCTTTAGCCTTAAAAAAATCAAGTTGCAAAATACTTAATCCCCATCCTAATATAGGCCTAATCAAAAAGTAAATAATGAAAAAGATAGAAAAATCATTTTTTCTTAACGTGTAGCCAGTTCCAAGTGAATATGATTTATTTCTCAGGATATATTTTTCTTTATTTGTAATTGCTAATTGAGGATGAAACACAAAAAAATCAGGTTTATAAAGTATATTAGCCCCCTTATTAATTAGCCTAATTAAAAAATCAGTTTCCTCACAACCTCCCCACTTTGTTCCTGCGCCCACACCAAGATTTTCATCAAACCAATAATTTAGTTTTTTAATTTTTGATGCTTTTATAAAAATCGTGGTAGAATTACCTTTGAACCAAACATCCTTAGTAGAAATCAACCCTTCTTTATTACTATAATTTTGCACGCTTTCATTACCCTCTTTATCCTTTGTTACAGAAGTTATCCCATCAATAGCTGAGTTTTCCTCAAAAAAGAAAGCAACCTTTTTCAATAAACCTTCAGGATACCAGCAGTCATCATCAGGAAAAGCAATGATATCACCCTTAACATGTTTTAACCCTACATTTCTCGATTTTGATAATCCCTTTTCAGAACGTATATGCTTTAATAGAAATTCTTCTGAATACTTTTCTACGATATCATCGAAAAAACCCTCATTATTTTGATCAACCAAAATAACTTCAAAATTCGAATAGGTCTGTTTAGCAAAACTATCAAATAAACGCTCTAATTCATTATATCTACCAAGCGTACAGACAACTAAAGAGAATTTTACTTCCATGAATATTTAATTTTTCTATATAGTTGTTGAATTTGCTTTGTTAACTTTACCGGCAAATAAGACATTATTAACCAAAAGTATTTTTTCTGTATTTCATCACCCTCATACCTTTTTAATAATTTACGGGCGTAATATTTTTCACCAAGTTTAATATTTGCAGATGCCCGTTCAATTAATAGTTTGTTGATATAGTTAAATGCATGACGTAGATCATTATCTGGATCTTTGGGTTTGCCGTACTCATTTCTTAGATATCTTCCAAATGGGAGTTCTCTTTTAGAAACAAAGAGTTCGCAAGATCTATTTATTGCCTCTTGATTATAAACAGAACTGATTTCTCTTGTAAAAGCTATATCATACTCTAAAGCTATTCGCCCCCACATATCGAGATCTGTTCCCAATGGTTCATTTTCTTTAAAAAAACCTATTTTTTTAAAGACTTGCTTAGGTATACAAGAATTAGAAGAATTAACAATTTGATCACCGTCAGTAACTACCTCAAAATAATTAACAATTTTTTGATCATTATCCTTTTTTAAATAAGCAAAATCGGGTCTTTGAAAAGCCTGTTTATTCTTAATCTGATAGTTAGAAGCATAAATCCCAACTTTAGGAAACTTTTCAATCAATCTCTTTAAAACTGCTAAGTGATTTTCTTTCCAATAATCATCGGCATCTAAGAAAGCAATAAATTCACGGTTTGCCTCTCTAATTCCCCTATTTCTTGCTGCTCCTTCTCCCGCATTTTCTTGAGAAACTAACTTTAATCTTTCATCACTAATTGATTGTACTATTTCAAGACTTTTATCAGTTGACCCATCATCTACAATGATTAATTCAAAATCCGAATATTCTTGACCTAAAACAGATTCAACCGTTTCAAAAATATGATCTTCCTTATTATATAGTGGTATTACGACAGAGAACATATATTAAAATTAATTAGCAAACTTATAATTGAAGAGCTCTATATCTTTTTTATATATATCACTTACAATTTGCCTTAGTTGTTTATCATAATATTCTCTGTAATCTCGTTTCTTAGTTTCATTTAAATGTCTCAATTGATCCTTAGTTCGTAACTTCCTACGGACTACCTCAAAGTCTTCGTACAAATTTTCATACCGTCCCACAAAGTCAACCCCAATTTCACCATTCTCATTAATTAGAAAAGTATACTGTGGCTTAAAATGATTCCATCTCAGTACCTTCTTTCTAAATGAGTGGCTTTGTAGAGCCGTCACAAATTCAGAAAAACTATCAAATCTACTCAAATGCTTTTCAGCCCATTTTTTGTCTTCTCTAATCATCCCTCCTTGTTTTAGAAAAGTAAATGCGGAAACTAATCTATCCCACGGATTTCTCACAAAAGTAAACTTATAATAGTTTTCAAACTTCTCTTCGTTATGAGCTTTATAATTCAATAATGGACTATGCGATACTTCTTTATCAAATATTGTGTAACAAACACTTGTCCCAGCATTTTTGGGAACATGAATAAATATCGCCTGATATTTATCATGAATATCCTGATAAGGATCTATCCACAAATTCCGAATTATTCTTTTTTGAATAGGCCAAGGTAATAAATTAGCTAATTTTCTTTTCCAAAAAATCATTTACTGAATTCATTAATTTTATTTCTTATATCCTCATCAGAATTAATATCAACTAAATATTCTTTTAAATAAAAGTAGAGAAACTTTTTTATGTCAGTAGTATCCGTATTTTCAATAACCCTATTAACCTCAAAGTTAGCGGTTTTATCTTTGATGGTCCTAGTAACCCAATGATAATCACAATGACCAAAATTAATTACTGGTTTTAGATGCAACAGAGCTTCAAAGCCCACACCAGAATTAACTACAGCTACTGCACTTGAAGAACTAATGATATCATGTATTGAGCCCTTAACTACATTGATCCCTTCTTCATCATCTAAACTACTTAGGATATCTTTAATTTTATCTGATTTACATTTTGGATGCCTCTTTATGAGTACATTAAACCCCTGTCTTTGTATTTTATAAGGTATTTCTTTTAAAAGATCTATTATGTTAACGTATGCTAAATCAGCAACTTCATCATCAACCACTTGCGTAGGAATAAAAACATAGGGTTCATATTTAGAGAAATTTTGATTCCTATCTTCCTGATGATATTTACTTACATTTTGCTCAACATATTTTTTGCAAAGTCCTTCATGAAATTTTTCTGCCTTATTAATTTTCATCTTTTGAAAATTGGGTCTTTCATTCGCAATTTTTGCCCACCCAGAGTACCCTGTTTCATCCATATAAAAATAATCTGGAAGATATGATATTTTAATATTAATCGTCTTTGGATCTTTTATTTTAGTATGATACCTGAAAATATAATCATATTTCGCTTTTGAATATTGCTTATTTTGGAAAACTGACAATAAGTTTTCCAAAATAGAAGTAGAGACATTCTTCATTTTTATATCAAACTGAAGATTTTCATACTCCATTTGATATAATAAATTCACATAAAATTTTTTGACTGTAGGTACATTACTATCATTTATATGGTGTGGTAATTCAACTAGATACTTCATGTTAAAAGTATTTCAAAATCTTTAATGGGTATGACAAAACAATTCTATACTTTTTGTAAATAATTATTGTAGCAAGAAGACCTCCCAACAAAATACCGGTCATTGAAGCTATCGCTGCCCCAACTGCTCCGTATGACGGTATCAAGAAAAAATTTAAAATTATATTAATTGTTGCTGAAAATGCTACAATGTACATGTTTATCTTTTCATTATTGCTCATATTAAGCAACACACCAACCGATCCAATTGCCGTACTTATCAGTTGTGTTATTGATAGAATAATTAAAGGCAAATAGGATTTTAAGTATTCTGTACCAAAAACAATCTCTAAAAAATATTCCCCAACTAAGTAATAACCTATTAATATAGGAATAATAATAAGGGTCAAATATTTTGAAACTTTTGACCCTACCTCCTCAATTTTTCTTAAGTTATTATCTTGAAACCATTCAACAAATAATGGGGCTAAAACTATATTAGTAGCTGACAAAAAGAAAACCAAAATCTTACTACCCTGTACTGCAACTTTATAAAATGCGACTCCCGTTTCACCTCCTAACGTGCCGAGAAGTATAATATCAATATTGTTATTTATAATAGATACGCTCCCAGAAACCAAGAATGGGAAATATCCCCAAATACTGAGCCGGGTGCCAAGCGAATTTATTAACTTCTTTTTGCTAAACTTATTATTCCTAAGCAAGAAAAAGAGGCTAATCAGAAAAGATAAAAAATAAGAAGCTAATAGTATTAATATTGCACTAAATACATCAATAGTGTAGAAAGCTAAAATAAATATAAGAACCAGAAAAAACATTTTTTGTAATACTGTTTCCGGCAACTCACTTAGTTTATTCTTTTTTAACCCCCTTAAAATTGAAATATTTACTATTTGGAGAACTTGAATCGTAAAAATTGAAAGAGAACAAATAAATAGCAATAAACTATACCCTTCACTCCAGAATATATAGGCGGAAACTAGTAAAAAGATAACGACACCAATTGCTAACACATATAAACTTTGGGAAAGTACTACTGGTATGTTATTAGAATCTTTAGCTACCTCTCTTGTATTTTTGGATAGCAGAGCAGAATTGAAAGAATGAGCAATTAATACTATTACTGTAACTATATAATGGTATTGCCCAAACTCAGAAACGCTCAAAGTCCGAGCCAAAACAATATTGATAATGAAAGCCGAAGCAAATCCTAAAATTTGATAAAGAAATAAAACTCCAAATTTACTCCATAGCTTTTCTCTAAATAGACTAAGAATATTCAAAATTAGCTAAAAATTTCATTAGCTGTTCAAACATGTCATAGTCTATCATATTCGCTGCATCACTTAACCCTTTACTTGGTTGTGGATGTACTTCTAAAAAAAGGAGATCAATCCCTACGCTTATTGCCGCTCTAGTCAGATAGGGTACAAAGTCTCGATTTCCTCCTGTTGTTGCTCCTCCTCCAGGTTCCTGAACAGAATGAGTGCCATCAAAAACTACCGGGAAGCCCAAACTCTTCATTTTAGGTATATTCCTCATATCAACTACAAGATTATTATACCCAAAAGTGGTTCCCCGTTCAGTTAACATTATCTTTTTGTTACCAGTAGAAGAAACTTTATTTGCTACAAATTCCATCCCCTCAGCATCTAAAAACTGACCCTTTTTTACATTTATAACCTTGCCTGTCTTACCAGCTTCAATTAATAAATCAGTTTGTCTACATAAGAAAGCAGGTATTTGAATAATATCAAGCACTTCAGAAGCAGGTTTGGCTTGATTAGGCTCATGGACATCTGATGTCACAGGTAATTTAAACTGATCTTTTACATCAGATAAAATCTGTAAGCCCTTTTCCAATCCTGGTCCTCTAAAGGATTCAATTGATGTACGATTTGCTTTATCATAAGATGATTTAAATATCAATGGGATATTATATTTGCTACATATCTCCTTTAACTTACCAGCAACCTCAAGAACCAATTCTCTTGATTCAATAACACATGGACCTGCTATTACAGCAACCTTATTATTTGATCCACCTACTTCAAATTTATTACTAACATTAAAGCTATTCATTATATCTCATCATTTATTTTCAAATAGTTCAAAAATCTATCGATATCAGAGCGTGTGTTAATGTCTATATTTTCACCTTCAATAATATTGCATTTTATTTCATATCCGTTGGATAAAAACCTCAGTTGCTCAAGTTTTTCAATATCTTCTAATAAACAATTAGAAAGATTAGGTAAGTTCTTTAAAAATTGAGTCCTAAAACCATACAGGCCAACATGTTTATAAAAGAAAATTTCATCAATATCTCTTGGATATGGTATTGAGGCACGAGAAAAAAATAAGGCGTGACTAGTATTATCAAGTACTACTTTAACTACGTTATTATCTTTAAACTCTTTTATATCTTTCTTCTTTGTACATAAAGTAGAAATATTAATCCCTTCTTTTAAAGGTATAGTAAGCTTCTCTATCCAGTCTTTTTTTATAATTGGTTCGTCCCCTTGAATATTTAGAACATATTCATACTCAGGATGGCGAAGAGATACCTCTCTAACTCTATCTGTACCAGATTTATGATTTTTATCAGTTAATTCAACCTTCCCTCCAAAATCCTCTACGACAGTTTTTATTTTGTTTTCATCAGTAGCCACAATTACCTCATCTAATAAATTCGTAGCCACAACTGAATCATAAACCCATTGGATTAGCGGCTTATCTTGTATTTCAATTAAGGGCTTACCAGGTAATCGAGTAGATGAAAATCTTGCAGGAATTACAGCTAAAGTACTACTCATTTTGCCCCTCATCGTACATTAAATCTATAAAAAATCTTACTGCCCCTTGACCACCACTTTTTTCTAACATAATATCTGCAATGTCTTTCAATTCATTGGCAGCATTTTGCACAGCTATAGATACTCCAACAAATTTAAATGCTTCAAGATCATTTACATCATCACCGATATAACCAACTTTATCTCGGCTGATGTTATATGTACTAATCATATTTTTAATTATACTTACTTTATCAGAAATTCCCTGATAAACCTCATTGATACCTAGTTCATCAGCCCTTCTTTTAACTGAATCCGAACTTCTACCACTGATTAAAGCAATAATTAAGTCCTTATTTTGAGCCTTTTTTATTCCCATACCATCTTTGACATCAAAAACCTTAAACTCTTTACCATCAGGTAAAAGATATATTCGACCATCCGTAAGAACACCATCAACATCTAAAACTAATAATTCTAGTCTATTGATCCGCTGTCTTGTTTTATCAGAAACCTGCATTCAATAAATCATGTAATCTTAATATTCCAACTAATTTTCTTTCTTGATTTAAAACAGGAAGTACAGAAATTTGGCTCTCTCTATCTTCCATTAGTTTTAAAGCATCATATGCCTTTGAATCATCCTGTACTGTAATTGGATTAGCAGTCATTAGATCCTTAGCAAGAATATTAACATTCTCGCTCCTAATTTTGGGGATCGCTCTTCTCACATCTCCATCAGTAATAATCCCTAACAATTCGTTTTCCCCATTAATTACATTCACCCCTCCCATTGCCTTATTCGTTAACTCTACTATTATTTCTTCTAATTTAGCATTCTTGGAGACAATAGAATTTTCAGTTCCACTATGCATTAAATCGCTTACTTTTAACAACAATCTTTTACCTAAACTACCACCAGGATGAAATCTGGCAAAATCCTCTTTTTTAAAACCTTTTATATCCATTAAAGTTAATGCTATAGCATCACCAATAGCTAAAAAAGCAGTAGTACTAGATGTTGGTGCTAAATCTAATGGACATGCTTCTTCTTTAATCGGTACACTTAAAAAGTAATCAGAGGACCTAGCTAAGCTAGACTCAGGAGAACAAGTAATCGATAATAAAGTGATATTGGAATTTTTCAAATATGGTATTAAAGAAAGAACTTCTTTAGTTTCTCCACTTTTACTAAAAGCCAGTACTATATCTTCTTGATCAATCATACCTAAATCACCATGGATACCCTCAGCAGGATGTACAAAAACTGATGGGCTTCCAGTAGAAGATAAAGTAGCGGCAATTTTTCTACCAATGTGTCCAGCCTTTCCCATACCAGTAACTATAATTCTCCCTTTTACACTTACTAGTGCATTCAAAACTTTTTTAAGGATATTCTTGTTGGCACTATCCTTAAAAAACTCTACAGTATGTTCTAAGGCTTTTAATTCAATAGATAAATAGTTCAAAAAGTTTTCTTCCATCAAAATTTGTTGTTTGTTAAGAAATATAATCCTAACCTAAAAATGAATAAATCTTATTATTTACGTAGAGTAGAAAGAGAGAAAAAAGCAATCCTAGCATTGTTAAAGAAATTAATATTTTATAACCACTAGTCATATCATCTAAAGGAACTCTTAAGGGTTGTAAAATACTCACTACCGGCGTTTGTTCTTGTACTTTCATTTTGGCCTGTTCTACACGCTGAGCTAAAGAATTATAAACATTGAATGCTAAATCATAATGGGATTGCAACTTCTGCTCACGTGTTTGGGCTTTCGCCGTAGCTAGATTAATATTACTATCCCGAAATTCCGCCAGCTTGTTTTGAGCTTGTTCAAACTCATCTTTTGCCCGCTCGAGTTGTTTTTGAGCAAATTCTAAATCTTCCATTGCCTTCTGGGTTTGATAATTTTTCATATAGTCTTTCAAGAGTGCAATGCTAACTTGTCCCACACCTGCCGCCGATTTGGGGTCCGGCATTTTCACAGTCAGAGTTAAAATACCTGTTTCTTTATTCAGGCTTACCGATATTCGCCTTCTCATATCTTTTACAATTGCCATCTGGTTTTTGGATATCGTATACACTGTATCTGTCTCAAATCCCTTAGGTAATTGCTGTTCAACTGCTTTTTGATCACCCTTAAATAATCCAATGATTTTACCCGGCAAACCAATGGTAAACTCCAAGGCATATGAAAAGACAGATTGGGAATGCATCTCGTTAAAATAAGTATAGACAGATACCGTGGTGTCGGGTTCGGAAAAGTTCACTTTTTTATTGAGCAGTTCGAGCTGAAAAGGCAAGCTCTGTATAATCGTTGGATACAACTGAGGGGAAATGCTACCCTGTTGACCAGTATTCAAATTACCGCTCATACCAATCAGTCCGCCATATTGCTGCAGCAGTCCGGCCGCGCCACTTTTCGAACTCTGCATCTCTGGCATCAGGGTGGCATCTGTCTGGTATTCTTTGGGACTTAACAATGCTACCAAGAGTCCTATCACCACAAAAACGCCCGTCACCTTGGCAATAAAAAAGCGTTCGTCCCAGATGTGCTTGGCCAGTTCTACCAAGTCAATCTCGGTTTCTTCATTTTGGCGCTCATCCCATTCTTCCACGGGTACAAGGCGATACTCCTGGAGGGGAAATTCTTCACCAGATCTCTTTTGGGGCTTTTTGCCCGATTCAGATGGTTTGTCGTTATGTGATTCTTCGTTGCTCAGCGCGCTTTCAATTAAAAATTATAAATGACAAAATGAAAAATGATATGTGCTTACTACTATATCCCTGCTTGATTTTGAGAGGCTAATAATAATGAAATATCGCCTGAGTAGAAAGGAATTTTTGATCCTTAAATCAATAATCAAAAATAATTATTTGGCTGGCTTTTAACACCTTATGTAATCCCTGATTACTCCTTGCTAAATCCGTCGAAGCTGAAAGAAATAGCAACGGGGTATCAACGTTCCATGGAAGAATCTTGATGTTTCAATGGAGCCGTACTTTTGCAAATACTTTTTCAATTTCAAATTCAATATCTGATTTAGACAAGTCCTTCAGTATTAACCTTCGAAACTTTTCGGCGATATATACAAAAAAAGAAGAGGCATATTGCCATTTTAGGGGTACAAATCTATCAGCATATAAATCATCTTACAAAAGAGGATACAATGCCTGAACATTTAATTACCTTGGTCTACGTCATTTGCAGTTTTCATTACCACTACTGTTACTGTGCTGAACTACCTGACATGGATACCGCAACAGAGCCTAGAATACAAGCTGAGAATCACCCCGACGAGTAGGGACTTTTAAGGTCCTAGTTTTACGGGTCCCATATATGCCTAAGAATTGTGTCCAGGCCGATTGGTTCAATTGGCTATTTTAAACTGTGGGTAATCCTGAAGCTTCAATCCTACATTAACTTAATTACTCAGTCACATAGTCACCCGTTATTAGGATGACATGGTTTTAACCCTTCAACATTCAACATGTAACCTTCAACAGCCCACTGTCACCGGTTAATCTTCAACAAAAAACAAAGATTTCTCCATGCACACGCAACCTGACTTAATCGAAATGACGGTCCAGAGTCCCCCTTAGAACTCAACACTTTCCACTATACGCCTTTGTCACACTATCACTCAGTAACCTTATCACCGTTCACCGCTTTTTTAAAATAGTCAAGCGTTTTTCTGAGTCCCTCCTTTCGATCATAACGAGGTTCCCAGTCCAGCACTTCTTTGGCCCGGCTGATATCCGGCTGACGTACCTGCGGATCATCACTGGGCAGCTCCTCGAAAGTAATTTCACTGTCAGATCCCGTTAGTTCGATAATCTCTTTGGCGAAATCCAGGATACTGACTTCCTGGGGATTCCCAATGTTTACCGGATCCGTATATTCGCTCTGTGATAGGCGGTAAATGCCTTCCACTAGGTCATCGACATAGGTAAAGGAGCGGGTTTGCGAGCCATCCCCAAAAACGGTAAGCGAATTGCCGTTAAGGGCCTGCCGCATAAAGGTGGGAAGGGCGCGTCCGTCGTTAATGCGCATTCGCGATCCGTAGGTATTAAAGATGCGCACAATACGTGTTTCCACACCGTGGTAGCGGTGATAAGCCATGGCCATGGCTTCGGCAAAGCGCTTGGCCTCGTCATACACCCCACGGTCGCCGATCGGATTTACATTGCCCCAGTAATCTTCGCTCTGGGGATGGGTCAACGGATCGCCATATACTTCACTGGTAGATGCCAGCAGGAAACGGGCGTCCTTTTCTTTGGCCAACCCCAGTGCTTTATGCGTACCCAGTGACCCTACCTTGAGTGTTTGTATCGGCATTTCCAGGTAATCAATGGGAGATGCGGGAGACGCAAAGTGCAGAATCAGGTCCAGCTCACCGTTAACATGGATGTAATTGGTAACATCGTGTTTGATAAATGAAAACCCGTCGTTTCCAATCAGGTGCGCGATGTTGTCGGCATTGCCGGTGATCAGATTATCCATGCAGATCACTTCATAGCCTTCGTTGATGTATCGGTCGCAAAGATGGGAACCGAGAAAGCCGGCACCGCCGGTAATTAAAACTCTTTTTATCTTTTGTGTACTCAAAATTTGCCTATTGCTTAGTAGTTAATATGAAATATTTTTGTTGAAACGTTTAACTGTTTATTCTCAGTAACTTAACTATTAGTAGCTTTATGCAACCTGTTTAACATTGCAGTAATGTGCTCTATTTCACTTCGTAGCTGTTCATAATTTTCTTGATTAACATATCCCAGCTCTTTGCATATAATTAACCGGTTTAATATTTCAACAGATGAACTGTACGCCATTATGTAAAAGCGCGCCTGATCATTTGATGAAGTTCGGGAATATCCGGCCCATTCTGGCAGCCGGAAAGCTACGACCGGGTTATCCGCGACCAAGAAGAATTAGAAAATACGGATACCGAAGCTCTGCGAAGTTGACTAACTAACCCAAATTTTTCTGTGTCTGGAAAGTCTGCTGTTATATCATAAACATTAAGAGTAAAACTTTTTGCTTTTTGCCATACGTCCAGCTTTTCAAAACTAAATTTACTCATCTCTCCCACTAATAATCTAACAACTTAACGATTCAACATTTCAACGTATAAACACTATCTACTCCGCCGGTTCTAGTTCTTTGACGTTAACTGCTGGGCGGCCCACGCTTATGTAAGCGACATCTGTTTCCCGCGCGCGATCCAGATCATACAGGTTTCGCCCATCAAAAATTACGTGATTGTCCAGCTCTTCAGCAATACTGTCGATAGTGGGACGACGAAACTCGTTCCATTCGGTACAAATAAGCAGGGCTTCTACATTTTGCAACGCATCTTTTTGATCGTGCACAAAGGTTGTATTGGCCAGTACTTGCTCGCTCGTAGCCTGCTTGAAAGTTCCGATCGCCTCAGGATCGTAAGCCAGCAGCTCTGTTCCACGCTTAACCAGCTCTTCGGCAATATACAATGCCGGTGCTTCGCGAATATCATCGGTCTCGGGCTTAAATGAGAGTCCCCATATTCCAAATGTCATACCGTTAAAATCACCAGTCCCAAAATACTCTTCCATCTTGCGTACGATGGACGTCTTCTGATACTCGTTGACTTTCATCACCGAATCCACAATTTGAAAATCATAGCCGTGTTTACCAGCGGTATGATGAATAGCCTGTACATCTTTGGGGAAACAACTGCCGCCATATCCAATGCCTGCAAACAAAAAACGAGGTCCAATGCGCGAATCCGTACCTATGCCCCGTCGGATATTATCCACATTCGCACCCACTCGCTCACAAATATTGGCTATTTCATTCATAAAGGTGATTTTGGTTGCCAGCATCGCATTGGCCGCATACTTGGTTAATTCAGCGCTGCGGCGATCCATCACAATAATGGGATTACCGGAGCGAACAAAGGGTTCATAAAGGGTGGTCATCATTTCGGCAGCCTGCTCACTCCCTGTACCAATCACTACACGCTCTGGTTTCATAAAGTCATCAACGGCAGCCCCTTCGCGGAGAAACTCAGGGTTGGAAACAACGTCAAACAGGTTCTCATCCAACTGCTCACCAATAATTCCTTCCACACGGTCACCCGTGGTTACAGGAACGGTTGATTTATTGACGATGACCATATAATCCTCAATTAATGATCCAAGATCCCCGGCAACCTGTATTACGGCTGATAGGTCAGCCTGTCCGTCACCACCGGGTGGAGTGGGCAGACACAAAAAGACGATATCTGCTTCTGGAACCGCTTCTGCAATATCTGTTGTAAAGTGCAGGCGCTCTTCGCGACGTACTCGTTTAAAAATGGTTTCAAGTCCCGGCTCATAGATAGGAATCTCACCATTCTTCAATTGTTCAATTTTCTCTTCATTGATGTCAACGCATGTTACGTCATTTCCGGAGTCGGCAAAACAAGTCCCGCTGACCAGTCCAACATATCCCGTACCTATTACTGCTAGCTTCATATCGCGGTATTAACCTAATCTTGATTGTAGTATTTATACTTGTAAATTAATTAAACGCAAAGATAAATTTTTGCCAAGGTAGCTCCAAAAACGAAAAACAAAAGAGTTATTATACCCTTCTTGGTCTCATTTGCTAATGCTGTAGATATCATATTATTTTAGATTTCATTTTTAAATTCCCTTTAACTTCAGTTAACAAAATCATTAATGATCCGGTATTCTCTTAAAATTATTCTTGCCACCCTTCTTTTTAGCTGCTTCGCTATATCAGCTGCTGCCCAAGGTCAACTGGAGTTAAAAAGCCAATCGCATGTTTTATTCGGTACAGGTGGCAACCTTCCCTTTTGGCTGCATTCTAATAAATACGGGATTTATGACAAGGAAGGCTCCAACTTGTTACAGAGTTTTAGCTTTCAAAAAGGGTTGGCTCATAATAAGCTTATCGACTATGGCTTCGGAGTAGATGTAGTAGGACGCCTTTCTGCAAACGAAAATATCCTTTTCAATGAGCTTTATGGGGAAGCCAAAGTAGGATTTATAGAACTGTACGCCGGTAAGAAGAAATGGAGCGACGGCATCTGGTCGTCCGGGCTGTCTTTGGGATCCATGATATGGAGCGGAAATACTGCCACCATGCCCAAAATTATGATCCGCATTCCCGAATATGTTCCTGTGCCCTATACCAATAGGTACCTTTCTTTTCGCGGCTACCTGGGGCACGGCTGGTTTGGAGATAATCGATATGTTGAAGGAACCTATCTCCATGAAAAGGCACTGTATCTACGCCTGTTGCAGGAAGAATTTCCGGTTAACGGGCATATCGGAATTATTCACAACGTACAGTGGGCGGGAAAACACCCTACCTTGGGCGACCTTCCAGATAGCTTTGGGGATTACCTGAGAATTTTTTCGGGCCGGGCCGGCGAAGCAAATACCTCTCCCGGCGGGGAAGTCATTAATGCGTTGGGAAATACTGTTGGTGCTTATGAAGCATGTTTGGATGTTGACCTTCGAAATATTGACATCTCTGCATACCGGCAGTTTTTCATCGAAACCAGTGTAAGTACACGGCTCCGAAGTCCGTGGGATGGTCAATGGGGGCTTAAACTGCAAATGGGTGAGCTTACCTCAAATTTCATTACTACGTTATTATGGGAACATTTGAATACGAAGGAACAAAATGCAAAAACCGGTGAAACAATTGGAGCAGATCAATACTACCACAATTTTATTTATAGAAACGGCTGGTCATATAAGAGCAGAATATTGGGTTCTCCATTGGTTCAATTGGGGCCTGTAAATGATCGACTTGAAGTAGTCAATAATATTATATTGGCTCATCACCTGGGACTGGAAGGAAGTTTTTCTACATCGATAAGCAGGTGGCCCTTAAAATATCAATTAAAAACAACCTACAGTCGCAGTTATGGCCGTACCTCAAACTGCGGAGGCGACTTTTGCGATGAAAATGATCCGCAACCCCTTCGGACAGAACGAAAAGATCAGTGGTATCATCAGTTAAAATTAACCCAAAAAATAAATAAGAATCTTTCTCTCAATACAATGTTAGGTATTGATAAGGGAAAATTATCAGATGAGACAGGTTTTATGCTAGGGGTAACTTATTCAATATTGAATCAGGAATAATAATTCTTTAAAAGAGTAATAGCCATAAATCAATCCGCTAATATTTTTATTCAGAATTGCACAGATACATTTGAATGTAGTTAACCCGGGCCAGTAGAATAACAACAAATTTCCCTGGCCCTATGCCCCTTTAACTATCACTTTAAACCTCATATTCCGCCATCGCAACAAGTCAGAAATACTGCTGCTAATTTCACAGGACTAAATCTCTCCATATTTATTGCGAGGGTCTAAAGGATGGAAATTCAACAACAAAATAAACAAACACAGCATAAGTTTAAGAGCATAAACCCTCACAACTTGGTAACCCGATTCAGGGAAATTGCCGCACTGTATTCGTTTCAATCATTCCGTTTACAGTGACCGACGTTGTTGATTAAATAGATTAGTGCACTCTGCAAGCCAACAATCTTAATAACGAATTCCGCTTGTAACAAATCCCCAAATCTCCTTCCAAAAGGGACTGCTACATGCCAAAGGTACGGGATAGACCTGGGATGAGAATTTCACCATGAGACCAAAAAGAGCCCAAATGTATTTTAACCCCGTGATCATTTTCTGCCTAATCCCGATAGGCCAGGCATTATCAAAATACATGGATTTTAGAAGTCGTTGTGATTTTAAAATTCCAAATACAGCCTACGTAGCCAGAGTTACTTCGGCGCAGTAGACCCTTGCTCTTTTCGTACCTTTTGAATCAAGGTTAAAGGAATACCTCTGCCACCCTTGAACATAAAACCTCTGGTTACCAGTCATCAGTCAACCGTCGTCGGGCACTCATTAAATACCAACTTTGTAACTTAATCACTCAGCAACTCAATTGTCTCATCACCATCAACCGTCCTTAAAGAATCATCCCAGCACCAACGGTCTCATTGGTGTACTCATCGATCAGGATAATGCTGCCGGTCTTGCGGTTGCGCTTGTAAGCGTCGTAAAACAGCGGCTTGGTGGTGCGGATCTTGATTCGGCCGATGTCGTTGAGGCCAATCTCCTTGTCGCCTTCTACCCGGTGAAGGGTGTTGATGTTTACCTTGTACTTCACATCCTTGATGATGCAGCGCGCCTCTTTGGTCGTGTGTTTGATGGCATACTTGCCGCTCGGATCCAGCGGCTCTTTGTTCAGCCAGCAGACCATCATGTCGATATCCTGGCCCACGGTGGGCTGGTTATCGGGTTTGGCCAACATGTCCCCGCGGGAGATGTCGATATCGTCTTCGAGGGTCATCGTCACCGACATCGGGCTGAACGCTTCCTCCTGTTCGGCCTCGAAGGTATTGATGGTATCGATCGTGGAGGTAAAGCCGGACGGCAGGGCAATCACTTCGTCGCCGGGTTTGAAGACGCCCCCGGCGACCTGTCCGGAGT
>JGI12575J12848_1000261_pt1 | contig 34435 bp, 26 predicted proteins | sample A23P1SouthBayCA_2_FD_12848 | JGI IMG/M metagenome (IMG submission 12848) | reverse complement strand
TCACAGTAGACTACAGCCCCATGCGCCACATGACCAACATGGAAACCGTCTACACCTACGAAGGCACCCACGACATCCACACCCTGATTGTTGGTGAAGAGTTAACTGGAATAGCGGCATACACACCCGAATAGGTATGACTGAAGACATCAACGAGTCGGCGGGAGATACGGGTCCATTGGAGGGGGTTACAGTTCTAGACGCCTCTCGAGTTCTTGCTGGGCCGTTTTGTACAATGCAACTTGGGGATTTGGGAGCGGAGGTTATTAAGGTTGAACGACCTGGCGTTGGAGACCAAACGCGGTCGTACAAACCACCGACTGTTGAAAGTAGTTCTGAAAGTGCATATTATGTGAGCGTCAATCGAAATAAGCGTTCGATGACGCTGAACCTCACAACTGAGGAGGGACAGACGGTGTTTCGCCAGCTTTCCAGAGAGGCAGATGTAGTCGTGGAGAATTTTCGCGTCGGGAAAATGGAAGAGTGGGGACTTGATTATGAGTCATTGCGGGCGGAAAACTCGGGATTGGTGTATTGTTCATTGTCCGGCTACGGAGAGTGGGGGCCCGATAAAGACAGGCCAGCATATGATATCATTATTCAGGCAGAAGGGGGGATGATGAGCATCACGGGAGAATCTGGTCGGGAGCCCGTTCGTGTGGGTGTTGCGATCGCAGATATTGGTGCTGGAATGTATGCAACGCAGGGGATTTTATCTGCCTTGTTGAAGCGGGAACTCGGGGATGGAACAGGACAGAAGGTCGATATTAGTCTCCTCGATGGGCAAGTCGCCTGGATGTCGTATATGGCATCCAACTATTTCGCGACCGGAGACCCGCCATCGAAAATGGGCAGTAAACACCCGACGATCACGCCCTACCAGGCATTTGAAACAAAGAACGGATATATTGTTGTAGCTGCTGCCTCAGAGGCGATTTGGACTCGGTTTTGTGAGGCAATCGAGCGAGAAGACTTGCTGGAGGATCCACGGTTTTCGGATAATGCATCGCGGGTAGAACATCGAGACGCACTAGACGCATTGCTTGACGAGGAGTTCGCCCAGTATACGACAGAAAAGTTAGAAAATCGATTCGAAGAAAACGATGTTCCGGCGAGCCCAATCCGAGATATCGAGGAGGTGTTCAACTCTCCGCAGGTTCAGGCCCGAAATATGCGTTGGACAGTGCCGCATCCAACTGCGGGCGAAATCCAAATGGCTGGGAGCCCAATGCATTTCTCTGAAACACCGACAACATTACGAGAACATCCCCCATTGCTTGGGGAGCAAACACACGAAATCCTCTCAGAGGTCGGGTATACGGAGAGCGAAATTCTGCGGCTTGAGGAGTCCGGAGTTATCTAACCGGCTTGAATGGAACCAAGGTAGGGATATCCCCCTAAGTAAAAAAGACGTTTCCGGGTGTCGTGAGTAGCAAAAACGGGTGCAATAACTGGCCACAGTATGTAAAAGGGCAATGACTCGCGTGGGTGGTGGAAACAATTTTAGGTGTGGATAATACAGGATAAGAAAGATCAATGGCATCAACAACTCCTGATTCGATTACCGATGACGATCGTCAGCATATCAGTGGAACCGAGGCCACCGTACTGAACATCACGGCAGGGGTTGTCACTGCAGATACAATCCGGTCGACACTGGGGCCGGTAGGAATGAGTAAGATGGTCGTTGACGATCTCGGGAATGTCTTGGTGACTGATGACGGATCAAATATCCTGGAACAGATTGACATTGAACACCCCACAGCCCAGCTTATAAAGGAAATCGCGGACAGTCAAGAAGAATCAGCCGGTGATGGAACGACATCCGCAGTAGTGCTTGCAAGTGAGATGCTCAAAGAGGCCGAAGATCTCCTTGCAAACGGGTTGCACCCAACGACTGTAATTGCAGGATATCAGAAGGCCGCAGCTAAAGCGCGGGACATCTATACTGAAACAGCAAGACCGGTTGACTTCGAGAATCGGGCACAGCTCCGGAACGCCGTGACGTCAGTCATTGGCGGCGATTCAAAGGAAGACGGTGACGCTGCACTCGTTGATGTAATCCTCCAGTCATTGGAACCAGTATTAGATGGAGAACAGCCGAATGTTGATAATATTCATTTTGTAACCAAAGCGGGGGAACCTGTCGACGCGTCGGAAGCCTTCCCCGGGATGGTGCTGAACCGAGACCCGCTCCACTCGGAAATGCCAGACCGAGTCGAAAACGCGGCTATCGCACTTCTCGACACCGGATTAGAAGCGGATGAACTTTCTGGAGAGATGACGATTTCACCGGAAACTCCGTCTGCAAATACCGAATTCCAGGAACGTGAAAAACAATCGTTCGCGAGGAAGGCCCAGACGCTATCGGAGCTCGGTGCAACGGTAGTCGTCACAAGCGAGGGGATACATGACCAAGTGCAACATGAACTCGCGACACGTGGCATACTCGCAGTCCGGCGCCCACCGGATAGCGCGATGCAGAAATTAGCCCGGGCTACAGGGGCAAATATCGTCACCAATGTAGCAGGGATGTCTGTAACTGATCTTGGTACGGCAGGCGTAGTCACACAAGAAAAGGTTGCGGGCGATAACATGCTGTTTGTACGAGACTGTGATGTCGCTGAAACGTCGACGATACTGCTCCGTGGCGGGACGAAACAAAGTGTGAATGAAACAGAACGGCGGGTGAAGAATGCGCTCGGAGCGATTGGAACGCTCATTGATGAACCATCTCTCCTGCCTGGAGGGGGTGGCCCTGAAACGAAGGCAGCGCTTGCACTTCGGAAGTATGCAGATGGGGTAGACGGACGCGAACAGTTGGCGGTAGATAGCTTCGCGGATGCGCTTGAAATCATTCCAAGAACGCTAGCAACAAACGCCGGGTTTAACGCGATTGATGCGGTCACGAAACTGCGGAACACGTATGCCACAGCAAACGACACTACCGGCCTCTCGTTGGAAACGGGGGAACCAGCAGAAATGATGGTGGAAGGGATCGTAGATCCCCTTGCAGTGCGAACGGGCGCCCTTATGAAAGCTGTCGAAGTAACAGTCCTTGTGCTTCGAATTGACGGTATTATCTCCGCAGCTGGAACCATCGAATAGGAGGCGGCATACCTGCAGTAACTCACTTTTCAAGGTATAGCCAGAGAACGATTGCAGTGCTTCCGATAAGACAGAAGAGGAATCCGGTGAATGCAACGGTGTAGTTGAACCGGCCAGCGATGAAGCCCACGTAAGCTGGACCAAGACTTCCGATTGCCATATAGACCGATCGGACCGCGCCGAGATCCCCAGCCTTACTGTTATCCGGGAAGACATCCATAAACCAGGCCTGAAGAATGGGTGTGAACGCTTTCTGCCCAGCTGCAAAGATTCCAACGCCGAGAACGACGATCGCTGCTGTGCTGCTGAACACAAACAGTCCGATGCCGAGCGCACCAAATGCCAGGACGCACGTACCTACACCAAGCCGGTTCCGATTATCGCTCAAGCTGCCTGACACTGGTTTTGAGACAATTCCGACGAGGAATAACGCGGCGAATGTCGTATTTGCTAGGACTGGGGAAAACCCCTTTGCGGTCTGGAGATACAGCGGTAAAAAGCCGAAAACGCCCTGAACGGTAAATAGGATAAGTGAAGCGGGGACGAGCAATGTGCTGATGCTGGGAATTGCTCGCAAGCGATCGATCGTTTCTCGGAGTTTCAGGTCGGTTCGAGTGAGTACAATGGTTTCGTTGCTCACGACGTGGAGCGCGCCAATCGTTCCAAGCAGGGAGATGGCAAGTAGTTGGAATGGGGTTCTCCACGAGGTTAGGCCAATGATAAGGATTGCACTGCCGGCAGCGAGGAGGCCCCCGACATCGACAGAGGCCATGTGGAGCCCAAAGACTCGTCCTCGTTGCTCATGGTAAAGGTCAGAAAGGAGAGCCATTGTTGCGGGACCGTACATACCATCACCAACGCCGATGATCGCCATCGCGAGGAGGAATCCGGCGTACGTTGGTGTGACGGTAAGGGCGAGAAATCCGGCGGTAATGAGGAGGAGACTCGAAAGGTGAACAGATTTTCGAGAGAGGCCGTCAGCGAGGCGACCACTAGGATATTGGATGAACGAAAAACAGGCAGTCATCAGCGTGAGTCCAATCCCCGCCTGGAACGTCGAGATGCTTAGATCGGTGATTACCATGGGAAGAAGTGGCGGAATAATAAATCGACCGAGTTTCACGATGATATACCCGGCAGTCAGGACTGTAAATATTCGGCCGGCTGAGCCATTGAAAAGAGACTCACGGGCAGGGCGTTGGGGCACGAGGTTGTGAAGAGGCTTCACCCATCGTATCAATGAATTCGTGGAACCGGGCAACACGTGCCGGTAGAAGCAGTGACACGCCATGGGGCAACACACGGTTCGCCACTGGGTGGTAGACAATAGCGGTACAAAATCCGGATAATACTGCCCCACGTGGGGGTGTAGAGCTACGAACGTGGATGAGAAGGAAGATTAGCGAAGTTCGAACCCTTTGAGCAGGTAGGATTGGAGGAAGTACGCGAAGATGAGGGGTGGGATAGACATGAAGAATCCGGCCGCAAGAATGTCACCCCAAGTGGTTGCGTACCCCTGGTTGATTAGACGGAGGATCCCCACGGGGAAGGTTTGAGCTTCTTGTGCGGGCATCAAAATCTGTGCGTAAGTGAAATCGCCCCAGGCAATGGCGAAGGAAAATAGCGCAACTGCGATTAGACCGGGGGCGCATTGCGGCAGGACGATGTCAACGAACCCTCGCCATCGGGAAGCACCCGCCATCCAGGCGCTTTCTTCGAGCGAAGAGGGTATCGTTTGGATGTACTTCCACATGACCCATACGCAGAACGGCATCGCACCGGCACTCAATGCGAGGATGAGGCCTAATGGGTTATTCACAAGGCCGACACGTTTCCAGATGAGGAATAACGGGAGGCCGATAACGATGGCGCTGAACATGTACCCGGTAAGGAGAATTCGGGCAAAGTTCACCTTGAATCGGTAATCGAAGCGGGCCAGTCCGTATCCTGAAATCAGTGAGATCACCACGACAAGCAGAACGGTACCGACAGTAACAATCACGCTGTTCACGATGTACGTTCTAACGACGGGGTTGAAGAGGATGGTGTACCGTTCAATTGTGAAGGTACTCATCGTCGGGAAGAACTGCGTAATCCCACTCTGGATCGACGCTCGCGTTCGAAGCGAGCTCTGGAACATCCAGTAGATGGGGAGACCCATGACGAAGGCGATGATGCTTGCACTTATGTAGAGGCCAGCTTTGTAGATTGCTGCTTGTTGCTTGAAGGGGACAAGTCTATTCGGCGCGATGTCGAGGTCTTCGGTTGGTTTCTCGGAGCTCATATTTCAGTTTCCACCTCCTGAGAGGGGTTGAAGAATTTAAAGTATCCGATTCCCCCCATGAGGAGGAACAGGAACATCACGAAGGCTATCGCATTTGCGCGTCCGAAGAAGCCAGCGATGAATGCTTCCCGGTAGGCAAGGATCGGGAGGGTTTGGGTTGCATCGCCGGGGCCGCCGGCAGTGAGTTGCCAGATTATGTCGAATTTGTTGAACATAAAGATAGACCGGAGGAACACGGCAACGAGAATCGCGCCCTTAATTCGGGGGAACGTGATGTCCCGAAACATCTCCCATTGCGTAGCTCCGCAGATTTTCGCAGATTCGTAAAATTGTGCAGGGACAGAGCGCAACTGAGCGACGACGATGATTGTAATGAAGACCGAGAATTTCCACGTGCTCACTAGAATCACGATAGGCATCGCGAGATCCGGCGTCCCAAGAAGGTAATCATTGGGGTTCCACACGCCCAACTGCCCCAAGAGGGGTGGAATCACACCGATGAACGGATCGAGGGCGTATCGGGCGAGCAGGGCGACGATAATCGTCGGGATGAGATACGCGGCAAATATCATCGCACTGAGTATCTTTCGGCCAAACGTGATGCGATTGATCACAAGCGCCATCCACACGCCAATAATTGTTTGGAGAATGGTTGAGCCGACCATATAGACGACGCCTCGCCGTAGCGACCCCCAAAAGGTTGGGAGGTTGATGATTTCGAAATAATTTTGGAAGCCAACAAACTGCCACTGGGGATTCAACAGTAGCACGTTGTGGAATGAGGCGTAGATCGCGAACGAAATCGGGATAATTGCAATTAGGATATAGAGAAGGAGAACCGGCAATGCGGTCAACCACCCCCATATCGTATGGGATTTGATCGTCCACGACCCGACGGTTACCCCTTCAGTATTTATCTGGCGAATGAAATCGGCCCTATCTACGGACATGTAGATACGGTATAGCATACCAGTTACAAGTAAGTTAGGGGTTATCTACCACCATCAGATAGGTAGAATAATGGTTAAAATCGGCCTACGGCGGCGGCAAGGGAAGATATCAGCCTGCGTAGTCACCACCACCAAACCCGCCACCAGGGGGTACCGACTGCGTCCCCACTTTCACGTCCAGAAGATGAGGTGCTGATGAAGCATATGCCTCAGAGAGCGCCCCCTCGAGAGCCGCTGGGGAGTCGATAGTTACAGCTTCGCAGCCGAATCCCCGTGCAACGTCTTCGAAGCTCGTCGATTCCAGATCTGTTGAAATATCCACGTCATAGTTGACCCGTTGACTAACTTTCGAAGAACCAAACGAATCGTTATTCAAGACGACGACGGTCAGCGGAATATTTTCTCGTGCTGCTGTCTCTAGTTCGGCAATATGGTACCCGAGCCCACCATCGCCAGTAACGGCAATCACCGGAGAGTCGGGGCTCGCAATCTGGGCGCCAAGTGCCTGTGGCAGACAGTAATTGATGCCATCGCTCCCTCGTGCCTGAAGATACCGCATGCCAGGTTCCGTCACCCTGTGAAAGGCAGCGGTCGCAAATCCAGCGTAACTTGTTGCCGCTACAACGATAGCGTCAGCAGGAGCAGTGCGGGATATTTCGTTAACAACGCGAAGCGGATCAATTGGCGTTTCACTGCTTGTGAGAGCAGATTCGTACTCAGCAAGCCACTCTTCTTGGGTTTCCCGAATCTGGTTGAGACGACTTCTACTAATGCTAGCGGTCCTATCAGCGAATTCGTCACAAAGCGCACGCGCGGTGGTCCTTATATCTGCGTAAATCGGGATATCGATAGCCTGGGTTTTCCCCAGCCATTCTTCGTCAAGATCAACGTGGATAAGCGATGCATCGCTCCGGATGAGCGCTCCAGCATCTGTCGTTAGATCACCGAATCGGCACCCGAGGCCGAGAATTGCATCAGCCTGTTTGAGCTGTTCATTGGCTGATTCCCAGTATCCCCAGCGACCTGCGACACCAGCGGCGAGTTCACTCGATTCGTCGATGATGCCTTTCCCATTCATTGAGGTAACGACAGGGATTTCTGCTGCCTCCGCGAGATCCTGAATCTCGGTCCACGCACGCGAGCGAAGTGCCCCCTCGCCAGCAAGAATGAGGGGAGTTTCGGCGTTACTTAGTGTCTGGGCGGCGTCTTCAACAGCCGCCTGTTCTGGAGCTGGTCGGTACAGTGGATACTCAAAATCGATGTCATGGGCATCAATCTCGGCTATCGTCTCATCGTCCAGCATTCCAGTAAGGACGTCTCGGGTGAGATTGACGTGGACGGGCCCTGGGACACCCGATACAGCTTCTTGAAGACCGTTTCGAATCGCCTCAATTCCACGGTTAGGTGTTTCTGGGTCGATACTTCGCTTCGTCATAGGGGTCAGAAATCGTGAATTGTCGAAGTCTTGAATGATTTCCTTTCCCCGTTTACTGCGAGAGTTGTCTCCCGAGAGCGCGAGAAGGGGGCTTGATGCCCCGTATGCTTCGATGATGCCAACGGAAAGATTTGCGGCCCCTGACGCGCCAACACCATCACAGATTCCCACGGACCCAATAGTTCTGGCATACCCGTCAGCCATTATTGCTGCCCCGGCTTCGCTTCGTGCGAGAACGTGCCGAATATCGGATTCCGCGAGACTCGCGTAATACGAGTTCATTTGGCCGGAGGGAAGGCCAAATACATGTTCCACGCCGCCTTGTTCTAGCAAATCTATGATCTTGTGTGCTGTCGTCGTCATAGTCATGGGCCCGCGTAGCACGTGCTTATGAGCGGGTGGCTAGTATGGAATCGAGTTCTATAAAAAGCTTTGGCCGGAGGGGATAGTGTGAGCCATCTGTAATTATACATAACCTTAATAAAACATGAGATACAGATGTGAACCTGTTACAGATCATGGTAGACTTGAGAGTGGAAAACCTCCGGAAAGAGTACGGCTCGATTGTCGCAGTAGACGACATCAGTTTTGAAATCGAAGACGAAGAATTCGTCACCATAGTCGGCCCCTCCGGATCAGGAAAAACCACAGCGATACGCATGATTGCAGGACTAGAAACCCCCACCAATGGTACGATCGAATTCGGTGGGAAAGACATGACAAAAACGCTCCCTCAAGAACGCGATATCGCGATGCTCTTCCAAGACGTTGCGCTCTATCCCCATATGAGCGTCCGGGAAAATATCGGCTATGGCCTAAAAATTGCCGGCATCTCGAAAGAAGAACGCAATAAGAAGATCGAGGAAGTCGCAGAGATGCTCCAGATTACCGACCAACTTGAAAAGAAACCAGGAGATCTCTCGGGTGGGCAACAACAACGGGTCGCACTCGGCCGATCGATGGCCCGCGACCCATCGGTCTTCCTCTTCGACGAACCGATGAGCGACCTCGACGCAAAGCTGAAACGAGAGCTCCGCCCAATCGTCGAGGAAGTGACGAGGAAAATTGCGTGCCCAACCGTCTACGTGACACACGACCAAGAGGAAGCGATGTCCATGAGCGATCGAATCATCGTAATGGACAGCGGAGAAATCGCACAGATGGGTACACCCGAAGAGGTGTACAACGACCCACAATCTCGGTTCGTTGGCCAATTTATCGGTCAGCCAGAGATGCAGTTCTTTGAAGGGGAAATCGCCGAATCGGAGACCGGGATTAGTGTAAGTGTGAACAACCGACCATGGGACGTTCCCGAAACTGATGGGCTAGAAGACTATATTGGCCAGTCAGTAGTTGTCGGCATCCGACCACAAGACCTCAGGGTGACAAACGGCCAATCAGATCCAGATAACGTTGGACTCGTTGGTAGTCATCGACTGGACGAACCACTCGGCGAACGCACAATCAGCTATTTCGAAACAGATCTCGGACGAATTACTGCAGTTACCTCCGCAGATTTCCGCGGGAATCAAGAATCCGAGTATGTTATCACACCAGATGTCGCCAAGGTGAAAATTTTCGACTCAACCACAGATCAGCGAATCGTTTGAACAGCAACCAATAGTACCCATTCGGGATTCCTCCGCCCACCCGTAAAATGCTGTCTCAGTCACCCCCTCACTCAAGAAGTCCAGGTACCATCGAATAATCAGAACGAAAACAAACTCTTCGTACAGTTCTCGTCGCCAGGCAACCAGTTCAATTGTCGGGCGGACACACGTTCAGGAAGTACTTGAATTCAGAAAGACACAGGTCCTCAAAGTTGGAATGTTTTGCTAAGCTCTCTCCGCGCTGCCGAAAGAACGTCGTCATCTGAACCGAGACTTTGGCTTGAGCCGTAGATAGAAACATCATCTTCACGATCGATGCTGCGGGCGGTTTCAACCGCACTACGTAGATCTTCGATAAATTCGTCAACGACATCGGCATGGTGGTACATAACGGTGAGATGAATACTTGGCGGTTGTTGGTTCCGACCAAGCACCCAATCTTTGGACTCGAGTTCTTCTTGGACGGCAGAGATACTCACCTCATCAGCTATTGATTCAAATGCAAGTAAACTCATATCGGGATCGCTTACGACTGCTAGTTCCTCGATGTTGTCGATACCTGCGAGTAATCGTTCCGTGGTTTCCATCGTTTGCTCAGCGATATCCTGGTAGCCATCTTCTCCCAGGTACTGCATAACAGCCCAAGCACCGGCGATTGGGCCAGCTGGTCGAGTACCAGTGAGGTTTGGCGTCGAGTAAAGTCCACCGGGCCAATCGTTGAACGCAAAATACTGCTTTTCACGAAGATCCGGATTTCTGTACAGAATCACAGAGCCGCCCTTCGTGGTGTACCCGTACTTATGTGGATCAACAGAAACTGAGGTTACCCCCGGGACTTCGAAACCGAACGACGGTGAGGAGTAGCCAATCTCGGACATGACTCCTAGCATGAAGCCCCCGATGCACGAATCGACGTGGCAGAGAATCCCGTGATTGCTCGCCATCGCGCCGATTTCTTCAATCGGGTCGATGACCCCGTGTGGGTACGACGGAGCTGAGCCAACTACCATAACCGTGTCGTCTGAGATAGCTGACCGCATCCGTTCAACGTCCGCACGATAATCCGTACCGGTTTCAACTCGTACCGTGTCTAGTGAAAAGTAATGTGCGGCTTTTGCGAATGACGGATGAGCCGTTTCGGGAAGTACGATTTCTGGAGTCTCCACCTCTGGATAGTTGTCTCGTGCATACTCACGGGCGGTATAGACAGCGAGGAGAATGCTCTCAGTGCCACCGGACGTCATATTTCCAACTGCCGATCTGGGCGCATTGAGCAGATCACCGGTCATCGACACTACTTCGTTCTCAAATTTCTGAACGCTTGGGAAGGCGGAGGGGCTCAAGGCGTTTTCCGAGGAAAACAGCTCATAGGCGTCATCACGAAGCGTTTTGACTGTCTCCCCTGCATGGTACACGAGACTCCATGTTTTCCCACTGCGCCAATCAGCATCCTTGGTTCGCAGATCGATCATCTCTTCCAATACGTCGTCCTTGTTTCGTCCTGTCTCTGGTAGCTTCATAGACTGCCAAATCGTTGTTTTGGGCCGTATGTAAAAAAGGTATCTACGGTAAGTGGAATCTGTTTCCTGCCAATCGGTTAGTACATCGTTTTTCCAGCGGTTATGTTGATGTCTTGGCCCGTAATTTTGTCTGCCTGAGCTGAACAAAGGAATGCAACCAAATTCGAAATATCGTTCGGGTTAACGAATTCCCCCAGGGGTGCATCTTCAAGGCTTTCTGCTTTCACCTCCTCGAGGGTTTTCCCGGCCTCGTCAGCTCGACGTTGATAGGTTCGTTCGAGTCTGTCACCCCATACAGAGCCTGGACAGATGGCGTTCACATTGATTGAATCCTCTGCAAGTTCGAGCGCAAGCGAGCGAGTGAACCCAATTACGCCGATCTTTGCTGCGCAGTATGGGGTTCGATTCGGTAACGGGTTCTTCCCGGTCATCGAGGATAGGTTGATAATTCGGCCGGTGTCTCCCTCTCTGAGATGTGGTATGGCGGTGTGTGAAGCATTAAAAAATCCGCCAAGATTTACATCGAGTGTGTTCATGAATTCCTCATAGGAGAGGTTTTCGCAGGATTTTGTGGGCCCCGCTATTCCAACATTATTAACGAGAATATCTAAACCATCGAAGGCCTCAACTGCTGATTCAATAAACTCAGCGACGTCGTCAGGATTGCTTGCATTTCCAGCGATACCGATGGCTCGACCTTGATACCGGTCAAGTTCCTCGACCGTATCTGACAGGCGTTCCGCATCGAGATCGTTGAGAGCGACGTTCACGCCTGCCTTGGCAAGTCGTTCCGCGATTTGTTTTCCGATACCACGTCCTGCACCGGTAATCGCTGCACTATCACCGACGATGTTGAACTCTGTGGATGGCATGCGCGTGCGAGTACAGAACGAGGGGGTATATCAGTTTGGCTTAGCCGTAATTCCGGTATATTTTGCTTATACAATTCCATATTTATGCTGGGTCTCAGAGACATAGATTGCGATGAGGTCAGATACCGGTTCAGTTGTTACGGTAGACGGTCGAATAGAACCCGACGAACTGGGGAAAACGATGACCCACGAACATTTATTCAGCGATTTGGCGGTCTGGATGGATGAACCAGGGTCATCGTATGAACGTAAAAAGGCAAACGATCCGATTACACTCGAGGACTTGTGGTACGTACATCGGAACCCATCAAGCGTAAAGGATAATATGCGACTCGATTCGCTCGAACAGGCCATCGAGGAGATGAAGCTGTTCCACCGAATGGGTGGTGATACTTTGGTCGACGTCTCCCCAAAGAAGGATAGTACCAGCGGGGGCGACCAAGAACGGGTCCGGGCAGTCGCTCGCGAAACCGGCGTAAACATCATCCACGGAACCGGTTATTACATCAAGGCTGCCCACCCAGATAAGATATCAGAGATGTCAATCGGGGAGTTGCGTGAAGAGTTCGTCAGTGATGTGAACGAGGGAATCGGCGATACTGACGTCCGTGCCGGGATCATCGGGGAACTCGGTGTTTCAGATAGTCTTCATGATGATGAGGAGAAGGTTCTTCGTGCGGGGGCGCAAGCAGCAATCGAGACTGGGGCCCCGGTAACGATTCATCCGAACGGGAAATCTGATCGGCGAGATGGCACATACCCATCCTCACGATGGGGGCTTGAAATCCTGGATATTCTTGAAGACGAAGGACTCCCTGCGGAACGAGTGGTAATGGGACACAATGATCGTGCGCTATTCGAAGGAACTGGACTTGAATATCAGAAAGAACTCGCTGACCGCGGTGCCTTCGTAGAATACGACCTGTGGGGAGCAGAAGAATACTTCTTCCATCGAAGTGATGCCCGCCCCTCGGATGTCCATAGAACCGAATGGGTCCGTGAGCTCATCGAGGATGGATACGCATCAAATCTCTTATTCTCACAGGACATCTGCCGGAAATTCCGAACGGCGAAATATGGTGGGCATGGATACTTCCACGTGATCAACAACATCGTCCCCATGCTTCGCGATTTCGGCATCGAGAAGGAAACCCTTGAGCAGATCATCGTCGAGAACCCAAAACGGATGCTAACATTCGAAGATCTATCTTAACTCCCTTCGTATCGTACTCCAGCTTTCCAATATCTCGATGCGAGTAGATTTTCTCGCGAGTTCACTGCGCTGATATATGGGTAAATTATTTACTTAGGGTGCGGTATTCTAGCTACCATGTCTGGTAATGACCAGCATGGTGGTGCCGACGACGCCGCCAGTGACGACGAGAGTGGAATCGATGTGGAATTCGATAACCCGGTGAAGGTTAGCCTTCACCGACCACCTGAAGGGGTTAGCCGACGGGAATTCATGGCCGGGGCCGGAGCCGGCGCCGCAGCAATGCTTGCAGGCTGCGGCGGGCAAACTGACAACGCCGATCAAACGACCCAGAGCGGAAACGGCCAAACGACAAACAACCAGGAAACCACAGAAACTAATAGCGACGACCAGGACGGCTTAAACCACGTCCACTTCATCTGCGACTACACCAACGAACGGTGGCAGCAGCGTTGGCAAAAACTCATCCCCGAATTCGAGAAGGAACACGGCGTCCCGATGAATATCGAGTACTCTGGGGTCATCGGTTCCGGTGGGCAACAGCGCCTGTTCAACCTTGTGCAGGCGGGAGACCCGCCAGAGATGTACCTCGGTGATCCAGGCCACTACATGGACCTCGTGGTGAACGGGACCGCGATGAAACTCAACGATCTGATTGAAGAAATTGGTCAAGAAGTTGGACCATTCAACGAGAAGGCAATCGCCCGCACCAATATCCGGGGTGACTATTACCAGACGGTCAGTGGATTGTACAACGCAATCTTCAATTACCGTTCTGATCTGTACGACCAGTTGAGCCTCGACGTGCCCCAAACCCAACAGGAACTCCTCGATGCCGCACAAGCCATCGACGAGGATGGGAGTATTCCCGCACGCGGGTATGCCCTTTGTGGGACTGTGGGCGGGAAAAGTAATGCGGACTTCCTGAACTTCCTGATGTGCCGTGATTCGTGGGTGGTCGAATGGGAGGACCAGGACAATAAGACGCTTCCCGATGGTCTTCAGCCTGGTTTCAGGGAGGAAGGCGTTGTTGAGCTCTTGGAGTACTTCCAGCAACTCGCGGAGTATTCACCAGATCCCTCTAGCCTTAGTTGGGGTAACACAGTCGAACATTACGCGAACAACCGGGTTGCTCAACAGTACCACCTTAATACGTGGCCACTCACGGCTGCGATTGCGATCGGAGCGGACGATATTGTTGCGAACACCGGCGTTGACTGGATTCCGAAGAAGGCTGGTACGAACCCAACGGTTCGTGGGTTCCCTGGTCCAGACGGATCCCCGATCTTCAAGGGAGAAAATTCCAACACCGAAGGTGCTCGGAAGTTCCAGAAGTGGTGGCTTGGCGATCTGAAACGGAATGCTGAGAACTACCATGCGTTCCCCACGAGGTTTGTGCCCCCGTCTGAGAAGATTGCCACCAGTGAACATTACACAGAAGGACAGGTGTTCAAGGACTATCCGAACACGCTCCGGATCAATCAGAAGATCATCGGAGAACTTGCATCGAAAATGGCCGGACCGCAAAGTAAGCACCCCTACACTCCGGTGGTTGGATACCTGCGGCGCTTCGACATCTTCAGCACCACGATGAACCGTGCCTTGGTCGGCGAAGAGAATCTGTCGAAAGTACATAATGAAATGCGAGAGCGACTTGTATCTCGCTTCGATGAGGCGATGGAAAAGTTCAGTGCACTCTGAGCGCGTTCCGTATAGGTAGACACAGCGTCTTACCCAGTCCCTTCTACGTATTCTGTGCTATTCGGGGCCGATACCGTTTAACAGAGAGATCGTACGATACGACTCCGCGGGTGCATACCCGGAGCCCATAGCATTTTGCCGGGACTGTCCCAACTAAATCCGTGAGTTACTGCTGACCAAGACGTTGAAACGCCACCCCTACAGACGGAGGAGGAGTCGAATTCTCCGGTATAATGGTTCAAGTGGCATGGGTGCCCAGGTAGTTTTGTGGCAGGAGTGCTCGACGATCAGCACCTAGTTTCTGTGACCAACGGAACGATACAGGCGCGGGAATCGGGCTTATGCGGCTATACGCTGAATTGAGTTCCTCAGGGCAGAGGCAGAGGGGAATTTGACGGAAGTTAGAGCCGAGCGTTCGTTGTCCGAGGGCCACCGACAGCTCCATCGGTATGACCGGCAGGTGGATAGTCAGTGTGTGGTCATTGCTCAGTTCACCGTGGGAGACGAATCGAGGAGACCCCGAGAAGAGGAAACGTTGAAACAGAATCCGGAACCAACACACTGCAAGCTGGCCAAATCCAGGAGCAGAAGTTAGTTAGCGCGTGGGAGCAACACATTACTACATAAGAGTGGCTTGTTAGTAAACCATTATATAGCCATTACGGTGGTACGGATGTAAGTATTCCTGGCCGGATATTGCTCAAATCCAGGTCCGGTCGAGCAAGAGTGAGGCCAAAAAAGCAGAGAACGACGCCAACCATAACAAGCGTACTATTGTTATGGTGGGCGACTATTCAATGTTCCATATAAACCGTTCGTAACCAGAGAAGCCGCCGTATTTAACGGATAAAGGTTTGGTTATAGAATACTAATAACCATTCATCCATTAACCAAGTACGGTACCAATTTGGCCTTCGAGTTCTCCAGTCGCCTCAAGCAATAGGGGGGCAACCTCATCTTCGATCGTGCTGTCCGTAAGCCGATATGTTGGCCCACCTATACTTAAAGCTCCTAGCGGGCTCCCGTTCGGCAGAGTCACCGCCACACCAACTGCTCGCAAGCCATTAAGCCACTCCTCATCGATAATAGCATACCCGCGTTCCTGAATAACGGCGAGCTCATCCATCAGATTATCACGGCTTGTAATTGTTGACTCTGTCTCCGCAGGCATCCCCCAACGATCTATGATATCATGAACACGCTCCTCCGAAAGCTCCGCAAGCACAGCTTTACCCGTCGAACTAGTGTGGACATAGAAGTAGTCACCCTCTTTGAGACCAACCTCAGTTGAAGCATCAGCCTCATGAAAGAGGGTCATCATCCGACCGTTAGTTTCAATGTCGAAATCTACGGCATACGAAATCCGATCTGCAATATCAAGAACTTTCTCAGAGACAAATCGAAACCGTTCATCCCGGTTTCGAGTATAGAGACCTATATGGAAAAGTTTGAAGCTAAGATGGTATATTTCCCCCTCTTTACGAACATATCCGAACTGGCGGAGCGTATTAAGATGAGAATGGGCCGTACTTTTCGAGACATCCAGTTCAGCAACAACCTCAGCAAGACGAACCCCATCGTGCTCTTTAATCAGCTCAATTATCCGTAGAGATTTTTTGGTCGCTCCAATCGTTTTTCCGTTGTGTACCATACCATCACCTTTCACACCAACATACTTAGTAGTTACCCAGAGGCGAACTCAAATCAATCAGTGAAGTCGGAAACGGCCAGCGGAGCGGTCGAACACAGAGACAACGTAACCCAGAAAGAGAGATACTACCGAAGGTACATTGAGTGAGAAAGCAGACGCCGAGAAACGCACGCCCAGGGCAAATCCACCGCAACGGCATCCATATTATGCAAAATCTATAAATGGAGGCGGAATGAATAAGTGGCCGAGTCAGAACCCAATGTCTCAACAAGAAGAACCCCCGAAAGGGAGTAGTGACGCGCCCATCCATGACAGCGTGACAATGACCCCGAGCGAGGCGTTATTAGAGCAGTTCGTCGCCGAAGACGCAGACGTCATGTTCGGAATCGTCGGGTCGGCATTCATGGACTTCCTTGATATCATGCCCAACGCCGGCATCCGGTACATCCCTGTTCGCCACGAACAGAATGCCGCACATATGGCGGATGGCTACGCAGAAGCACTCCGAGGACAGGAACCGGGAATCTGTGTCGCCCAAAATGGACCGGGCGTGACCAACATGGTGACCGGTATCAAAGCTGCCCAACTTAACCATGCGCCGGTCATTATGCTTTCCCCCACAGCGACTACCGGATCGATTGGAACTGACGGATTCCAAGAAGCGGACACGATGTCCATCTTCGAAGACTGCGTAGCTTGGCAGGGCCGCCTCGAGGACAAGAGTCGAATCGCAGAGTACGTCCGAACGGCATATCGAGAAGCCTTGACAAAGAAGGGGCCAACACAGGTTGACTTCCCGCGAGACAACCTCTACGGAGAAATTGAAACGGACGTTCTCAAGCCAAACCAGTACCGCCAGACCGAACTCGGCGGTGCGGCAGATGCATTAGTAAGCGAAGCTGCCAACAAGCTAGAAAACGCCGACACGCCAGCGATTATCGCAGGTCTTGGCTCGATATACTCCGAAGCCACAGACCAGGTAGCAGAGCTAGCAGAAACCTTGAACGCCCCTGTCGCCAACTCATATCTGCACAACGATTCATTCCCCATCAGCCATCCACTTGCAGTTGGCCCCCTCGGATACGGCGGATCAAAAGCGGCGATGGAACAGCTATCAGAAGCTGATGTAATTCTCGCTGTGGGAAGCCGACTGAGCGGTTTCGGATTGCTCCCCCAGTATGGGATGGATTGGTTCCCAGACGAAGCAGAGGTCATTCAGATAGACATCGACGGTTCCCAAATTGGACGTACAACAACCGTAGAGCTCGGGTTGGTCGGGGATGCGGCAGAAACCATCCAAAGCATCAACGACCAGCTCGATAGCACAAGCGGAGCCCCCGATTCACGGCAAAAGAACATTCGCCAGGCGTATGAGGACTGGCGAGAGGAACTCAAAGAGATGTCCCAACAGAGTCAAACGCCCATCCATCCCCGACGGGCACTTTGGGAGGTTTCAGAAGCTCTCCCCGAGAACTCGATGGTGTCTACAGATATTGGGAACACCTGTTCCATGGCGAATGCCTATTTAGAATTCGAGGCCCCCGGTAACTTCCTTGCCGCCGGTACCTACGGTAATTGTGGGTTCGCGTATCCCGCAATCCTCGGAGCAAAAGTAGCACGCCCGGACGCTCCCGCAGTCGCGCTTAGCGGTGATGGTGCATGGGGGATGCAACAGATGAACGAAGTCTTAACTGCCGTCCGCCAAGACATCCCCGCAGTTGCAGTCGTATTCAACAACATGGAGTGGGGCGCCGAAAAACAGAACCAGTACTGGTTCTACAATGAGCGATTCGTTGGAACAGACCTTCCCGAAAATCCAAACTTCGCTCAGATTGCTCGTGACATGGGCGCGGATGGCTACAGAGTTGAAGATCCCGAAGAGGTCCAATCCACGGTCAAAGAAGCGATAGCCGCCGACGAACCAGCAGTGGTAGAAATTCTCACTGACGGAACGGAACTACTCGAACCATTCCGCCGCGATGCACTAGATGAACCCGAACGAGTACTCGAAAAATACCAGCAACCGGGGGACCCGAACTACTAATTCGCTCCTCGAATTCCGGGCTTAGCGTCCACTCACAATGTCCGATATCATAGATACCCTTCGGGATACTGCGGTTCGCGCCACACCCCGAGTTCTCCTCGCGGAACACCGAGACAGACGCGTGCTTACAGCCGGTACAAAAATCGCGAAAGCGGGCATTGCTACACCCGTAGTCATCGACTCCCCTGAAGCGTTCTCCTCTCGCCACGAAAGTGGAAATATCGATAAAGGAGAATTCGAGGTCGTTGAGCCGGGAGAAGACTTTTCCATCGAACGGCAAGTTGCAGAGTACGTAACCGTGCGTGAGGTTCCTGAGCGAACAGCGAGAAGAATGCTGGAAAGTACTCTTGTTCAGGCGATGATCTTGCTTAGACAAGGCGACATTGACGGAGTTGTCGCAGGTGCCCGTCATCCAACTGCAGATGTTGTCGCGACAGCGAATAGCTTAGTTGGACTTGCTCCCGGGATCGATACCGCATCAAGTTTTTTCCTAATGCTCACCGAAAATCCAGATGTTGGGAACGACGGAAACCTCCTGTATGCAGATTGTGGAATAAATATTGAGCCCACAGCGAACCAATTGGCAGATATCGCACAAACAACTGCCCAAACAGCCAAACAACTCCTCAATTGGGACCCAAGAATCGCGATGCTCTCCTTTTCGACAGTGGGAAGTGCCGAACACCAATCGTTGACAAAAATTCGGAACGCAGTCTCTCGCGTAAGATCACGAACCGACTTGGACATCGAAGGAGAAGTTCAAGCCGATACGGCACTAGTCCCGGAAATTGCCGAGCGAAAACTTGGACCAGGACGGACGCTGAACGGAGATGCGAACACTCTGATCTTTCCGGACCTAGAGTCCGGTAATATCGCATACAAACTTACGGAACATCTCGCGAACGCTACTGCGATTGGGCCAGTCCTACAGGGGTATGCCAGACCGATTAATGATCTATCACGTGGTGCTGATGTAGACAATATCTATCACGGGATATTATTGACTGCTGCTCGTGCGGCAAATTGGGAGAGTGATGATCCTGGAAAGACGATTCACAGTCGGGTGATGGAACAACGAGAAGATCAAGGCCAAATCCTTCACCCACCGGAGCACGAACCCACCACCCCCGACTAACCAGCAGTTGTGCACGTTAATGCATACATGGTTCTACAGCAGTAACACAGACCGGTTAGACTCTCGCATCGGACCGCTGTGGTCGGTTCGGATTCCACGGCGGCAGTCAATGTAGAGAAGCCAATGGGAGTCTGCATACACCCGGCGAGACCGTCGTGAGACATACAGAAAGTAATACCCCCGACCATTGCTGAAAGCGATATATTTACAATATGGGAGGGTAAACGCAGTAACCAATGATAGAGAATAACTATCTCGGTACTGAGGAGAATGCTGTAATCTCTCACTGGGCATCTCCTAATGGGGAGACCCTCTCGATAAACCGAGGAGAAGGTGTGCGAGTGTACGACGATAGCGGAGATGAATATCTGGATTTCACATCACAGCTGTACTGTGTCAATGCTGGTCACGGTAACGACCGTATTACCGAGGCGATCGAATCCCAACTAGACCGAATACAGTATGTATCATCCGCAAAAGGGAACGAAGTACGTACAGAACTAGGGGATCGACTAACCGAAATAGCCCCTGAATCACTAAACAATGTTTTTTTCAGTGTTTCCGGCAGTGAAGCTAATGAAGCAGCCGTTCAAATAGCACGAGACGTACAGGACGCTAACACCGTATTATCCAGGTGGCGCTCGTATCATGGTGCTACATATGCAACAGGCGGAATGACAGGCGATCCAGAGACACGTCTGGCCATCGAGTCACATGCGGCAACGACGAATAACGTAAAATTCCTTCCACCGTTCGATGGAGTCGACACGCCATTTGATGCGGACTCACCATCGGAGTTGGCAGAACAAGCCCTTGATCATCTAGAGTACATTATACTCAACCAGGGACCGGACTCGATTGCAGCCTTGCTCACGGAGGTGGTCGCGGGGAGTAGTGGGGCGTACACTGCGCCACCAGACTACTTTGCCGGTGTTCGGGAACTCTGTGATAAGTATGACATCCTCCTAATCGTAGACGAAGTGATCACCGGGTTTGGTCGGTGTGGCGACTGGTTCGGGAGTCAAACCGAGGATCTTGAACCAGATATGATTACGTTTGCCAAAGGCGTGACAAGCGCATATCTTCCTCTTGCCGGCGTGCTCGTCAATGAGGAACTCGGCGCCCATCTCGGAGCACAAGGCCTTGACGTTGGACAAACATTCGCCGGGAATCCACTAGCATGTGCAGCGGGCATCGCAGCAATAGACGAGTATGAAGACATGCTACCGACCGTCTCGGAAAATTCGCAGTTCCTGCGTGACCAACTTGACCAGCTCAATCAACATCCTGTTGTGGGGGACATCCGAGGTCGTGGCTACCTATACGCAGTTGAGTTTATCAATCCCGAAACCGGAGACCCGGTCTTCGACCCTCGTGTTGATGACGGCGAAAACCCGGTGAAAGAAGTCCTCGCCCATACACAAGAGCGGGGTGTACTCTTTGGCCCAGGTCGTCCACCGTTCCAAATCATGGTTGCCCCACCGTTCTGCGCAGACCCAGCGGAGATGAAAAGAGCCGTCAGCACCCTCGATGAGGCGATCTCTGCCGTATTTTAAGCAGAAGCAGTAACTCCGGCACGAGACAACTGTTACGTCCGTCAATAGTTCCGGCACACCCGACCCAATTGATATACTGGATAGGAGAAACTGTAATTCGGCTAATCGTGCAAAATACGGCCCCTACCCAGTAGTACCCAGAAGCGTGTGGTCGTCGGAAATCACTTTCCCGATCCCTAAATTGTGTGTCTTGTAGAGCCACAGATTTATCCCCTGCTGATTTTGATCCCGTTGTCCTCAACGGTTGTGCAAGGGTTGGTAGTACAGAGCCTGCCGGTACGGTCAAAGAAGGAAGAGAAGGATTACTCAACGTCGAAGAGACGCGGGTACTCAAGCGAGGGGGACCGCGAGTTAGCATCATTAGCAAAAGCATCGGCACTGACGCGGAACCTACGCGACCATCTTGAACAGCAACGACTCGGGTAGCAATATTCAGGTGGAAAAGCCGAATTCCTGTGAATACAGTTGCGGAGATGATTTCAGTGAGGGGGGTTTGCAGATTTGGAAATCAAGGTAGTCTATTAGCTGACTGACCCCAACGAAACCAATACTACAATCACGGAGGACAGCCGAAACGCTTGCGTACGAACTTAAGTAACCGCGATTTGGGGGGAACTAGCCCCGGTCAGACTACCAGGCGAATACTTAATTCCCGATGGACTCAACAGATCAAGGGACGTCTATAATGGTCCCGATTCCTTGATTGGGAGTCCGAACCTCCTAGCCTCGTTAGGTCCCGATCAGATCTATGTTTGTGCCGGTTCCCTGCTCGTCGACGGATTCATAGATCAGTTTGGCTGTTGCAATATCTTGGATTGCTAATCCCGTTGAATCAAAGACGGTAATATCCGATTCTGATGTTGTGGGCGCTGTGCCCGTGACAACGGAACTCAAATCCGCATAGATATCGTCCTCTGTAAGGAGTCCGTCGGCGACGGGAACGTTGATCTCCCCGCTATGTGAGCACTGCTCCCAATCATCGACGACGATATTTGCATCTGATAGAATCTCGGGGGCGAGCTCCTGCTTTCCGTCCGCATCAGCGCCAATCGCATTGATGTGGGCGCCTTCGTGAATCCATTCTCGTTTTAATATCGGATCCCTCGATGGAGTCGTTGTTGATATGATATCACATGCTGCAACTTCTTTTGGAGAGCCGACATTCACCGTCACGGCGTCCTCTTCTGTTTCCTCTTTAAAGGTCGTGATCGAATCCTCGTTGATATCGGAGACAGTCACCTGTTCCAGATCAACGACAGTCGATATAGCACGATACTGTGTTCGGGCTTGCTCACCTGCCCCAAGCAGCCCTAAAGAACTTGCCCCAGATTTCGCAAGGTGACGAGAGGCCACACCTGCTACCGCCCCTGTCCGAAAACGGGTTAGTTTTGTTCCATCCATTATTGCCAGCGGGTATGCGGTTTCAAGATCGCTGTAAATCACGATCCCCATAACGGTTGGTAAGTTGAATTTTTCTGGATTGTCCGGATGGACATTTACCCACTTTATTCCCGCCGAATCCCCCACAGACGCCGGCATTGCCCGAAAATCACCATTGACGTCTTCACGTTCGACGTAAGTTTTCGGCGGCATCGACGCGTCGCCGTTCTTATAGGCAACAAACACATCCTCGACAGCATCTATTAAATCCTTCATTTCAACACACGATGACAGTTCGTCAGCCCCGATGACGAGGGTACTCCGCTCTTGTCGCTCCGCGGACTCCTTGAGACTCATTCTCGATTCTCTCAAACATCGCCATCGCTATAAACTTTGGTCTGGTTGGGTGCGCACGATGCAGGGCCCGTACAGTCAGGCGCCCTTTTAGAGTGCGTTCCATCGTCCAATCGGCCGTTTCTCGAGATGGCCGCACCACCACCTCAGAGTCAGTGGGCTCTTTAGAGTAAATACGGGACTGAAATGAGAAGAACGGCGCCTATCATAGTTAGGTATACCAGGAGTACAATAAGTGGTCGGACGCCTGAGGCGCGCATTTCCGAGAGTCGAATATCGTAGCCCAGACCAGCAAAGGCTAGAAGAAATAGTGCCTCCGAGACCCCGTTTATCAGGGGTAGATGCTTTTCGGGAAATAGCCCAAGATTGGCGCAAACCATCATGAAAACGAAGCCCACAATAAATTTCGGGAATTCTTCCCAGATTCCCCGAACATCCATGATAGTATTCGAGTTAACAGAGGTGGTCGCATAATTGATGGAGTATGCAACGGCGACTAACCCGATGAAGGAGTTCCGTACTAGTTTTGTCAAGGTCGCCCATTGCCCTGCTGCAGATGAGTGCGCAAATCCAGCGGCTGCAACTGGGCCGGTGCTAAACATAGTCAGTCCGACCCATATGCCGTAGACTTTACTAGACAGTGTGAAGAGGGTCCCGAGATACGGAAACACTACAAGGGTGATAGCGTCAAAAATTAGAATTGCGCCCGCAACGTACGTGATCTGTTCTTCGCGTGCATCGATACTTGCCGCAATCGCGATTACAGCCGAAACGCCACAAATACTTGAGCCAGCAGCAAGCAATGATGCCATTGTCGGCTCTAGCCGGAATAACTTCCGCGAGAGGAACTCAATAACGAGTATGCCCGTCGTGACTGTACAGACTGTGAGCAGTATAATCGATGGTCCGGCCGCAGCCACCTGCCGGAGTGTTAGCTGTGCCCCGAGCAGGATGATGCCACCCTCAAGTAAGCGTTTGTGGAGGCTGAGCCCTGCGTTGGCCCACTTCGGGGTACCGATACTGTTCGATGCCATGGCTCCGATTAGCACAGTGAGTATTAAAGGATCTCCCCAAGGCAGGATTGCGGAGAGCTTGACTGAAACCATCGTAATTGTGGCTAAGACAAGAAGGCCAGGCATGAACCGCACCAATTTAGATAAATGATTTATCATGAAGGAAAGGTCGTGCTATTCATAACTGCCTGTCGTGGGATCGGCAATGACTACTGGTTGGGCCAGTAGATTCCCGGTCACCGCTCATCTGACTCGCTCCGACTTAGCACTTATCGGTCAACCATTAACTTAAAACCGGGGGTTATTTGTCCAAGGCACATATCGGTTAATTCTGATATACTCATGGTATGGTTATGGAATAAAATCGGTTTCTGGAGAAGTACCACCAATACCCTGCTTCGGTGATGGTGGCGAAGCTATCCAGTTTGACCTTTGTGGAATCGATCCATCCACCGATAGACCCGATACAGTTTGCAATCAAACTCCACAATGGGTATCATTAGCTGATTCAAGCGTTTCGCGGAGCAACAGATCAACCATAGGTCCGATGGAAGGTCCCTTATCCGTACTCCGACCGATTCCTCGAAAACGTTTCCTCTCGACGGGATCCTTGCTAAGGTAGAGGGCGATCAGTTTCGATTGTTCGGAGCTGTAAAACCCGAGAACAACTAACTCCGCCACTTCAACTAGTACTCGATGAGAGTAACAGCAGTCACGCAGCTCTTCATTTGAATCCACAGGGGAACACGAGATCAAAGACGCCGAATTCTTCGTTGATGTCTTCTGTGGCTCCAAGCTGGACTCTCCGAACTCGCCGGATTGAATCCACAAAGGTACCTCCGGGGACGAAATCCCGCCGAATATGTTCCGCGAAGTAAATCGCCACTCAGAACAGCCCGACGAGTATTCTAGGCACTTCGCATCCGAAACAGTGGAATGACTGCACGCGACAGCCTGAATCGAACATTGCCTACACTGTAGCTACCAGTTGTCAGGGAATGAATCTGCCACAGAGAGACCAATACGAAACAAGGCCCTGGCTCAGGCAGCCTCGCTGGCACCAAGCACCGTTGTGAACTACAAAGGGACTCCTCCGCGGGAGAGGAGGAGCACAATCAGGAAGGATGATTAATACTCTTGGATTCATCTCCGAAGAGTAGGATCACTGGTGATGCGTAGATTACTAGAGAGGAGCATGTTTAGACGCTGTATTTGGGCGGTGTTGAAGGGCTGTTTGCGGAGATTATCTATCAATAGAATTATAGTTATCAAACCCGCTCTCGAGATCATGTTGTGCGCGTTTCAACCCGAGAATTTCTTTACTCGACTGGCCTGGGTTGGGCAAGAGTCCCGCCCAATCCGACGAACCCCATGTATTGAACTCCAAAAGAGACGCTCTACAGCGCCTAAACACGCTCCTATAGAATGATACTACAGGCTGCCGGATGCCGTAGACATATGAGAGTAGGCGTTGAGGGGCAAAGCATGTCGAGGACAGCATATAGATTCCACTGGTTTTACTCCGAAGAGAACCAAAATGAGTGAGTATACCCGATCCGTCTCTGCCTCAGACCACGAACTCGAACCAGAAACAATCTGGCAGCTCCAACTGCCTGACATCTACTTCGGGCGGGGAGTCAAGGACAGACTGGGAGAGATTCTCGAAGGTCTCGGAGCCCAAGCAGGATCCTGCGGGTTAGTAATAGCCGATAGTACGCTCAAAGAGTTGGGACAGCTATCGGCTGTTGGAAACGTGTTGACCGATGCTGGGCTTGAGATTGATTGCTATACAGCTGTCGAACGTGAGCCTGCTGTTGCGTCCGTGACCGACTGCGTCGAATTTGCACGGGATACTCAACCTGAGGGGTACGACTTTTTCATTGGCCTTGGCGGAGGAAGTCCCATGGACACCGCGAAAGCGGTAAGAATGACGCTGGCAAATGGTGGGAAACCAACCGACTATATTCCGGCACCATTCGGTGATGATGCCCAGATAACCAATCGTGGCGCGCCGCTCGTGTTAGTCCCAACTACTGCAGGCACCGGGTCGGAGGTTTCGCAGGTGACTATCCTATCGGATAATACAGAACCCGTGAAAAATGGAATTACCAGCCCAAAAATTCAGGCAGATGCTGCACTCCTAGATCCAGTGCTCACGATGAGTCTTCCGCCCGATCTCACTGCAGCAACGGGGATGGACGCACTTGGAAGCGCACTCGAAGGGCTCACTACGCACAGATACGACCAACTACTGCGAGCAAACACCCAGAGTAGCCGACCAACACATGCCGGACGAACGCCGATCACGGAGATCTTCTCAGAAACGGCGATTAAATTACTGGTTGGGAATATTAGACAAGCGGTGAATAACGGAGAAGACTTAGAGGCTAGAACGGCGATGCTCCGCGGATCTCTCTTTGGTTCAATCGGAGGGTTAACAGCGGGTGCTACGCTCTGCCACGCGATGTCGTATCCGGTTAGTACCGCATACAACACCTACCATGGTGAAACCGTAGCTGTATTGACACCGGCGAGTACATTGGGATTCAACGCTGCCAGTGACCCCCAAAAGTTCGAAAGAATCGCCAAACTACTCGGAGTAAACACCACGGGTCGGTCTCCCCGAGAAGCTGCAGATACAGTGCAGGATTCATTTGTATCCCTCCAGCAGGACCTTAATGTCGTACCATCTGGACTTGCCGAACTTGCGGATATCACAGAATCGGAACTGGATGACCTTGCCGCGAGGACTATTGACACACAGTCCAGACTCCTCCGTGCGAACCCGCGCCCGGTCACAAAAGATGATGTTCGAGACGTCTATCGAAATGCACTATACAACTGGCATCCGGACTAACCCGACAAGTTAAGCTTCGATTGGCCAGAACCCGGTGAACAAGCTTGCGGCTTCAGGGTCGAATCTGCGGAATTGGTGTCGGCAAGAAATACGGTAGGTCAATCCGGTAGTAGCCTTGCCGGGGTACACCGGCTGGTACGCACAATTGGACCGGCATCGATTGATCGGTGGCAGTTCAGCGTGCATTCGGTACTGACTGCATTGAGAGAATGTGGAGAGCAGGTGGCAGAGGGGTGGCCATAGTATAGGGGGTTCAAGGCGATAGTAGCTGTTAGAAGTATCCACTCGAATAATGTTGGTAAGAGTAATGAGCATCTCGACGAGAATACTATGGACGACCTGCACGACGCGCTTGGTCAGATGAACGGGAAACGGCCGGCGAAACGACTCATAACAGCCATTTCGTACAAGAATGGTTTCTCCCAGACCGAACTCGACGACGGGTTCAACACGCGCCACCGCAAGATCTACAGCTGGCTCGCGCGTCTCAACCCCGGCGACCCACTGTGGGAAGCGGTTACCGATACTAAACAATCCAGAAGAAATTATAAACTATTAGGAATCAAACTTAATGAATTCCGGCAGGCACTCCATGGGACGCCACTGGATGCCGGGTACGACGAGTCGGCGTGAACGACAACATTCGTCAAACACCACCTCAAAAAAGCATAAACGTTGATTACTTGATACCGAGCTGTCAGGGATTTCTCTAAGAAGCCGGGCTTAGCTACCAAAAACCATGGCCCGGGAACGCAAAGGCCGAGCCGATGATCGCGAAAATCTTTCACAATTTTCTTGCACAGAGCCTCGGGAGCTGGACGCCACAATGGGTTGGACCAATCAGACCAAGACTTCGACCGATGGCGACCCAGCACAAGCCTGGTTCCAGTAAAATTCACGACCCAGCGTAGCCTTATCCAGATTACGCGAGTGGGCGTGTTTGACCGCATACGGCCACTGACTGGCTGATTTTTTCGTGTTTTCCTAAGTAGAGGACCACCGAACACGCAAAATACATCATTTTCTAACTATACTAATAATTCAAAGATAAGTTAATCGTTGTTCTCGACGGTTTGTCCAATTTTAGGGCGTCAACCGTCACCGTTCTCGCTAATTGTGACGGCCTCGATTCGTTCAATATCCGGCCTTTCGCCTTGACCTAAATCCGGTTGAGAGTGCTGGAGACAGCTAAAATCAACCCTTGGAAATTGCAACTTCGAATCCATAGAAAAGCTGATGACAACGGTTGATACGATCCTGAACGAATTGGGCCTCCCAAAGTGAGCAACTATTTCTAATGACTACTATCGCCGCAGTCGCACCTGGACCCAAGACGGAAAACAGCCCCGAAAACCCGCGTGGAGCCCCAAATGCACCGCTCATGTGCACCTGGCCTCCCCAGATGGCATCCACTCCGTGCGCACCAGGATGCCAACGACATCCACAAGTCGCTAAGACGCCACGTTTGGAAACCGATCTGCGAACGGCAAAAGTAATCGAGGGAATCGGAATAGTCGTCGACTATGTTGAGTTGGTGGGTCTGACCGGGTCCCCGCAGGCTGGGCATTCCACGTACAGCCCGGTTTCGTACTCGATGAGGACGTCGCTGTGGTTGAGGGTGGTACCGCAGTGCGGACAGCTGCCGATTGTGGAGTGCTCAACCGACATATGGGAATACCGGGGAAGGGCGTGTGACAGCAGCGTTCCCCGTACCAACAGAGTAACGCGTGTTGATGATAAAGGCACGCCAACCACAGTGAAAGTGAAGTAGTGTGGCAGCCTGTTGAATCGTCGGCTCGCCCCGGACAGTGTACCAGCCCCATCTCACCACGTCCGGCAGTATGATCAATCACCAATCACAATCGGGTATTGAGATGAACAAGCGCGTAACCCTCGGACAGTAGGTGTCGTTCAGAGACTGACCCGAGCAACAGACGCCTGAACAAGCTCCGGTAAGCTGCCATCTGGTGACCGGTCGTCCGAAATTCCGAGAAATGCAGAGCCACTTCACGACCGATACGTGATGTAGGGACTGAGTGCTGGGTATCTCACATCGACCACGTCCGAAACCGATGTCCCCGGTAGCCGACCAGCGGACACCATCCACGCCCTCGTTCACCAGCAAGAAGACGCCACGACCCACTAGCTAACCCACCCCTTAGAGCCAAAAATACTTAGGCACGAGTTGTTTGATGGTGGAGTTCTTCAGTTTATATGCGGCTGCCATACCGGAGCATCCCCCTCACGTGACAGTCAGAGCGCAGTCGCACCCTGCGCCCCCTTGACCCATGGACATCTTCTCGACCCCTCTTTGACACCGCACCGATAGCGAAAGAGCTGGCGCTGGGTCCCGTAACGGCTAACTCCCGCCGTGTGGATGCATAGGTATGCAGACTATCGTGCTCGCGGCGGGGCAGGGAACCCGGATGCGGCCCCTCACCGACAGCACTCCCAAGCCGATGCTCCCGGTCGCCGGCCAGCCGATCGTCGCCCACACCCTCGACGCGGCCATCGAGGCCGGTGCCACCAGTCTGGTGCTCGTCGTTGGCTACCAGGCCGAGGCCGTCGAGTCGTACTTCGGCGACACCTACCGGGACGTCCCGGTGTCGTACGTCGAGCAGACCGAGCAGCGCGGCACCGCGCACGCCGTCCGCACCGCGAGCACCGCGCTCGACGACGCGCCGTTCGTCGTCCTGAACGGCGACGCGCTCTACGACACCGCCTCGCTTGCTCGGCTCTACGACGCGGGGCCAGCAGTCGGCACGTACCGCGTCGACGACCCGAGCCAGTACGGCGTCCTCGAACTCGACGGCGACCGCGTCACGGGCGTCATCGAGAAACCCCCGGACCCGCCATCGGACCTGATCAACACCGGTGCCTACGTCTTCCCCGCCGAGGCCCAGGCGCTCCTGGACGTCGACACCAGCGAACGCGGCGAGCTCGAACTCACGGACGTCCTCGCCACCGTCTGTGACCAGTACGACGTCACTCCCGTCCCGTTCGACCGGTGGCTCGACGTCGGCCGCCCGTGGGAGCTCCTCGAAGCGAACGAGTGGAAACTCGCCGACCTCGACACCCACATCGAGGGCGACGTCAGCGACGACGCCACCCTCCGAGGAACCGTGGTGGTCGAAGCCGGCGCGACCATCGAGCCCGGTGTCGTCATCGACGGCCCCGCATACGTAAGCGAGGCGGCGTCGGTCGGGCCGAACGCCTACGTCCGCGGCCACACCTACCTCGGGCCGGACGTCCACATCGGCCACGCGGTGGAGATCAAGAACAGCGTCATCATGGCCGGGACGAACGTCGGCCACCTCGCCTACGTCGGCGACAGCGTCCTCGGCCAGGTGGCAAACTTCGGTGCCGGGACGAACGTCGCCAACCTTCGCCACGACGACGACCCCGTCCGGATGCTCGTGAAGGGCGAGCTGACGTCCACCGGGCGCCGGAAGTTCGGTGTCGTCGTCGGTGACAACGCCAAGACCGGGATCAACTGTAGTCTCAACGCCGGCGTCACCCTCCCCACCGACGCACGGATTCCGCCCGGGGAGACCGTGATGCGGGACCCGGACGCCTAAGCCCGTATCGGGTCGTCGAGTACGTCACTGCGTCCGAGCTGAGTCCGTGTCGAGTCCGACTGCCTCACTGCCCGGTATCTCCCGGTTCGCGAGGCGTTCGCGGCCGTAGTAGGCGATGAGGAGGAGGGCGATGAGGACGAGTGGGAGGGCGCCGGTGGCTTCGGCGAGCAGGTTGAGCGCCTGGTCGGGGACGCCGCCGGGCGCCAACGCCTCGATGTCCGCAGGGTGGTAGATGCCCATGGCGTTGATGCCAGCGTGGAAGACGGCGACGGCGAGGACGCTCCCCCCGGTGTTGTTGTACATCCACGTCCAGAGGACGGAGCCCGCCATGATCGACACGATCCAGAGGAGCTGCTGGGAGAGCGGCCAGCCGCCGTGGGTCGTGACCGGATTGAGGAACAGCGGGAGATGCCAGCCCGCCCACGCGACGCCGATGAACATGCTCGACGCGAACGCGCTGTACTTCTCCTGGAGGATCGGGAGCATGAAGCCCCGCCAGCCGAGGTCCTCCTGCCCACCGCCCCAGACCGTCCCCCACGCGAGTGCGAAGAGATAGATGAACGGCGATTCGAACGACGTGAGGTCGATCGGGCCACCGGCGATGACGAAGAAGAGCGTCCCGAGTGCGAGCACGAGGAGCGGGAGGCCGAGCGCAAGCAGCCACCACCGGGCGCCGATGCGCCACTTGAACATCTGGGACACCCATTTCCGGAGGCTGCCGCCGCTCGCCCAGACCACGACCGCGGCGCCGACCGGTGGCCCGAACCCCCCGAACCCGATGAGGATCGACTGCGTCCACGACGGCTGGAGGCCGAGGATGGCGACGACCCCCTGCACCACCCACGTGAACGAGTACGCGATCGCGAGGAAGCTCAGGATGCGGTGCTCGTCGATCCACGCCCGAACCCCCGACCGCGACGTTCGTTCCGACTGCGTCCCTGTCATGCACGTCTGTTCACCCACCCACCCGAAATACGTTGTCGTGGGTCCCAGCCCAAGACACTGAGACGACACAGCTACGCCGAATAGAAACTACGGGGCAGCAGATGCTCTCGGGCGACCTACGGCATACAGGTACAACTCCGGCTGTGTGGCGGTTCAGGAGGTCTGAGCGTCGGAGGAGGGCGGGTCGACCGATTGCCACGCGATCCATCAGCGAACTACAGTGAGTGGTTGGTTTTTCGGGTGGATCCCCATACGGTGACGGGACGAGCATGTCCCACCTACTGCCCTCCTCAGTGTCGCCGGGCTCAGCCCCGTCGCAACCTCCGTCATCGGCGGTCTCCTCGCGCTCGCCGGCCTCGTCGTCCTGTGGTGGGCGTTCTTCAAGAAGAAATCCGACTGACCAGCCCCACCGACGACGAGCATTCGACGAGCTCGCGGTCGGTCACTGAAACGGCGATGCCCCCGACAGCAGGGGTGTCCGTTCCAGCCTCGCTGTCGTCGGGCCGATAGTGTCGACACTGGACAGCGAGTTGAAAGGAAGTAGTTACACACATATCTGGTTCGATAGGGTGGGCGAGAGGCGACGTCGTTGGCAGCGCAGAGTGACCGAGTAACCCCTGGGTTTCGAGGATCCGAATCGTGTGGTGCCGTTGCTACTGAGATCGCCCGCCGATGGTGTTTATGCCCTGTTGGAGCGAATACGCGGGCATGGCTGACGATATCTCGCTGGATGGGCGGACGCTTGCTGGGGTGGCCAACTCCGAGGCTGGCGAGGTGAGCGGAGCGACTCGATTCGAGTTCGAACAGACAGGCGACCGGATCTACGCGCACTACGCCGGGCGCGTACGAACGTCGACGTTTTCACGGACTACATCGCGGACGGCTGGGAGATCGTGACCGTCGAACCGAGCGACGCGGTCGTCTTCCAGGACGAGTACACCAACCTCCTCTCGGGCGATGCGGTCGAGCAGGTCGCCAACCACGCGTACGGCGTCTGCGAGTACCTCGACCACTACCGACTCGTCGAGGACCTCCCGACTGCAGCCGACGGCGACGCGCTCGCCTATCACGGCCACTGCCATCAGCACGCAGCCGGTGCCGACCACCACGCGGTCGGTGTGCTCCGGCGGGCAGGCTACGACGTCGACCCCCTGGATTCGGGGTGCTGTGGGATGGCGGGCTCCTTCGGGTACGAGGCCGAACACTACGACATCTCGAAACAGATCGGCGCCGAACTGGTTGGGAAGGTCCGGGAGAGCGACGCCCAGCAGGTGGTCGCGCCCGGCGGGTCGTGTCGGAGTCAGCTCGGCGACAGCGACCTCGCCGACTCCCCGCCACCGCACCCGATCGAACTGCTCGAAGCCGCGCTCGCGTAGAGAGAACCCGGTTAGGCGTAGCTCAGGGCGAGTTCGAGGATGTTCGCGGTGCTCTTCACCGCGGAGACGTACTCGTGGTCGGCGGGGTCGTCCGTGATGTCGTTCTTGGGGGCGGAGAGGCTGATGCCGCCCTTGACCTCGCCGTCGTCGGTGAGGATGGGGGCGCCGAGACACCGGAGGCCGCGCCACTGCTCCTCGTCGTCGAACGCGAAGCCGTCGGCCCGTATCTGCGCCAGTTCCTCGTCGAGTGTCTCGCGGTCGGTGATAGTGTTCGGCGTGGACGCCGGGAGGCCGTGGGTGTCGATGATGTCGTCGACGCGGTCCTCGGGGAGGTGGGCGAGGATGGCTTTCCCGAGGGCGGAGTTGTGGAGGGTGATCTGGCTGCCGACGTGGGTGTCGATCTCGACGGCCTGCTCGCCTTTCGCGCGGTAGAGGACGACCGCCCGACCGCGTTCGTGGGTGGCGAGCGTGACGAGCGTGCCGGTGTCTGCAGCGAGCGTCTCCACCGGCTCCTTCCCCTTCGTGTAGAGTTCGATGTCGTTCCGGAGGACGCCCCCGACGTGCAGGAACTCGAAGCTGAGCCGGTACTCGTCACCGTCCTTCACGACGAACTCGTGCTCGCGGAGCGTGCTGAGGTGGTTGTGGACGGTGCTCTTGTTCAACTCGAGGGCCGATGCGAGTTCGTGGAGCTTCGCGGAGCGGCGAGCGGTGAGCTCGTGGATGATGCCAACCGTCTTCTCCAGGGCCTTGACGGGGTGGTTCGCTGCATCGGGCATACCCAATAGACTGGTCGCGGCCACCATCAAGCTGTTCATCATCGGAAAACGCTCCGGTGGGGTGTGCCGAAACGGCGCGACCGTCGACACGGCCCACACTGCTTCCGGACACGCGCAGTACCACTGATTTCGTACCAGGCTAGTCGCCGAATCGCCTTCAGTATCGGAAAACACTGAAGTCGCTGAATCGGCCAAATTCTGTACGCAGAAGTCCTCTACCGCCACTCCAACGCGAAGATTTATGCCGTTTGGTCGTGCGTGTCGACACGGTTACGATGAGCGACGACACACTGCCGAAGACGACTGATCGACACTACGACCGTGAGTTCGTGCGGACGTTCTTCACGTCCCCCACCGCCGTCAAAGGCGAGGAGGACTCCGCGAAGATGATCCGACGTGCCGCACAGCTTCGTGGGCTGCAGGCGCCCGACGTCTGGGTGCCGGACAACGAGGACGCCACCGCCCCGAACATGCGCGACGAGGGCGTCCAGAACATCATCGACGTGGTCGGCGAACACGGCCAGGCGTTCCCTGGCGAGATCCATCCGCGCGTCGTCTGGCACCGCGAGAGCCCCGAGACGCGCTACCAGGGGTTCCAGCAGATGCAGGCGATCGCCAACCCCGAGCATGGCGCCGTCGAGCACATCGATGGGTTCGTCATCCCCGAGGTCGGCGACATCGACGACTGGAAGAAGGCCGACGAAGCGCTCACCATCATCGAAACGACGCATGGACTTCCCGAAGGCAGTCTCTCGATGTCCGTCATCGTCGAGAGCGGTGAGGCGGAACTCGCCATGGGCGACCTGCGGGAGGAGATGGGTCGGCCGTCGAACAATCTGGAACGGCTGTTCCTGCTCGTGGACGGTGAGGTCGACTACACGAAGGATATGCGCGCCATGACGCCGACGGGGAGTCTGCCGCCGTGGCCGGAACTCAGGCACAACACCTCTCGGGGCGCCAGCGCCGCCGGGTTGATTGCGGTCGACGGTCCCTTCGACGACATCCGTGACGTGGACGGTTACCGCGAGCGCATGAAAGACAACCGCGCCAAGGGCATGACCGGCATCTGGTCGCTCA
>JGI12575J12848_1000236_pt1 | contig 36755 bp, 40 predicted proteins | sample A23P1SouthBayCA_2_FD_12848 | JGI IMG/M metagenome (IMG submission 12848) | reverse complement strand
GAGACCATCACGCAGCCGTCGCTGATCAACCTGGACTACGCGGACATGACCTCGATCATGAACCAGGGCGGCGTCGCCGTGATGCTCGTCGGTGAGACCCAGGACAAGAACAAGACCGAGGAGGTCGTCAAGGACGCGATGAACCACCCGCTGCTCGACGTGGACTACCGCGGCGCCAGCGGCGGCCTGGTCCACATCACCGGTGGTCCCGACCTCACCCTCGACGAGGCCGAGGGCATCGCGAGCAACATCACCGACCGCCTCGAGGCCAACGCCAACGTGATCTGGGGCGCTCGGATCCAGGAGGAGTACAAGGGCAAGGTCCGCGTCATGGCCATCATGACCGGCGTCCAGAGCGCCCAGGTCCTCGGCCCGACGACCCAGAAGCAGGCCAACAAGTCCCGCCAGGCCATCGAGAGCCCGGAGGGTGACGTCAGCGACGACACCTTCGACGCGGCGAACAACTTCCAGAGCGACTCCCGGGAGTTCGGCCACACCGACGGCGGCCGCGACGACGTCGAGAAGAACAACGGCCTCGACGTCATCCGCACGGGCTAATCGCTCGGTTCGCTTCCATAGCTCGCTTTTTTCGCGGTGCCAGGTGCGGAGCGGCTGGTGAAACCGCCGCCTGCAGGCGGCGCTGCTGCACCCGACCGAGAGATTGATTCCACCGGCGCCGCTACGTGCGGCTATGTCGACCGACTCGCCACCAGCACACACGGGGGCGGCCGCCCGTCTGCTGGCCGGACTCGCGACGTGTCTCGCGGCCACGGCGCCAGCCCTGGCTCACAGCGGTCACACGACGCACACTCCCGCGGGTGGGACGGGGGGTGCCGGCCTGGCGCTCCCAGCGGCGCTGATCGGCGGCGGCCTGCTGGTGCTCGGAACGAGCGTCTACCTCGATCGGAGCGGCGACCTCGACGGGCGGTTCAAAGACCTCGGCGTCCTCGTCGGCGTCGTCGGCCTGCTCGCCGGCCTCACGCTCGGCCTCGTCTGATCACAGGGCTTCACGCAGACTGCACGTCCGGCAGACGTCTCGGGCGGTCGCGGCCCCGCACTCGTCGCACTCGCCCAGGTCACCCGCCGTCTCGCGGCGGTACTCACTCGCGGCGAGACCGGCCAGTTCCTCGTAGCCAGCCACGATGGAGTGGCGCGTGCCGGGGTGGTTCTCCTCCAGGCCGAGCAACAGTTCCTTGATCTCGCCGCGGTAAGCCTCCTCGGCGTGGGGACACTCCGTGACGTGGGCGGGCAGGTCCCGGAAGTGCGCGTACAGCGCGACCTCCTTCTCGGGGACGTCCCGGAGGGGCTTGGCCCGCGGGACGAAGTCGTCGCCCTCCTCGCGGACGCGCTCGCTGTCGGCTCCCGGAAACGGACCGAGGCTCGCGTCGAAGTTCCGGGCGACCTGGGCCACGTCGCCCTCGAGGAGGTTCATCAGCGCCGTCTCGGCGACGTCGTCCAGGTTGTGGCCCGTCAGGAGTTTGTCCGCGCCGAGGTCCGCGGCGTACCGCGAGAGCGCGTCTCGGCGGAAGACCCCGCAGTACGCGCAGGCGGCCATGTCGAGGGGGTCGTCCTCGACGACCGCGTCCATCCGGACGTCGTACTCCTCCTCGTAGGTGACGACCTCGTGGCGGACGTCGAGGTCGTCGGTCAGGGCGCGGCCGGCGTCCAGGCTCTCGTCGCGGTACCCCTCGATCCCCTCGTGGATCGACAGGGCGACGACCTCGACGCGTGGGTCCTGGGCGAAGGTCTCCTGGAGGATCGTGGTGAGCACGACGCTGTCCTTGCCGCCCGACAGGCCGACGACCCAGGTCTCCGGATCGTCTGGAGTCGCATCGTCTGGCAGGAGGTTGTCCTCGCGGACGCGGTTGCGGACCCGCGATTCGACGGACTGGACCAGGTGGTCCTCGCAGAGGTGCTGGCCGGAGTAGGCAGCGTGCATGGCCGCGTCCCGCCCGCACTTGTCACACTCCATTCGGCCCGGCATAGCGCCCGCCAGGGGTTGACGGTTTCGCTCCGGGTTGGGCACGGTGCCCCGGCCGGTCAGCGGAGAGCGGCCCCGCCCCGATCGATGGCTGCGAGGAGGGTGTCCAGGTGATCCTCGCGGGCCGACGAGCAGACCAGTTCGTGGCCGCCCTCGTAGACGACGCGATTGTCCGGCGGGACCTGGTCCTCGATTGCGTCCACGCCGACGATTGGGTCGGAGGGCGTGTAGAAGACAACGTCTCCCGGGTCGAACGCCGGCACGTTCCGCTGGGCGCGCCGAGCCTCCCGGAGGAACGTCGGGGCCATCGCGTCGGGAATTCCCCGGACCTGCTCGTCGGTCGCGAGGTCGCCGAGCGCCCCCTTCGTGACCGGTGCTGGGACCACCGGCCACGGGATCGGCGCCATGGCGACCAGCGGGAGGAGGGGCGTCCGATACCGCCGGTGGAAGGCCCACCAGGGACTGAGGTAGACCCGCGTCTCGATCGAGTCGGGTTCCAGATAGCGGCTGATCAGCCCGCCGGTACTGTGCGAGAGGCACCGGTAGGCGTCGAGGTCCGCGACGAAGGTACGGACGGGATCCAGCCACTCCGACTCGAAGTCGGTAATGTGCGGCGGGATCTCGAAGGCGTCGACGCGGTAGCCCGCCTCGACGAGGTGGTCGACGAGCCACCGGACCGTCTCGTCCCGCGTCCGGTTGCCCCAGCCGAGGACGAAGACGAGCGGGTCGCCGTCGTCGGGTCCGAACCGGTCTCGGCGCATGTGACCGTCTATTGGATCGGGACGGGCAAGGGGCTACCGACCGGAACGGGTTTCCCCGTCGCTGGCCAACCCCCGCCGATGACGAACCTGGACCGTGCGGCCGCCATCGACCGCCTCGACCGCCTCGTCGAGACGGTCGCCACCGACCCCATGCCCGTGCCGATCCGCGAGGTCTGGGTCTTCGGCGACGCCGCGCTCGGCCTCGACCCCGTCGAGCGCCTCGACGTCTACCTCACGAAGGACCTCCTGTTCGGCCGCGACGCCGACCGCGACGAGGCCGTTCGAGAGTCGCACGGGATCGAGGGCGTCGGGACGACGGTCGACGCCGACTGGGCCGAGCAGTTCCCCGAGCACCTGCGAGCCAACGCGAACGGCCACGCCGCGCCCGAGAAGTGCCTGGCCGCCCACCTCGTCGACGACGGCGAGCCGATCCACCTGGAGGTGTGTAATACGGGCTTCGAGGACAACGTCACCCAGCGGCTGAAGGGTGCCAGGGCGCGGGAGGACTACACGCAGCTCCTCGATCCGCGGGGTGCCTGCGTGTGGCTGGACGGGCAACGATCGGCCGAAGCCTTCGAGAAGCTTCGCGAGGGCGAGTACGTGTTTCCGACGCTTGCTGGGGCGCTGGAGATGCTGGGGATGGACGAGGACGAGGCCGACCGCGCGGCCGAGGAGGTGCGGGAGTTTCGTGCGGCGCAGGACGGGACGACCGTCCGTGGCGACGTCGTGTGAGTCGTCGGGTCGAGCGTGTTTCCTGGGCGTAAACGTCCGAATGCCTCGGCCCCGACGGGCCTGCGGTGCGTGGGGCAGCCACCGTCGTCGAGGCGACCGGGGCGTGCACCGAGTCAGCGTCACTGCCCGGCCGCAGTCCCAGCCCTCACACACGCCCCACGGTCACGAAGAAGGGGACCGTCTCCGACTGTCGATACTCGCCCGCTTGCATCTGTGCGACGACCTCGCGGCCCATGGCGCGCCAGTCCTGGCGCAGGTCGTCGTAGTCCTCCCGCGTCGCGTCGCCGGCCAGAATCTGCTCCCGGTCAGTCGCCAGTCCCTCGCCGCTGGCCTTCCGGCGTGCGGCTTCCACGGCGGTCTCGGAGTAGGGCGGGGCGACGCTCCGAACGTGGTCGTACCGGGTCACCTCGATCTCCTGCAGCCCGGCGTCCTCGAACAGCCCCCGGACCCCGCCGAGCGTCGCGTCGGTGGCCACGCCCTCGAGGTAGCGGCGACGCGCCCGCGCAGCCAGCGGCGCCTCCGCCTCGACCGTCGACTCGATTGAGACGGCGCTGTTGTCCGGTTCGATGGCGGCCACGGCGTCGCGCGACACCCGGGCGAACTCCCGAATCGCTGCACCTGGATCGGGCAAATTCACCAGCAGGGCCTGGCAGACCACGAGGTCGACGGCGTCCTCGCGGAACGGAAGTCGCGTCGCGTCCCCGAGCGCGCGCGGCGGCGGCACCTCGTCCAGCAGCGCCGCGTCGGCGTCGAGTGCCACGACCTCGCCCGCGGTCTCCGCGCGGAGGACGCGAGTCAGTTCCCCCGTGCCCGCCCCCACGTCGAGGACGCGCTCGCGGCGGGGGAGGTCGAGGGGCCCCAGCGCCTCTCGGCTGTCGGCCCACATCCCCTCGCGGGTGGCGTCGAGGTACTCCGCGGTGAACTGGCGCACGAGTGCGGTCTTGCCGGAGAGTGGAGGGCCGGGCCCCTCAAGCCGTCGGATCGACGCGGTCGCGCGTCCACTCGGGCGATGCGAACTTCGTCGCCGCGAGGTCGCGGGCGCGGGCCAGTTCGTCGTCGGTCCAGGTCCCGACCGTGGCGTCGGCCCAGTCCGTAAACGCGTCCTCAAGGGCCGACACCGTCGTCGTGCGGTCGGCGCCCACCTGCTCGCGGACGCCCGTGACGCGCTCGCGGAAGGCGTCGGGATCGAGGTCGGCTGCGAAGGTGGCGAGGTGGCGGTCGACGGGGCGCTCGTAGGTGAGCGAACCGTGCTGGACGACGCTGTCGCGCCGGCGGTACTGGGCGTTGCCGCTCAGTTTGCGGCCGTCGCCGGCGACCACGTCGTGGGCGGGGTCGATGCCCCGGAGGTAACAGGCGGGCTGGTGGATGGCGGGCTGTTCGGTCGCGGCGAAGTCGGCGTCGACGCCGAGGGACTCGAGAGCATCGAAGAGCGGTTCGCACAGTCGTTCGTAGCAGTCCATGAGGTCGCCGGGGAGTTCGTCGGCCGGCGCGACGACGGAGTAGGAGACGTCGCCGTGCCGGTCGTGGTAGATGCCGCCACCGCCGGTCGGCCGACGGGTCACGTCGATGCCCTCGCGCTCGCAGACGGCCCAGTCGACCGTCTCCGCGTCCTGGGCGTAGCCGAGCGAGAGCGTGCTGGGTTCCCAGGAGTAGACGCGGCAGGTACGCGGGCCGCCGCCGGCGGCCGTCTCGGCGGCGACGACGTCGAGGGCCATGTTGAGCGGGCCCGGGCGGACGTCCTCGGGGATCACCCGCCACTCGCGGTCGGCCAGCGCTGTCATGCGAGCGCCTTGCCCGGCAGGCGGGAAAGCCGTTGCGACGCGCGAGGGGAGGCCGACCGACAGATGGATTGGCCACCCGCGCGGTGAGAGCACATGGAGGAGTTCGAGTTCGTCACCGACGTCGAGGTGCGCTACCGCGACCTCGACCCGATGGGCCACGTCAACAACGCCGTCTATCTCACCTACCTGGAGACGGCGCGCGTCCGCTACCTCCAGGCGGCCCTCGACGGCCCGCTCCCGGAGGGGAGCATCGTCGTCGCGAACGTCGACATCGACTTCCGGGCCTCCATCCGTCGGGGCCACGACGCCGTGACCGTCGGCGTCCGTGCCGCCAACCTCGGCTCCACGAGCGTCACCCTCGAGTACGAGATTCGGGCTGGCGAACGGACCGCCGCCGTCGCCGAGAGCACCTTCGTGTCCTACGACGCCGAGGCGGGGGGCCCTCGACAACTTCCCGACGCGTGGCGTACGGCCATCGAAAATTTCGAGGGCTAACAGAGTCGGTGCCCCTTTTAAGCCGGTGGCGACCGATGCACCCACCATGGCAACAGGCCTCCTCGTTCCGGAAGACGCGAGTGGCGTCGCCGACATCGCGGCCCAGGCGGAATCGCTCGGGTACGACAGCGTCTGGAGCCCCGAACTCTGGGGCCGGGACGTCTTCGTCGCGCTGACGACCGCTGCCGAGGCGACCGACGAGATCGACCTCGGCACCGCCATCGCCAACGTCTACGGCCGTTCGCCAGCGACGCTCGCCCAGGCCGCGGCGACGCTCGATCGCGTGAGCGACGGCCGCGCCCGCCTCGGCCTCGGCCCGAGCACCCCGAAGGTCGTCGAGGACCTCCACGGGAGCGCCTTCGACCGACCGGCCAGGCGACTCCACGAGACTGCCGAACTCGTCGAGCAGTTCCTCACGGCGGAGGGACGCGTCGAGTACGACGGCGACCTGTTCTCCGTCGCCGACTTCCCGTCGCTGGACGCCGACGTCCCCGTGTACGCGGCCTCGCTCGGCGAGGCAACGCGACGAGCGACGGGGCGAACCACGACCGGCTGGCTCCCCCACAACATCCCCTTCGGGCGGCTGGAATCGGCCTTCGAGACCATCGACTCGGCCGCGCGCGACGCCGGGCGCGACCCCCACGCCATCCAGGTCGCGCCGTGGGTCCCCGCGGCCGTCAGCGACGACCCCGAGGACGCCCGGTCCCTGATCCGCGGCCACATCGCGTACTACGTCGGGAGCGGCGAGGGCTACCGCCGGGCGGTCGCCCAGTCCTACCCCGACGGGGCCGAGGCCGTGGCCGAGGCCTGGCGCGAGGGCGACCGCGACGCGGCTCGCGAGGCCGTCACCGAGGAGATGCTCAACGACCTCGGCGTGGCCGGCGACGCAGAGACCGCACGCGAGCGCCTCGACGAGGTCCGGTCCATGGCCGTCGTCGACGAGCCACTCGTCGTAATCCCGGCCGGGACCGACGAGGACGTGCGAACGCAGACCATCGAGGCACTGGCGCCCGACGCCTAGGGGAGCGGGTCCAGCAGCCGAGACGCGATTCTCGTTCGTCGACCGTCCACGTGAGGGGCACCCACGGTCGGCGTTGAGTGGCTGCACCGGATATGAGGGACTATCGATCGAGTCACTCGTCGTGGGACGGACCGGCCGGATGGGCCCGCGTCGCGGTCGCCTTGAACGACGCGACGACCGGGGTGCCCGGCGCGAGACCGAGCCTGTCGACACTCGTCCCCGTCACGAGGACGCTGACGTCCGTGTCGGCGCCGACGTCGAGGACGACCCGCGCGATGGCGTCGCCAGCGACTATCTCGCGGACCTCGCCCTGGAGGTGGTTCCGAGCGCTCGTCTTCGATTCCGGGACGCCGTCCGGCGCGTGGAGCGTGATCGCGTCGGCCCGGATCGTGAGGCGGACGTCCCGCGCGGTCGGTGGCACGATCGCTCGAACCGGCCCAGCGACCGTCTCGACCGTCCCGAGTTCGCCGTCGCGCTCGACGACTGTTCCCCGGAGGACGGTCTCCGCGACGTCCGCGACGCCGGCGAACTCGGTTTCGAGCCTGTCGAACTCCGCGAGCAGCCCCTCGGCCGTCTCGGTCAGCGAACTGCCACCGCCGCCCGCCCCGCCGCGCTGGCGCTCGACCAGCTCCCCGAACGCCGCCTCCAGCTCGACGACGCGCTGTTGCGAGCGGGAGTAGGAGCGGCCGAGTTCGTTGGCGGCCCTGTTCAGCGACCCGTGTTCGCGCACTGCCCGGAGCAGTTCCACGTCGCGCTCCGCGAACCGCACCCCTGCCCGGTCCAGCCCGGCATCGACGGCGACGTCGTGCTCCATGGGGACTCCTGGTCCGCGACGAGCAAAACGGTTATGCCAGGAGGGAAACAACGACGGTTGTGCCGAACGAGAAACAACGGTGGGTCCCGGGGAAGCCCTCGCGGAGAGGCTTCCTCCGAGCGGTCGGTGGGGGATCCCTCGCCAGCCTCGCGGGGTGTCTGGGCGGTGGGCGCTCCGCGAGGAGCGGCGGCGACGGGAGCGACGAGGGCTGGACACCGGTTACCATCCTCGCCGCTGGCAGCCTCCAGCACGCGCTCGAACACGGACTCGACCCCGCGGTCGACGTCCCGGTCCGGATCGAGGCCCACGGGTCGGCGACCGTCGCCCGGCTGGTCGCCGAGGGCCAGCGCGACCCCGACATCGTCACGGTCGCCGACACCGCGCTGTTCGACGCGCCGCTGTCGCCCCCGTGGCATTCGGTCTTCGCGAGCAACGCCGTCGTCCTGGCGTACAATCCCGACACCGAGGGCGGCCAACGGCTCGCCGAGGCAGGGACCGAGCAGTGGTACGAACCGCTGCTCGAGGGGGACGTCAGCCTCGGCCGGACCGACCCCGACCAGGACCCCCTGGGCTACCGCACACTGTTCGTCCTCGAACTCGCCTCGCGGTACTACGACGGCGTGCCGAAACTCCACGAGCACATCCCCCGTCGGGAGCAGATCTATCCCGAGACGGGGCTGCTCAGCCAGTTCGAGACCGGATCGATCGACGCCGCCGTGGCCTACCGGACCATGGCCGTCGAACGCGGCTACGAGTACGTCGACCTGCCCGCCCAAATCGACCTCAGCGACCCCGACTACGTCGACGACTGGTACTCGACGGTGTCCTACGAACTCCCGAGCGGCCAGGAGGTCCAGGGTGGAGTGATCAGTTACGGGTCGACCATCCGGACGCCGAGGGACGCCTCGGTCTCGGTCTTCGACGTCCACACGACCGGCAGCTACCTCGAAGAATCCGGATTCCTCCTCCGTGAGGGGTTCCCGCGCTACGAGGGCGAGGTCCCCGTGGCGGTCCAGCAGGCGACGAGCGAGTCGACCAGCAGCCGATCGGGTCGGCCCACGAGAACACCGGAACTTTCCGGCGCAGTGACCGACGGCACCACCCAGCTCTGATCCACGCATGACGAGGAACGCCGCGTCTGTCCGACGCCGCCTGTCGCTCGACTGGCTATCGGTCGCGCTGGTCCTGGGTGGACTGTTGCTCGTCTACTACCTCGCGCCCCTGTTCTCGCTGTTCGTGTCTGCGTCGCCGGGCGAGGTCTTGGGCCGACTGGCCGACCCGGGCGTCCGCTCGGCAGCGACCACCTCGCTGGTGTCGGCGTCGATCACGACGGTCCTGGCGACGGTCTTCGGCCTGCCGCTCGCCTACTGGCTGGCGCGCGCCGAGACGCGCTGGACGACGCCCGTCCTCGCCGCCGTCGTGCTCCCGCTGGTGCTCCCACCGACCGTCGGTGGGGTCGTGTTGCTCACCGTCGTCGGGCCGAACACGTTCATCGGCGACGCGGCGACCGCCGCGGGCCTCCCGCTCACCCGGTCGCTCGCCGGCGTCGTCCTCGCCCAGACCTTCGTGGCTTCACCGTTCGTCGTCGTGACGGCGAAGGCGGCCTTCGAGGGCGTCGACCGGACGCTCGAACGCGCCTCGCGCTCGCTCGGCAAGAGCCGGTGGACGACCGCTCGCCGCGTCACGTTGCCGCTCGCTGCCCCGGGGATCCTCGCCGGGGTCACGCTCGCCTTCGGGCGGGCCATCGGCGAGTTCGGGGCGACGATGATGCTCTCGTATTACCCGCGCACGATGCCCGTCGAGATCTGGGTGTCGTTCGTCTCGCTCGGGCTCGACCGCGCCTACCCCGTGGCGATCCTCCTGGTCGCCATCGCCGTCGTCGCCCTCCTGATCCTCCACACCGTCGCGTCGAACCCATGGGACTGACACTCGACCTGTCCGGACTGACGAAAGCCCACGGCGAGTTCGACCTGGGACCGATCGACCTGACCGTCGACGAAGGCGTCCTCGCCGTCCTGGGACCGTCCGGCAGCGGCAAAACGACGCTGCTCTCGGTTATCGCGGGCACGGCGACTCCGGACGCAGGGGCCGTGCGACTGGGCGGACGGAACCTGGTCGGTCGCCCGCCCGAGGCCCGACGCGTGGGGATGGTCTTCCAGGAGGGCGCACTGTTTCCCCACATGACCGCCCGGGAGAACGTCGAGTACGCGGCGTCCGCCGACGGCCGGGTCGAGGAGTTCGCGACGATGCTCGAACTCGACGACGTTCTCGACAGGCGCCCCCCGACGCTCTCGGGCGGGGAACGACGGCGTGTCGCACTGGCGCGGACGCTGGCGGCCGATCCCGACGTCTTGCTCCTCGACGAACCGCTGTCGAGCCTCGACGCCCCGATCCGACGACGGCTCCGGGACGAACTGCACGACCTGTTCGCGTCCCTCGACGTCCCAATCCTCTACGTCACGCACGACCAGCGGACGGCGACCGCCCTCGGCGACAGGCTCGCGATCCTCCGGGACGGTGCGCTCGAACAGGTGGGACCACCGGAGGCGGTCATCAGACGACCTGCCAGCCGGTTCGTCGCGCGGTTCACCGGTACGGAGAACCTGTTCGACGGGCGGATCGTCGACCGAACCGACGATGGCGTGCAGGTCCAGTGTGACCTCGGCCTGCTCCAGAGCGGCGTCTCGACCGGCCAGCCGTCGGCGGTCACTGTCTGCGTCCACCCGTCACGTGTGGAGGTGCAGGCCCGCGACGCTGCCGGCGAACCCGGAACGGCGAACGCGGTCTCCGGCACCGTGGCCCGGTACCTGAACGTGGGGAACGAGTACCGGGTCGACGTTGCTGTCGACGGGCGTTCGGCCACGCTCAGCACGGCCGTTCGCCCGACGACGTTCGAACGGCTGGAAATCGACGCTGGCACGGAACTCGACGTGCAGATTCCCAGGTCGGCGATCCATCTGATCCCCGAGCCGCCCGTCGAGACGCGAAACCCGCCGGGCGAGCACTGAACCCGAGCGGTCCTGCTCGACGCCGATCTCGCCGATCGAAGCGTATTCGATATCGCGATATTCGATTCAACACTTAAAGGAAGGGCGCTTCTCGCCGTCCTTTTGCCCGTCGGCCACGAACGAACGGCAGATGGTCCAGAACGTCGCCACGCACATGGCGGACCTGGAGAGCGAGGACTTCTACCTCCTCTCGGGGCTGGAGCAGGGCATGCGCTTCTCGAAGTGGGTCGCCCGGGAGAAGCTCCCGGAGTTCTCCGGCCTCACCGCCGAGAACGTGGACTACCGACTGGACCGCTGCGAGCGACGCGACCTGATCGAACGCAAGACGATCCAGTACGATGGGTTCCGGTTGACCTTCGAGGGGTACGACGCACTCGCGCTCCACACCTTCGTCGAGCGCGACACCGTCGAAGGCATGGGCTCTCCCCTGGGGGTCGGCAAGGAGAGCGACGTCTACGAGGTCATGTCCTACAAGCCGATGGCCCTGAAGTTCCACCGCGAGGGCTACACCGACTTCCGCGAGGTCAACCGAGAGCGCGAGTACACCGCCGACCACGCGCACGTGTCGTGGATGTACACCGCCCGGAAGGCGGCCGAGCGCGAGTACGACGCACTGGAGACGGTCTACCCCCAGGTGTCCGTCCCCCAGCCGATCGACCACAACCGCCACGCCATCGTGATGGAGAAGGTCGACGGCGTGGAACTCGCCCGGACCGGTCTCGAACCCGAGCAGGTCCGCCCGATCATGGGACTGATCCTCGACGAGGTGGCGACGGCCTACGCGGAGGGGTACGTCCACGCCGACATGAGCGAGTACAACGTCTTCGTCACCGAGGAGGGGGTCGTCGTCTTCGACTGGCCCCAGGCAGTGCCGACGGACCACGAGAACGCCGACGAGCTCCTCGAGCGTGACGTGACGAACGTCGCAGGCTACTTCCAGCGGAAGTACCCCCAGATCATCGGTGACGTGGACGCGGCCCGACTCGCGACGGCGATCTCCGACGGCACGTTCGAGGACGTCGAGCCATTCGTGGCGGATTGACCGGCCGATCCCGCACGCGCCGGGTCGATGCCTGCCCGCACCCAGCCACGGCGCCCTCCAGGTGTGAAACCCCCCCCGCTACCGCCTATTCTGCCAGTTTTCGTCCAGCGTGGCGCCCCGACGACCGGTTTCCCGGTGGTCCTACGCCAATATATAAACTGTATGACGCTATATCAAATTCGTCCGTTCGCGACCGACCCCGGAAATCGGCGGGCCTTCCGAAGGCGGCCAAGAGAGGGCACGAGCTGCCCGGATTCGGGACCCCGTCGGTCACCGCGAGGACGCTGGTGCCCTGGGGTTAAGGGGCCGCGCGGCCAAGCGCGACCATGCGCGTGGCAGTGGCCGGAACCTTCGGGCCGATCCACGACGGCCACCGACGGCTCTTCGAGACGGCGCTGGAACGGGGCGACGAGGGGGTCGTCGTCGGGGTGACGAGTGACGACCTCGCACAGGAGACGCGACACGAACCGCGGCCGATCCCTCCCGCTTCCAAGCGACGCGCTCGCGTGCGCGAAGAAGTTGACGACCTAAATCGGTGGAACAGGGCCGTGACGATCCAGCGGCTGACCGGGCGGTACGAGATCATCTCGACCGAGCCCGCTATCGACGCGCTGGTCGTCTCACCCGAGACCTGTGGTGAGATCGCCGAGATCAACCGTCGACGAATCCGAAACGACCTGGCACCCATCGAGGGGATCGTCGTGCCCTACGTCCGAGCCGAGGACGGTGAACGAATCTCCTCGACGCGGATGGTGCGGGGCGAGGTCGACGAACACGGCACCCTGACGGACGAGTCGGCCTGACGAGCTGGCACTGACCCGACTCGCGTCGTCTGGGACGGGTAACCGCCAGTGTCGGCACACGCCATCGTTCGAACGTCGACCACGGGGGACACCGCCCACCGACCCTGTTAGAGAGTGCCAATCATTATGTCGGTCTGGCAAGACAGATCAGTAGAGCAACAGATGAGCGACCAAAGCCTCGCGGCCGCCCTGCAGTCAGCCGGTAGTCCGGTCTCACTGCTTCGGGACCTGGGGCTGGCCCGATTCACGGACCTCCCGGACGAGTACACCCACTGGATTGAGGAACAGCGTGCCTGGCGCGAGAGCGTCGCGCTCGCCGACCAGTCGTATCACATGACGGACCTCCGCATCGAGGGCCCCGACGCGCTGGAGTTGTACGCCGACTACGGCGTCAACGACTTCGGGGGGTTCGACGTCGGCCAGGCGAAGCAACTGGTGGTGGCGAACCCGGACGGGTACCTCATCGGGGACGCCATCCTGTTTCACCTCGCAGACGAACAGTTCCTCAGCGTGGGTGCGGCCGCGGCGCACAACTGGCTGGTGTTCCAGGCCGAAACGGGCGACTACGACGTCACGACCGAACGGCAGGCCCGTCCCGTCTCGACCGGACGGGACCCGAACAACTTCCGCTTTCAGGTGCAGGGCCCGGACGCCATCGACACGATGCGAGCGGCTGTCGACGGGTCACTCCCCGACCTCGGCTTCTTCGAATTCGATGCGGTGACGATCGACGGGCGCGAGGTCAACCTACTCCGACACGGCATGGCCGGAGAGCCGGGCTACGAGTTCTGGGGGCCCTACGAAGACGGCGAGGCCGTCAAAGATGCCGTCCGCGCCGCGGGCGAGGAGTACGGCATCCGGCGACTCGGCTCGAAGAGCTACCAGAGCGCGAACGTCGTGTTGGGGTGGATTCCGCTCCCCGTGCCGGCCATCTACGAGAGTGACGAGATGGCCGCGTTCCGGGAGTGGCTCGACGTCCGCCGTGGTCTCCTCTCGATCGGCGGCAGTTACGACTCCAGTGACATCAGGGACTACTACGTGACGCCTGTCGAAATGGGATACGGGCACATCGTCGACTTCGACCACGACTTCGTCGGGAAGGAGGCCCTCCAGCGAGAAATCGACAACCCGGACAGGCGGAAGGTGACGCTCGTGTGGGACGAGGCGGACGTCGTCGACGTCCACGCGTCGCTCTTCGGGGGCGGGGACACGCAGAAGTACATGGACTTGCCGGTCCCGCGCTCGTCCGCTGCCCACTACGATTCGGTGCTCGTGGACGACGAGGTCGTCGGCGTGTCGAAGTGGATGAGTTACGTCTACAACCACCGGGAGATGCTCTCGCTGGCGCTGGTGGACGTCGAGCACGCAGAGCCGGGAACCGAGGTCACGCTCGTCTGGGGTGAAGCCGGCGGCGCCGAGAACCCGAGCGTCGAGCGTCACGCGCCGACGGAGATTCGAGCGACGGTCGCGCCCGCACCCTACACGGAGGACAAGCGGTAGGCCGACTGGGATCGACGTGTCCGGTCGCATCGAGCGACCACGACTCCAGCCCCCGTGGAGTGGCCCGGTCCGAGTTCGAACCCCTTAAGAGGGCGAGCAGAAAAGACACGACCAACTCGCTGGGACGGGCACCAGCGGGCGCCTGCCTGTGCAGGTCGGGATGTGAGTCGTTCGCGCGACTTGAACCACGCAACGCCCGCACCAACCATGGCACGAAGCTTCTACTCACACATCCGGGACGCCTGGAAGGACCCGGACGACGGCAAGCTCGCGGAACTCCAGTGGCAACGACAGCAGGACTGGCGCGACCAGGGCGCCATCGAACGCATCGACCGCCCCACGCGCCTCGACCGCGCGCGCTCGCTCGGCTACAAGGCCAAGCAGGGCGTGGTGGTCGCCCGCGTCAGCGTCCGCAAGGGCGGGGCGCGCAAGCAGCGCTTCACGGCCGGCCGGCGGTCCAAGCGCCAGGGCGTCACCCGCGTCACCCGCAGGAAGAACATCCAGCGCGTCGCCGAGGAGCGGTGCGCGCGCGTCTACCCCAACCTTCGCGTGCTCAACAGCTACTGGGTCGGGGAGGACGGGCGCCAGAAGTGGCACGAGGTCATCATGGTCGACCCGAATCACCCGGCCATCGAGAACGACGACGACCTCGGCTGGATCTGTGACGACACCCACGAGAGCCGTGCACTCCGCGGTCTGACGAGCGCCGGCACGCGCAACCGCGGTCTCACGACGAAGGGCAAGGGTGCCGAACACACCCGACCGAGCGTCCACGGCGGCAAGGGCCGCGGCAAGTAACGGCCAGGCGACTCGTTTTCAATTCACTCGTCGAACAGCGACGCGAGGACCTTCCGCTCTGCGGTGCGGAGATGCTGGTGGTAGGTCGACGGCGAGATGTCCATCGACGCGGCCACCTCTTCCCCGGAGGTTTCGCGCGGCCAGTCGAAGAAGCCGCCGAGGTACGCCTTCTGGAGGGCGAGACGCTGGCGGTCGGTCAGTCGCTCCTCGATGTCGGCGACGAGTTCCCGGCGCGTGCGTTCCGAGCGGTCCCGCTCCCGTCGCGCGAGGAGGTCGACCGACGGATACCGGTCGCCGACCTGGTCGAGGACCGAGCGCGCGTCCGTGCCGGCCGGCAACGCCACCGTAAGCGTCGCCGTTCGACCGTCCGCCTCGATGGCCGTCGTCTCTGCGCCCTGGTCGGCCAGCAGGGCCACGACCGGTGGCTCCCCGAGTTCGAACTCCACCACACTCCCCCCGTCGCCCGCCCGGAGAACCGACACCGCGTCGACCGACTCGTGCTCCAGTGCGGCCACCTCCAGCGTCTCTCCGTCCACGCCGTCTGCGAGAAAGAGCATTCTGACACCCCCCTCGTCGTAAATAGTTCCCTCGTAGGTGAAAGTGCAGTCGAGTGCCTCGGCGAGGTCGCGGTAGAACAGTCCCTCGTCGGTGATCGAGAGTTCGAGTTCGACCACCTCGTCGGCCGTCAGAATTCGTCTTCCCTCGACGGCATTGATCGCAGTGGAGGTCACTCTGGCGAGCGCTTCCAGCACGGCGAGTTCGCGGTCGTCGACGGCGTCGTCGTCCAGCGCGTAGACGGTGATGACGCCGTAGCTGGCGTCGCCGTAGGTCAGCGGCAGCGCGACCAGGGCACCGACGTCGTCACCGGCGATTGCCCGGTGGAGGGGTGCCAGCGCGTCCGGATCCACGTCGCGTTCGACGACGACGGTCCCGGTCGAGAGCGCACGGACGGTCGGATCGACCTCGTCGTCGAGAGACAGCGACGCGTCCGCCGGCGGGGACCGCTCGCCGCACGCGACGGGAACGACCTCGTCGGTCCGGAGGTCGGAGCGGCCGACCCAGGCCGTCTCGTACTGGGGGACGGCGGCGAGTCGGCCACAGACGGTCGATTCGATCTCCTCGCGAGTCCGTGCGTGGAGGACCGACTCCATCACGTCACCGACGAGGCCGTGGAGCCGATCGGTCAGGCGTTCCAGGTCCTTGCGCTGGCGCTCGACGCGGAGTTCAGCCAGCTTGCGGTCGGTGATGTCGACGTGGGCGACCACGACGCTCCCCTGGTCGGCGTCGTGCAGGCGCGTGGCTCGCATCAGGAACCAGCGCTTCTCGTCGGGAGAGTGACAGGGGTACTCCAGGGTGAACAGGTCCTCCTCGCCGTCGATGACGGTCCGGAGCCCCTCCAGGGCCGCACTGGCGTGCTCGTCGTCCTCGGTGTCAGTGGCGCCGAAGTAGTTGACGCCGACCATGTCGCGGTCCGACGCCGGTCCCGCCCCGGCGAACTCGCGCCAGGCCCGGTTGGTGAAGAGGATCGTCCCCTCCTCGTCCAGGACGGCGATGTTCAGGGGGAGCGTATCGAGGGTGACGCGAGCCAGCGAGTCCAGTTGGTTCATGTCGCGAGGGGTGGTGCCACTACGTAAGCCCCCCCAGGCAGTTAAAAACGCCGGCCTGGTCACCGACCCCGGACCGACCGGTCCGGAGACAGTTCGGTGTGCTAACACGAACCAGTTAAGTACCAGCCCGGCACAGCCAGGGGCACGATGGGGACGGGGGACCGCTTCCAGGCCCGGGGAATCGAGGTCACGTATCACGACAGGCTCCCCGAGGACGAACCGCACGAACCCGTCGTCCTCCTCCACTGCGTGAACGCGGACCCGGAGACGGCCTGGCGAGCAGCAGGGTGGGACGACGCGTTGCTCGGCCGTGGCCGGCGGGTCCTCGAACTGACGGTCGCAGGGGCGTCCGAGCGCAGCGCGGAGTCCGCGCAGGCCCACCCGGCGGCCGTGGCCAGCGCCGTCGTCGACTGCATGGACCACGCCGACGTCGCCTGCGCTGACCTGCTCTGTTACGGCCTGGGAGCCCACGTCGGGCTGTTCCTCCTCCAGCGACACCAGGCCCGCATCGGTGCCGCGGTCCTCGGCGGGGTCGGCGATCGCCTGCTGGCGAACGGCGAGGACGACGAGGGGACTGCGGGCCTCGCCGGACCGACCTGGCGGCCCGCGGAACTGGGGCGGGTCGGCACGCCGGTCCTCGTGGCCGCCGGCGAGACGGACGAGGTCGTCGGCGATCCGGTGGCCCTGGCCGCGGCGTTCGGCAACGCCGAGGCCGCGGTCGTCCCGGCAGCGACGCATCGCTCGACGATCGACAGCGTCGACTTCAGGGCCGCAGCCACGGACTTCCTGGAGCGCAAGGGCCGCTGATCGGCGTCAGTCCTCCTCGTCGACGACCTCGATGCCCCGGTTGTTCACGGCCGCGGGATCGAGCCCGACCTCTCGGAGGAAGGTCTTGTACTCCCGCTCGCAGGCTTCGGCGTCCTGCTGGCGCTCCGAGGCGTGGTCACAGAGGACGGCGAGGTCGGCCGGAACGTCGTTCGTGTAGACGATCCAGTGGTTGACCAGGTCCGAGAGCCGGCGGATGGGCGACGTGAAGTGGCCGTATATCTCGAAGTTCAGGGCGTGGTGGCCGCCGAAGGGATCGTTCATGTACTGGGCGCGGGGCATGACCTTCATCACAGCCCACTGGATCGAGTCGAGCTGCCGCTCCGGAGCCTGTTCCAGGGTGGCGTTGACGGCCTTGCGCGGGTCGTCCCAGGAGTCACCCGGGACGGAGACGCCGTCGAGCTCCTGGATCTCCCGGAGGGCCTCGTTCCACTGATCGGGCGTCGGCTGCGGGTGGACGCGGTACATCGCCTCGACGCCCCGGGACCATTGCAGCTCGTGGGTCACGGCCTTGTTGGCTTTGAGCATGCACTCCTCGATGATGGTGTGTGCGCGGTCGCGCCGGGGGTTGAGGACGAGCGACCCGTCCTCCTTGCGGAGTTCGTGCATCCGGTCGGCGAGTTCCCAGACGAGGGTGCACTTCTCGGCGAGGTCCACGTCGGGGTCCTCGAGGAACTCCCCCGCAGAGTCGGGGTCGTCGAGCAGCGTCTCTGCCTCGCCGTAGGTCAGGCGAGCGTCGCTACGGACGACGGACTTGTAGATCTCGATGGTTTCGTAGGAGAGGGTCTCGGGATCGAGGTGCATCTCGACGGTGTGGGCGAGTCGGTCTTCGTGGGGCACGAGCGAGCAGACGGTCTCGGCGAGGACCGGCGGCAGCATGTGGACGGTGTAGCCCGGAAGGTAGACCGTATTTCCGCGGGTGCGCGCCTCCTCCCACATCGCGGTCTCCGGGGTGACGTAGTGCGTGACGTCGGCGATGTGGACCCAGAGGACGTACTCGTCCTCGCGCTCCTCGACGGAGATGGCGTCGTCGAAGTCCTGGGCGTCGATCGGGTCCGTCGTCCACGTCGTCATGTCCCGGAGGTCGCGACGATCGTCGACCTCGGAGTCGATCTGGCTGCCGACGTCCTCCGTGAGCTCGCGGGCCTCCTCGAGGACGGCCTGGGGGAACTCGTCCGGGATCTCGAACTTCTCGAAGAGTTCCTCTCGCTTGTTCGCCAGGTGGCGCGACAGCTCCTCGTCGATCTCCACTGGCCCCTGGCCCTCGGCCGTCCCGGCGGCGGCCTGGGCGTCCTCGTCGGTCATACCCCCGCTACGGTGACCGGTTAGTTAGTGGTGTCGACGGCCGCGCTGCCGTGCGGGACCGGGGCCGCCTACGTCGGAAGAACCCACACAACGAAATCGGCGCCATCGCCCACAGCGAGGGGTTTAACCGGTGGTTACGAGCGGCTCGGACGCGTCGGTACCTTTTTTCCCGTGTGCGCGGTAGGAAGTCTATACTGCGGCAACCGGGTTGAAATGAGGGATTCAGAACCGACGCTCGGCTTCGAGGCGCTCGAAGACCAGCCGGGGGTCGAGATCGTCGACCGCGTCGAGCAGGAACGCTGCGTCTGTCGGACCGACAGGCCCGTCACGCCCACGGTAGGATCCACGGACGCGTTCCGATTCCCCGTCGACCGAGCCGTGCAGGTGACCGCCGCAGAGATCGCCCTGCCGAACGTCGCGGGCGTCCTCGTGCGCGACGAGTCGGGAGAGATCGTCGCCCAGGTCCAGCAACTCGAGGAGGAGTACCTGGACGCGGGTCGGTACAGCATCGAGTTGCTCACTCAGTTCAAGACGTACGTCGAAGTCGAGGCGGCCGTCGACGTCATCGCCGACGCGACGGAGTTCCGCATCGACTTCGAGACCCCGACGCGGATCGAACTCGGCGCACTGTCGAATCACGAGCGGCCGGCGGCGACCGTCCGGACCACGGCCGACCCCGTCGACATGATGGCTGCCGTCGAAACCTTCGGCTCCGCCCTGAAGACGACGACGGCCGACCGGGCGTTCCCATCGCTTCGCGGTCACCCGCCCTCCGTCGAGATCGGTGACGCGCTCGACATCCCGGAGGGACTCGAACCCCCGGACACCGGCGTGCGTCTCGAACTCCCCGCCCGGCGCGACGTCGTCTACGTCGCCGCGCCGCTGGCGTACTACCTCGGCGCCTCGGTCGAGCCCGCCCCGACGCCGCGCCTGGTCACCGACGAGGGCGTCGCGCACTCGCTGTCGGGACCGGGCGGGTTCGAGGCCACCGTCGAGCGGACGCTCAAACAGCTGTTCTTCCTGGACTGCGTCACCCGCACCGAGGGACTGTACAAGATCGACCTCCACGAGCGGAGCGAAGTCGAGCGACTGGTCGACCTAGACTTCGAGTGGCTCTACGACCAGCCCCTCGCCACGCAGGTGGCCGAATACCTCGACGTCCCCTACGAGGTCGTCGAGGACCACGTCCCAGACTGGCGCCTGACGACCCACGTCGAGCCGACGCCCCAGACGATCGAGCAGTTGCCGTTCGTCGTCGACGACCTCGCCATCGTCCGGACCCAGACCCCGAATCAGCACTCGACGTCCGCCTCGAGTCCGTCGGTGCCCGACGCCGCGACCGAGGAGGTACTGACCCGGTCCGCCGGCAGCCAGTCGGGCACCGAGGAGGCCCAGTACGTCGAGCCGCGTGCCTCGGACTCGCTCGAACAGGCCTGGATCGGGGACGACATTCCGATCGGTGCGAGCAAGCTGACCCGCGAGGCCTTCGACAACCGCCTCGACCGTGCGCCGGTCGACGGCGACATCGCGATCACCATCGTCCTGAACGATTCGCGGATGGACACCGAGCGCGACCTGGTCGACCGGGCCTACGGCAACCGCGACAGCCTGCCGTTCGAGGTGAACGTCCACCGCGACCTGACCTGCGACGAACTGCGGGGTCTCCTCGCCGAGGACACGGCCTTCCTCCACTACATCGGCCACACGGAGTCCGACGGCTTCGAGTGTGCCGACGGGAGGCTGGACGTTCGCACCGACCTGGAGAGCACCGGCGTCCAGGCGTTCCTGCTCAACGCGTGCAACTCCTACGAGCAGGGGCTCGGCCTGATCGACGCGGGCGCCGTCGGCGGCATCGTCACGCTCAACGACGTCATCAACGAGGGCGCGGTGAAGATCGGGGAGACCGTGGCTCGGCTCCTGAACTCCGGTTTCCCGCTCAGGGCAGCGTTGACCATCGCGCGAGAAGAGAGCGTTCTGGGTGGACAGTACATCGTTGTCGGTGACGGTGGGATGACGGTGGCGCAGCCAGCGAGTGGGACGCCGAACCTCGCCAACATCACCCCAGTGGGCGACAGTTTCAATGTAGAGATAGAGACGTTCTCGACCGACGTCACGGGGCTTGGAACTGTATTCATGCCCCACATCGACGAAGCTGAAGAGTTCTTCCTTACCTCCGGTCGAATAGAGAGTTTCTCGATGACAAAAGCAGAACTGATACAGTTTCTACAACTAGAGGACATACCGGTCAGAATCGATGGAGAGCTCCGCTGGTGTTCGTCACTGAATCTGGACGATCTCTGCTAAAACGCAATTCTGTAATGCCGTTTAGAAAATGGACATCCCGTTTCCGCCAGCCGCCGCCGTCCCTGCCTGACTGAGCAGCAGGGTCAGCGTGAACAGCACGCCCATCAGCCGCGGGTTCTCCTTGAGGTACGTCGCGATGTTGTGGTCTTGCATGGTGCAACCGCACCAAGACCGCCCCCAGAATTATATATTTCTGATGTTTTCCGATATATTCTTAGTAATCTTAAGTATGAATATATGCAGAGTTTGGGCGCCGTCTGGTGAATTCGGGGGTCCGCGGGCGCGATCGTGCCAGAAACGAGAGTCTGCCCCGATGTCCCACCATAGCAGGGGGCGGACCCGAACCTACCCTAAAGCTTCTTCCAAAATAACATCAATCCGGTGCGCGCGCGGGCGACGTTTTATGAGCGTCGCGCTGCTATCGAACGAACGAGAGTTGTTTGGATGGTCGAAAGCAGGATCCCCCTACCGTCGCAACGCGCCGAGTTTTCGTCGACCGACGCCCCCAGGTCGGCGGGGCGGACCACTCCCCGCCGAGACAGTGTCCGGACGCGCGCCCGCACGGCGCGGGACGGTGGACGACGATGACCGGAAGTCGGACGAACGGCCATCGGCAGGCCGTGAGCATTCCCCGGTCGGTGCTGCGCGACAGCCACCGAATCAGCCAGGAGAACGCGCCGCTGATCCGCGGCGAGATAACCGAGCCCCCCGAGGAGGCCATGATCGAGGTGCCGATCCCGGTCGCGCTCGGAGACGACTCCGAGCCGGTGCGGGTCCTCCACGTGGACGACGACCCCGAGATCACCAACGTGACCTCGATGTTCCTGGAGCGGATCAACGAGGACTTCCAGGTCCTCTCGGAGACGTCGGTCGTCGGGGCGCTCAACCGACTCCGGGACGAGACGGTCGACTGCGTCATCAGCGACTACGAGATGCCCAACACCGACGGGCTGGAGTTCCTGGAGATCGTCCGCGAGCGGTACCCCGATCTCCCCTTCATCCTCTTCACCGGCAAGGGCAGCGAACAGATCGCGAGCGAGGCCATCGCCGCGGACGTCACCGACTACATGCAGAAGGGCGTCCGGGCCGACCAGTACGAGGTGCTGGCCAACCGCGTCGAGAACGCAGTGGAGCAGTACCGGACCCAGCAGCAGTTCTGGAACGCGCTCTCCTGGTACCAGCGCCTGGTCGAGCAGGAACTCGCGGGCGTGTTCATCGTCCAGGACGGGGAGTTCGTCTACGTCAACGAGAAGCTCGCGGAGATCTTCGGGTACCAGCAGCGCGAACTCGTCGGCGAGACGCCGCTGCTCATCACCGACAGCGATGACAAGGACCTCGTGACCGAGCGCCTCCTGGAGCGGGACACCGAGGACGGCGAGACCTTCAAGTACCGCTTCGAGGGAACCGCCCAGGACGGGGCGTCCGTCGACGTCGAGGTCCACGGCGGGGCCATCGAGTACGACGGCGACCCGGCCTGGATCGGCATCCTCCGGAACCTCTCGAGCGACGACGAGGCGTAGCGAGGGCGCCATCGGTCCCCCGGGCGGAAACTATGATCTTAACTGGATCGGAGCGAAAGCTCCGCGCATGGACGTCAAGTCGCGCCACCACCTCCGGTCGGACGCCATCGGCGAAATTCAGGACGCGCTGGCCGAGGGGCTGGGCGTCACCCTCGAGGCGGACTCCTTCGAGAAGGTCGAACTCGAAGGGGGCGACTGGGAGGTCGTCCTCGTCGACGGCGACCCGCTGGTGTTCTACGACGAGGGCGAACCGTTCCTGACCGTCCGCGGAGCGAACGAGTACCCGCCCGAGCGACGGATCGTGACCGTCGACGCCGGGGCCGTCCAGTTCGTCTCCGACGGCGCCGACGTCATGCGCCCCGGGATCGTCGACGCCGAGGAAACCATCTCGGCGGGTGACCTCGTCGTCGTCGCAGAGGAGAGTCACGGGAAGGTGCTCGCGGTCGGTCGTGCACGCGTGGACGCCGACGAGATGCTGGGCGAGGAAGGCAAGGTCGTCGACTCGATCCACCACGTCGGCGACGACCTCTACGAACTGACGGTCTGAGTGGGGCCGAACCGCCCGTCCCGCCGCGGGTGAGTGCGTCTGACGTAAAACCTAAACCGTCAGCGTCCGGCAGGGTGGGTATGGGACTAATGAGTAAGATTTTCGGGGACGCCGCCGGTGCCCGCCGCACCGACGACTACGTCGAACTCACGGCCGGCGACCTCGAGACCAACGGGGTCGAGGCGACCCAGCAGGTCCGCATCGCCAACATCAGCGACAAGCAGGACGTCATCGACATCAAGGACTCCGTCTACGACGGCGACATCGTGGTCGCGGACATCACCCGCCACACGACCAAGGACCGGACGATGGAGCACATCAGCGACGAACTCAAGCAGGTCGCCCGCGAGGTGGGCGGCGACATCGTCCAGAAGGACGACGATCAGCTCATCATCACCCCCGCCGGCGTCAGCATCAGCCGCGAGCGACTCGGGCGCTGAACGGGGTTCAACGGGCTTAACCGCCGCCGGACCGGACGGTTCGGCGATGGGAACGGCCACCGACGGTGCCCCCGCGATCGACGCCGACGACCTCACCAAGTCCTACGGCGACGTCCGCGCGCTCGACGGTCTCTCGTTCACCGTCGACGCCGGCGAGTTCTTCGGACTCCTCGGCCCGAACGGCGCCGGCAAGACGACCTTCATCAACGCGCTCGTCGGCCTCGTTCGGGCCGACGGCGGCACTGCGCGCGTCTTTGGATACGACGTCGAGGACGATTACCGCGAGGCCAGGGATCGGATCGGCCTCGCGCCACAGGAGTTCAACGTCGACCGGTTCTTCCCGATCGTCGAGGTGCTGGAGCACAAGGCGGGCTACCACGGGTTCGGCCCAGCGGCCGCCCGGGAGCGCGCCGAGGAGGCACTCCGCACGGTCGGCATCTACGAGAAGCGCGACACCCGCTTCGACTGGCTCTCCGGCGGGATGAAGCGACGCTTCATGCTCGCGCGAGCGCTCGTCTCCGACCCGGACCTGCTGATCCTCGACGAGCCGACTGCCGGCGTCGACGTCCAGCTCCGCCGGGACCTCTGGTCGGTCATCGACCGCCTCAACGAGGGCGGGACGACGATCCTCCTGACGACCCACTACATCGAGGAGGCAGAGCGGCTCTGTGACCGCGTGGCCATCGTCGACGAGGGGCGGAAGGTCGAGGTGGCGAGCCCCGACGAACTCACCAGCCGGGGCACCGACACGCTGGTGATCGACCTGGCGGCGCCGCCGGCGACCGCACCGTCGCTCGACCACGCGGACGTCGTCGAGGCGACGATGCAGGACGGCCACCTCGAGGTCGTCGCCAGGGGTGGCGGTGCAGTCCTGCCGGCAGTCATCAGACAGCTCGACGCCGCCGGCCACGAGGTCACGGCCGTCGACGTCCGCCGGGCGTCGTTGGAGGAGGTCTTCGTCGACATGACCCGCACCGAGGGGGCGGTCCAGCGATGAGCGGCGGCCGGCCGGACGGTGGCACCGTCGTCGGGGGCAGCGATCAGCCGGCAGGGACGAGCGGTGCGAGTGGGATGACGGGGTTCAAGACGCTGCTCCGCCGCGAAGTGCTGCGGTTCGTCCGGCGACCGCGCAACACCTTCCTGCCGCCGATGATCACGAACGTGCTCTACTTCGCGGTCTTCGGGGTCGTCCTCGGCGGGCGCATCGACTCCATCGCGGGGTTCAGTTACATCGAGTTCATCCTCCCGGGGTTGATCGTCCTTGGGACCATCTCGAACGCCTTCGAGAACGCCTCCTTCTCCATCTTCCACGGGCGCTGGAACCGCTACATCGAGGAGGTACTGACCTCGCCGCTGTCTAACCGCGCGAAGGTGCTGGCCTACGTCCTCTCGTCGGCGCTACGCGGCCTGCTCGTGGGGACGATCATCGCGGTCATCGGCGTCGCCTTCCTCTGGCTGATGGGGACGGGCATCGGCGTGGCCCGGCCGCTGTACGTGGTCGCGTTCATGCTCGTCGTCTCGCTCCTGTTCGCGGGCTTCGGCGTGATCGGCGGGCTCTGGGCGGAGGACTTCGACTATCTGACGGTCCTGACCCAGTTCATCGTCCGGCCGCTGGTGTTCTTCGGCGGCGTCTTCTACTCGCTGGACGTTCTCACGCCCCTGTTCCGGTCGGTCTCGCTGCTCAACCCGATGGTCTACATGGTCAACGGCGTCCGCTACGGCTTCCTCTCGTACTCCGACGTGCCCCCCAACGCCGCGCTGCTCGTGCTCTCGGCGCTGACGGTCGTCGTGATTCTGATCGACGTCGAGTTGTTCCGGCGGGGCTACGGCCTCGTGGAGTGACGGCGCCCGGCGCCAGCGCTCGGGAAATATAGCGGTGCGGCGGCCGTGCCCTGCCCAAGCGCGCCCGCCGCGAACTCGCCGGCCGGCCCGACGAGGATACGTGTCACGCCGCGGCGCGCGCGGCGTACGATACAGATTGTCACGGAGGTACTTACCGCTTTCGCGGCGCGTCTCAGTCGTGAGAATCGGTCGGCTCGTCAGACGTCGTCGGGCGTCTCCGCGTCGTCCTCCACGTCGCGCTTCATCGACTCGCGGCGAGACTTGGCGTCCCGGCCGGTCGCTCCCTCGAGGAAGTCGTTCTTGGCGGCGACCGCGTCCTCGGCGGCGTCGACGTGGCCCTCCGCGATGACCTCCTCCGCCGGTCGCTCGGCGATCTCGAGCGCGAGTTTGTCCTTCTTGCCGCTGTACTCGACGGCGCCGGCGACGACGCGCTCGAAGACCGGGTTGTCGGGCTCCTCAACGACCAGCAGGTCACTGCCGTTGTACTCCTCGGTGCCAGTGACCGGGCCGAAGTAGTCCTCGACGAACGCCTCGATGTCCTCGACGCGCTCGTGGAGGTGCTCCCCGCGGCGCATCTTGTACTCGCGCATGGCAAGTGGATTTGCCGAGCGGCGTCTTACGTTTTTCGAGCCACGGTCGCCCCGCGGAGTGCTCACTCCGCGTCCGGGTCGTGTTCGAGCGTGCCGGTGTGACAGTCGGGACAGAAGTCGCCCTCTCGCAGCGACGAGGACTCCACCGGCGTCGTGAAGCCACACTCCGGGCAGCGGAACGTCCCCTGGGGGACGGTCACCGCCTCGCCCACCGGCTCCACGTCCGGGCTCGACTCGTCGGCAGCGGTTGCCGACTCCGTACCGAGGTCCGTCGGCGGCTCCCACTCGGGGCTCTCGTCCGCCGGCTCCTCCGGCCACGCGCCGGGGTCGCGGTCTTCGGGGTCGTCCGACGCCTCGCCCGCGTCCGCATCAGCGTCCTCCTCCAGGATCACGGCGTCGTCGTCATCGGTCGCCGCGTCGTCGGCCGACGCAGAGCCCTCGACGGTCCCAGGGGCCGCGGCGTCGTCCGCCGGAGCGTCGGGTTCGGCCTCCTCGACGATCGACTGCTCGGGCGAGTCCTCGATGATGGTCGCGTCGTCCGTCTCGGGGTCGTAGGACTCCTCCGTACCCGGACTCGACGTGTCGTCGCTCTCGCCCGCGTTCACGGCCGCGAGGTCGTCGACCTCGTCGGGTACCGTGGGGCTGTCGTCGGCCGCCTCGTCCGTCGGTTGGGCCGACTCCTCGTCCGGCGTCTCCAGCGTCGTCACTTCCTTGTTCTCCGAGACCACCCGCTCGTGGCCACACCGATCGCAGGTCTGGGTCTCGCGGATGGTGATCACCACCTCGCTCCCCGACTCGTCGCGGTCCCGCTCGACGGAGGGTTCCCCGAAGCGGTGACCGAAGATCGAACACTTGAGGCTCATTGCTTCGAAGTGCCCGCCTCCTGCACATAAGCGTTCGGCCTCCAATAACGGTAAGAGCCACGGCGTGGTACGGACACCTATGCGGGCGAAACCGGAGTATCGGGACCGAGATGGGACAGAGGTGGCGATCCTCGATTCCCTCGCCGACCGGGCAGAGGAGGGGATGACGGTCTTCGAACTCCGGACCCGCGTCGACGTCGACATCGACGCCCTCGAGGACGCGCTCGCCTCGCTCAAGGACGACGGCCTCATCGACGCCAGCGAAGACGGCCAGCGGACGGTCATCGTCCCCGACGACGACGTGGTCGGCCAGCCCGAACGCGACGATGGGGGCGGCGTCGTCGAGGCCATCCGGCGGCACCTGCCGTTCTGACCCCCGGGAGTCACCCTCTTGTGCCTGGCCGCCGAGTCCCGACCATGCGCGTCGTGTCGCTCCTGCCGTCGGCCACCGAGATCGTCTTCGCGCTCGGCGTCGAACCGGTGGGCGTCTCCCACGAGTGCGACCACCCGCCGGCGGCCCGCGACCTGCCAGCGGTCAACCGCTCGCGGGTCGATCCGGACGCGAGCAGCGCCGAGATCGACGCACAGGTCCAGGCCGCCGTGGCCGACGGCGAGGGCGTGTACGCGGTCGACCGCGACCGCCTCGCCGCTCTCGACCCTGATCTGATCGTCTCCCAGGGGATCTGTGACGTCTGTGCCGTCGACGAGGTACTCGTCCGCGAGGCGGTCGACGACCTCGGGCTCGCTGCCGACGTGCTGACGACCGACCCGCACCGACTCGACGACGTCCTCGACGACGTGGAACGCATCGGCGCGGCGCTGGACCGCGAGGACCGAGCCGCCGCGTACCGGTCCGAGCTCCAGGCCCGCCTCGACGCCGTCGCCGAGCGGACGGCCGACGCAGACCGTCGGCCGCGCGTGGCGATCCTCGACTGGCTCGATCCCGTCATGGTCGCGGGCCACTGGATGCCCGACGTGATCGACGTCGCCGGCGGCGCGTACGGCCTGGCCGACCCGGGGGCGCGGTCACGGCCGCGGGAGTGGGCGGCTGTCCGCGAGTACGATCCGGAGGTCCTGGTCCTCGCGCCCTGTGGCTTCGAGATCGACCAGACGCTCGCGGACCTGGACGCGATCCTCGACCTGCCGGGCATCGCCGACCTGGCGGCCGTCGAGAACGACGCCGTCTACGCGATGGACGGCCACCACCTCGTCAATCGGCCCGGCCCTCGCCTGGTCGAGACGGCCGAGTGTCTCGGGAGCGTCCTGCATCCGGATCGGTTCGAGCGCCCGCCCGGCGACGTGGCCCAGCGGGTTCGGATCGCGCAGCGGGGCAGCTAGACGAGCGCGGCGACCGCGACGGCGAGGTTGTTGCAGATCACCAGCGAGCCCACGCCGACCATCGACAGGAACCAGGCACGCCAGCCGGGGAGGCCCTCGACGGCGTCCCGGAAGCCGTGGAGCGCGACCGCCACGGCCAGGACCACTGCGGCCTTGACGAGCGGGACGAGCAACGGCTCGACCTGGAGGAGGAGTCGCATGAGCGGATTGAGTTCCAGCGCGGTCGAGCCGGTGGCCGCGGCTGCCAGCCCGGTCGAGCCCACGTCACCGACCCCCCAGACCAGGACGAGCGCGGCGACCAGGTGGCCGTAGCTCGCCGTCGCGAGGCGGCCGATCGGTGCCGACCCGAGTCGTCGTGGCGTGGTGGTCCTGGGCATCCCGGTCACGTCGCACTCCACTTGGGTGCGACCGTCCGCTTAAATGCACCTCACCGGTTATCAGTCGTGAAGGTACCCTGGGGGAGACGGTGACGACGGCCGACACCGGGTCACTGCTCGATGCGGCAGCGGCCGTCGTAGCCGACGTCACTCACGGCGTCGATCCGCGGGTCGTCGCCGCAGACCGGACAGTCGGGGGTCCGCCGAATCGGGACGGTCTCCATCGAGAGCGCGGCGGCGTCGTAGACGAGGAGTCGCCCGGCGAGCGAGTCACCGACGTCGAGGAGGAGTTTGATCGCCTCCGTCGCCTGGATGGCGCCGATCGTGCCGGGGAGGACGCCGAGAACGCCGGCCTCGGCGCAGTCGGGGATCTCGCCCGCGGGCGGCGCCTCGGGGAACAGACACCGGTAGCAGGGGCCGGTGGGGGTGACCGTGGTCGCCTGGCCCTCGAACCGGTAGATCGCCCCGTGGGCGAGCGGCGTGTCCGCGAGGACGCAGGCGTCGTTCAGCAGGAATCGCGTCGGGAAGTTGTCGGAGGCGTCGACGACGACGTCGTAGTCGGCGACGCGGTCGGGCGCGGTCTCGCGCGTGACGCGCTCGGGGTACCGGTCCACGGTCACGTCGGGGTTGATGGCCGCCACGGCCTCGGCCGCGCTGTCGACCTTCGGCCGGCCGACGTCGTCGGTCCCGTGGAGGACCTGGCGCTGGAGGTTGCTCAACTCCACGTCGTCGCCGTCGGCGATGCCGAGGCGGCCGACGCCCGCGGCCGCGAGGTACTGACAGACCGGCGATCCCAGGCCGCCAGCGCCCACCACGAAGACCGAGCCGTCGAGGAGGCGCGCCTGCCCGTCCGGGCCCACGTCGTCCATGATGACGTGACGGGCGTAGCGGTCGAGTTGCGTCGCGTCGAGCCCCGGCGGCGTCATTGCCAGCGATAGGGCGGCGGGGGAGAAAAGGACCCCGGTGGTCGCGACCCCGCTCAGAGGTCGTCGACGAGGTCGTCGACGGCCTGGTTGACGTCGACGATCTGGTCGGTCTGCTCGTGGACCGCCTCGAAGATCTCGCCAGTCTCGCTGGCGATCGTCTCCGCGCTCGTGACGGTCTCGTCGACCATGCTCGCGACCTCCTCGGTCGAGGCAGCCTGCTCGTCCGTGGCCGTCGCCACCTCGGCGATGCCGTCGGAGACCTCCCGGACGGCCTCGTGGATCTCCTCCAGGATGTCCATCGCCTCGTCGACCGACTGGATGCCGTGATCGATGCGCTGGTTGTTCCGCTCCAGGCTCTCGACGGCGTTCTCGGTGTCGCCCTGGATCTGGTCGACCATGCCCTCGATCTCGGCGGCGTGGGTCTGTGACTCCTCGGCCAGGCTCTTGACCTCGTCGGCGACGACCGCGAATCCCTCGCCGGCCTCGCCGGCGCGGGCCGCCTCGATCGAGGCGTTCAGGGCCAGCATGTTGGTCTGGTCCGCGATGTCGTTGATCACCTCGACGATCTCGTCGATCTCGTCGACGCTCTCCTGGATGGTCCGGACGTCGTCTGCGACCTCGTCGGCGGCCGTCTGGATCTCCTGCATCGCCTGGCCGACCTCGCCGGCAGAGGACTGACCCTTCTCCGCGAGGTCCTTCGCTTGCTGGCCGGCGGCCGAGACCTGCTCCGAGGAGGAGGCGATCTGCTGGACGGAGGCGCTGAGGTTCGAGATTTCGTCCCCGACCCGGCGGACCGACTCGTGCTGTTCGCTGGCTTCCTCCCGCACCGTCTCGACGCGCTCCGCGATCTCGACCGAGGAATCCTCGAGTTCGGCGATCGAGGTCTGGATCTCGCTCGCGGCCTCGTGGTCGTAGCCCGCGTCGTGGTCGACGGCCGCCTCGACGTCGCTGGCGGCGTCGGCGTCCACGTCGACGTCCCCGAGTTCCTCGTCTATTGCCATCGTAGACGCCACTTGCCGACCGGGGCCCATAAACTATCGACCACAAATTTTCGAGCGTGAGAATTGGGGGCGCCGCTCCGTCGCCAGCTAGCAGTCGTACAGGTTCCCGTACTTCTCGCGAGCGTACGAGAGGAAGGGGTCGGCGTCGAGGGTCGTCCCGGTCGCGGATCGAATCAGGTCGGGCGTCGTGTACCGGCACCCGTGGCGGTGGACCTGCTCGCGGAGCCAGTCGCGGATCGGCCCGAACTTGCCCTCGCGAACGAGCGCGTCGACGTCCCGGTTCGCCCGGATCGCCTCGTCGAGCTGGGCGGCCAGGACACTCCCGAGCGAGTAGGTCGGGAAGTAGCCGAAGCTGCCGTGGGACCAGTGGATGTCCTGGAGACAGCCCTCGCCGTCGTCCTCGGGCCGAACGCCGAGGTAGTCGTCCATCTTGTCGTTCCAGACCCCGGGGACCTCGTCGACATCGAGGTCGCCGCGAATCAGGTCCCGCTCGATCTCGAACCGGAGCGCGACGTGGAGGTGGTAGGTCAGTTCGTCGGCCTCGACGCGGATGAGGGTGTCCGGGTGGACGGTGTTCGCGGCCTCGTAGAGGTCGTCTGGGTCCGCGGGCGTCCCGAGGTGGTCGACGACGGTGCCGGCAAAGTACTCCCAGAAGGGCCGGGAGCGGGCGACGTGGTTCTCCCAGAAGCGCGACTGGGACTCGTGGACGACGAGGTCGCGGGACTGGCCCAGCGGCGTCCCGTAGTGGTCCTCTGGCAGGCCCTGGGTGTAGGTCGCGTGGCCGAACTCGTGGATCGTCGAAGAGAGCGCGTCGATCGGATCGGTCGGCTGGTATCGCGTCGTCACGCGCGCGTCGAACTGGGTCCCCGAGGAGAACGGATGCGGAGCCTCGTCCAGCCGTCCGCGGTCCCAGTCGTAGCCGAGCGCGTCGAGGGCCGTCTCGCTCAGGGCTCGCTGGTCGGCAGTGTCGTACTCCCCGTCGAAGGGGGTGGCCAGGTCGACGTCGCTGTCGGCGACCTCGTCGATGAGCGGGACCAGGCCCTCGCGGAGGTCGGTCAGGACCGCCTCGGCGGTGTCGATACCGAGGTAGGGCTCGTACTCCTCGAAGAGGACCCCGTATGGGTCCCGGTCGGGATCGATGGCCGCCGCGTACTCCCTGCGGAGGTCGACCAGGTGTTCCAGCGTGTCTGCGAACTGCGAGAAGTCGCCCGCCTCCTTCGCCTCGGCCCAGACCGGGTGCGCGTTCGCGGTGGCCTCCGAGAGCTCTTCGACCAGGTCCTCGGGGACCCGGCTGGCGCGCTCGTGCTTGCGACTGACCTCCCGGACGACCGCCTGCTGTCCATCGTCGAGGTCAACGTCGGCCAGGTCGTCCAGCCAGTCGGCGACGTCGTCGTCCGTCAGCAATTCGTGGTGGAGTCCCGAGAGCGCAGAGCGCTGTTTGGACCGGGCGGGCGTCCCGCCCTCGGGCATCATTACCTCCTGGTCCCACATCAGGACCGACCCGGCGTCGCCGACGTAGGTGAGCCGGCGGACGTGGTCGAGGAACGCGTCGTAGTCTGCGTCGACAGCCATGGCGTCGCTTCGCCCCTCTCGGTGAAAAACTATTGCCGACGCGGTCGTCGCTCACCGTCGGGCGAACCGCTCGGCCACCTCGCGGTAGAGCCGTTCGCAGCGCGCCAGCACGTCGAGCGAGACGGACTCGTCGGCCGTGTGGGCCTCCCCCGACTCGGCCGGGCCACAGACCACGCAGGTCGTGCCCGCCCGCGCGAGCCACCCGGCGTCCGACGCGTGTGGCTTGACCACGTGGTCGGGGTCGCCGTCCTGCACCGACGCCGCAGCGTCGAGAGCCAGGTCCGCGAAGGCCGCGTCGTCGCAGGCCATCGGCGGGAGGTCCTGGTCGATCCGAACCGAGACGCCGTCGAGCGCCTCGACGCGTGCCAGGTCGGCGCGGTCGCCCGGCACCGTCCGCTCGTCGACCGTCACCTCGCAGTGGTCGGGGATCACGTTCCAGGCGCTGCCCCCGTCGATCTCCGTCACGGCAAGGCTCCCCTCGACGTCGTGGCCCAGGACCGTCGTGGCCGGGAAGTCGAGGTCGCGGACCAGGTCCACGGCGTCGGTCGCCCGGTAGATGGCGTTGACGCCCTGTTCGACGAGGCTGGCGTGCGTGGTCACCCCCTCGGCGAGGATGGTGGACCCGCGCCGGCCCTTGTGTGCGACGGCGACGTCGGTCACGCCGGGCGTCGCGTAGCCGGTCGACCCCTCCCCGACGACGGCGTAGTCGGGCGCGAAGCCGTCGTCGATGGCAGCCTGGGCCCCCTCGCCACCCAGTTCTTCGCCCACGAAGGAGGCGAAGACGAGGGCGACCCCCGGATCGGCACCGATGTCGGCATCGCGGAAGGCGAGCATCGCGGCCGCGACGGCCCCCTTCATGTCCGCGGCGCCGCGGCCGTAGAGCCGACCGTCGCGCCGTTCGAGCACGTACTCGCCGGCAGCCGTCACCTGCGGGTCGTCAGGTGGGACCACGTCGTGGTGGCCGACGAGTGCGAGCGAGGGGGCCGCCTCGTCGGTCGCGCCCCGGCGGGCGAAGACGTTGCCGTGGTCGTCCCGGCGGACCGCGGCGTCGGTCTCGGCACGGAGCCAGTTCTCGATGGCGTCCCCGGCGGCGGTCTCGTCCTCGTGACTGGGGATCGCCACGAGTTCGCGAGTCAGCGCCTCGACGTCCATGTCACCCCCTTCGACGCCGGGGCCTTTCTAGCTCACGAACAGGCGACGCTCTGTGCGCTCGTGGCGTGCCGCGGCGACGTCGATCAGCGGCGCGAAGGGCGTCATCTCGGTGACCGAGCGGTCGGCGCTCCGCTTCACCGCCTCCTGCACGGCCGGCTGGAGGGCCACGAGGACCCGCTGGGTGGCGGTGTGGCCGAGCGAGCAGAGCCGCTGGGCGGCGCCGAGCATGTCCGAGCAGAAGGAGTGGCAGTGGACGCGACAGGCCTGCTCCACGCCGATCCCAGCCACCGCCGTCACGACGCCGAGGACGACCGGGTAGTGCCCGGGCGGGTCCCGGTCGACGTATGCGTCGAGGAGCGGCGAGTCGCGGGTCTCCCCCCAGAGGTCACAGAGCCGTGCGCCCGACCGCGTCGCGCTCTCGCGGAACTCCCGTTGGAGGGTCGTCGCGTGGAGGCGCTCGTCGATCCGGACGAGGTCGTCCACGTCGTAGGCTGCTGCCGCGGCGTGGGCTGCTCTGAGGGCGACCAGATCGCACGGCCCCACTTGCCTCCGCAGGTACGCCTTGAGCACGGACGCGAGGTCCTCGGCGTCGGTCACCGTGCCTTGCTCGACGAACTGCTCCAGCGCGTACGAGGAGGAGTAGCCCCCGACGGGGAGGAACGAGTCCGCGAGCTGGAGGGCCGCCAGGTCGGGGTGGTCTTCGCTCACGCGTCCTCACCGCCCGCGCTCTCGTCCTCGTCGTGACTGTGGTCGTGGTGGACGTGGCGCCCGAGGACGTGCCCTCCGTCCTCCGTGTGGTCGTGATCCGGGCCGTTGCCCGGCCCGCCGTCGAACAGCCCGGGGGAGACCGTGTCCCACTCGACGGGGGCGCCGTCCGGGAGATGGGGTTCGAGGCTGGCGGTCATCCGCTCGTCGGACTCGGTGGCGGGAAAGAGGACCGCCCCGCCCCGGATCGCCAGGTCCCAGTGGCGATTGCCGGCGGCGTGTCCCAGGGCGGCGGCCGCCGTGAGGTCCCCCGCCGCGTTCCCGAGGTTGACGACGAGGGCTTCGATCGGTTCGAGCGCGACTTCGAGGAGGGGGCCGTCTTTGTCGCCCGTCGAGAGCACGTCGCCGGCCCGGAGCGTCCGCGCCAGGACGACGCCGACCTCGGTGCCGGCGTCGGTCTCGGCGCGGAATCGCGAGCGGCGCCGCTCGTCGTCGGTGACCGTGACGGTCGCCACCTCCGCCGCCGCGAGACGGTCGGCGATGGAATCCTCAGCCGAATTTCCCTCGTAGGTGTCGAAGACCTCCATGGTCATCGTCGCCTCGGCGGCAGCGGTGCGTCCAGCAGTTCACGCCGGGCGACGCCCCAGGCCTCACGGATCGCCGCGCGGACCGGCTCGCTCGTCTCGCCCAGGGCACGGACCAGGACGCCCGCGTCATTGGGGAGCGTGGTCGCACCCGCATCGCCGGGCGTTTCCGCACCGGCCGGGCCCTCAGCCGCCACTGCCTCGTGCAGTGCGTCGCTTAGCGCGGTTGCGTCGGCGTCGGGGGCGACGACGAACAGCGTCCCGACGACGGCGTGGTCGCCGAGGACGCCGGTGACCTGCGGCGAGCCCATCGGCGGTTCGAGGTGGGTCGCGTCGGTCGCCAAAAGGTCACCGCCGGGCCCGCGAATCTCGGTCCGGGACACGTACCGCTCGAAGTCGAAGCACTCCCCCCGGGCGAGGCGGCCCGGCACGACGACGTCGCTCAGGAGTGCGGAGGCCCCGTCGACCACTTGAACCGTGGTCGCTTGGCTGAAGCGCGAGTTGGGGTGCAGGAGCGTCGGTTCGGGCACGTACTCCAGGTGACCGCCGGACTCGACCGAGAGGGAGACGCGCTCGCTGGCGTAGTTGCAATCCATCGAGTAGACCTTCGTCGACGCGCTCGTGCCCACGTGGGCAATCGCGTCCGGGCCGACAGAGACAGCGATGTCGCGGCGGTCGCCCTGAGCGACGCCGCCCGTGGGCGACTGCACGACGACGGTGCTGGCCTCCTCGATCGGGTCCGAATCGAGCGTGCCAGAGACGTGGAACGGCGCCTGGGCGAAGTCCCGGACGAGTCGCGTCCCGTCGCTGGTGTGCTCGAAGGTGAGGGCGAGTCGGCCGGTCTTCCCGGGTGACCCCGGCGCGGCCTGCGGCACCGGCTCGTCTGCGTAGGCGTCGAACCCCCGTGGCACGTCGGCCGCCATCTACGCGAAGAGCACCCCCTTGCGGACGTGGTTCAGCACCTGGTCGACCCCCTCGCCGGTCTTGCAGTTGGTCATCACGAAGGGACCGTCCCTGACTGTCCGGGCGTCCCGCTCGATGGTCCCGAGGTCCGCGCCGACGTGCTCGGCGAGATCGGTCTTGTTGACGACCAGCAGGTCGCAGTCGACGACGCCCGGGCCGCGCTTGCGGGGGATGTCGTCGCCCTCGGCGACGCTGATGACGTACAGCGAGTAGTCGGCGAGTTCGGGGTTGAACGTCGCCGCGAGGTTGTCGCCGCCGCTCTCCACGAGGACCAGATCGAGGTCGGGATAGTCCTCGAGGAAGGCGTCGATCTGCGCGAGGTTCATCGACGGGTCCTCCCGGATGCCAGTGTGGGGGCAGGCGCCGGTCTCGACGCCCGCCACGAGTGCCGGCGGGACGACGCCGTCGAAGCGCTCCCGGAGGGCGTTGGCATCCTCCTGGGTCAGGATGTCGTTGGCGATGACGCCGACCTGCAGGCCCTCCTCGCGGAGCTGGGGGACGAGTTCGGACAGCAGCGAGGTCTTGCCGGAGCCGACGGGGCCGCCGACGCCGACCGTCGCGACGTCGCGGTGGGTGAGGGTCACGACTCTGCCTCGCTGTTGCTCACGGGTCGTTCCTCCCCGCTCCCACTGTCCGAGGCCTCCCTCCGGTCGGCCTCGCTGTTGCTCACGGGTCGTTCCTCCCCGCTCCCACTGTCCGAGGCCTCCCTCCGGTCGGCCTCGCAATCTGCCGTCCCGACGCTGTCCGACCGGATGGGGTCGTGGACTGTCACCAGCTTCGTGCCGTCCGGGAAGACCGGCTCGACCTGGATCGTGTCGATCATCTCCGGGACGCCCGCCATGACGTCCTCGCGGCCGAGCAACTGGGAGGCGCCGGCGCGAATCTCGGCGACCGACTCGCCGTCGCGGGCGCGCTCGACGCACCAGTCGCTGACGTACGCCACCGCCTCGGGGTGGTTCAACGCGACGCCGCGGTCCTTGCGGCGGCGCGCGAGCTCTGCCGCCATGAAGGTGAGCAGCCGCTCCTCCTCTTTGGGTGTCAGGTTCATAGCAGGTACCGTTGGGCCAGTGGAAGTTCCTCACTCGGTTCGCAGGTGACGTGTTCGCCGTCGACGCGGACGGCGAAGGTCTCGGGGTCGATCTCGATGTCGTCCGGGCAGTAGTCGTTGTGGACCATCGCGTCCTTGCCGGGGGTCCGGGGGCCTTCGACGGGCACGACAGGCGTGTCGAGATCGTATGCCTCGCCGATTTCTCGTTCGGCCGCGACCTGGCTGGTGAACGTCAGGGAGAGGACTTGCTTGGCCGACCCCATCGCGCCAGCGCGGGGACGCTGTTTGATGGGCTCGCAGGTCATCAGCGACCCGTTGGCCTCGCCCATCGCGCTGTAGACCGGGAAGCCGCCCTTGAACGTGACCGCGGGCTTGATCCCGAAGAACGCGGGGTCCCAGAGGACGAGGTCGGCGAGCTTCCCCGGCTCCAGGGACCCGACGTGTCCGTCGATCCCCGCCGTGATGGCAGGATTGATGGTGTACTTCGCCACGTAGCGCTTGAGGCGGGCG
>JGI12575J12848_1000232_pt1 | contig 37027 bp, 28 predicted proteins | sample A23P1SouthBayCA_2_FD_12848 | JGI IMG/M metagenome (IMG submission 12848) | reverse complement strand
AGAGATGCCGAGCCGTTTTGAGAGAGACGAGAAGGTGATCATTGTATGGCGGGGGTGCGTTGAATGTGCCCACCACAGTAACACGTGTGATGCTAGCCCGAGTGCTGCCACCGAGCGGCACTCGATCACCAGGCTCAACATCAAGCGTCTGTGCCGCTCCGGTTCCTATGACTGCCTCATCATGGCTTGTTGGCGAGTCCCCCTCGTCAATTTCTGCACTCGATACTGAAGCAAAGTCCTCGTATACTACTCCACGAGTTGGGATGGCGTGGTCATCGACCACACCGAACAGCAATATTTCACCGCTACCGTTGATTCCCTGTGATTTGAACCCCTCGACATATCCCTCCGGTAGCTGACTGTTGATTGGGTGGGTGCTCCCCGGTTCGGTAACGACGGTGTCGCCTCCTCCAAGTGTTGGCAAAAGAACGCCTGCGGCAGCGATGAAAAGGAGTGCGAAGACAGCAAACGCGATGAGCGTTGCAGTTGTTGGAACGACAACGCGTGGGTTGAGTATTGTTGATGAAAATGCATCGCGATATCGACCGGTTCGGTTGCCAATGCTTGCGGGTGGACTGTAAGCTGCGGGCCATGCCGCTGCCACTCCAGCGACGGCTCCGATTAGGGGAACCGCAATCACAATCGGTGCGAGAACAACAGCGACATCCGTAGTCACACGTGTAGTTATACTGGTTGGAAGTCCGATTGCAACGGCTACATTAACTACGCTAGAGACAACGATTATACCGATCGCATATCCTGCAACCGTTCCGGTTGCTGTCAGTATCCCAGCACGTGCAGTAAACGTCGCAAGTATTGTCCTTGGTCTCCCACCCGTCGCTCTAGCCACCTGAATTGCTTGTCGTCGGTCCAGGATGGACATCCGTGTGACGCTGTAAACTGTCACAGCGACAAGGAGACCACTTGCGCCAACAAGAATAGCGAGGAGTCGCAGCACTTCGCTGATTCCTGCGGTAAAGAACGGTAATGCGGATCGTAATGGAACGACCATGCTGTCCGTCTCTGGGGAGGAATCAGCAGCACTGATGACGAGACCGCCTTCCACACCCAGTGTCTCGACTACTCTAGGTGTGGTTGTGTACCATTCGTCAGGAAAGATCGAGTTGTCTCGCGTCGTTACTGCTGCCGTGATTTCTCCATCGGAACCAACGAGGCGGTGTTGGGTGGACTCATCGATACTGCCGAGTGTCGTTCCGTCGGGGTGTTGTATTTTTTGCCCTCGATTGCCGAATTCTTGGTTGGTTCCTTCGGGAATTCCGATTACAAGGGTTTGTTCACCGTTGGGACCTTCAACTGAACTCACTGGCAACACGAGGGCATCTGCTGGTGCATTCTCGGGGTCCTCAACGAATGTTGCCGTCCCAGTGGCGTCGAATTCAGCCGCGAGGTTGGCTGTTTGTGCTCCGCCAGCGACAACTAACAATGCCGTACCCACGAGAAATCCTACGGTAAGGGCAACAACCAGTACCGCAAAGCGATCACGTCGGGACCAACGAACAATGAAAGATTGACGGTATGTCATTGTCCCAAATGTTCCAAGGGTGAGACCCGTGTGACGAGCCATCCGCCCACAAGGGAGCCGATGAGTCCCATCGAAAGCGCAATACCAGTTCCAGCAATCAGTACCCAGGTCGGTAGCATAACAAGGTCTTCATGACCAATTACGGCTTCAACCGCGTAATTGGTAGCTTGGACTGCTGGCCACGCTAATACTAACCCGAGTGTGGCTCCAGTGGCTGCGATTGTGAGACCTTGGAGGGCGATTACACGAAGTAACAGACCCGTTGATGTCCCGATTGCTCGCAGTGCGGCAATCGATCGCCGCTGTTGGTAGACGAACAGTCCGAGGACGTTGCTCACCAGCGCAATACCACTACCGACAGCCAATATGGCCACGGTTATTCCACTTGCGAGAATAGTTGACTGGCTTTGCAGTACTGCCTCGAATTGCTCTTGATTCGTCCGAACGTCATACCGCTCGTATACGCTTTGAAGGTCGCTTTGGACCGTTCTTGTATCTGCCCCGGATTCGACAGTCACGAGTACTGTTGTAGCAGGGTCCGTCCCTGTCTGAGCGGTAAGTCGTTGGAGTTCCCCGAGTTGTAGCAACACTGTCGGTGTGCCAAGGTACCGAGCAATATCATTTGAGATCCCGACAACTTCGTATTCGTTATTGTCGGCCATGAACACCGTTCCACCGATGTGAATCGTATCACCAACCTCCGCATCTAATAATGCGGCTGCTCGACGATCTAGCAAGACCTCGCGCGTTCGAGGGCCATCAAAACTCCCGTTTGCATAGTGTGTATTTGCCCCACTAAAACTCCGTCCTTTGGTTGTTTGAAACGCGGATCCGTTACCGGTAACCCCGGCACCTACAATCGTCTGATACTCTCCAGGTTCAGTCCCCACGTACACGGACTGAAACTGTAGTGCGCGTGCATCTTCGACGCCGTTCTGTTGTTTGACGTTGCTAGTAACGTTATGAGCATCTAGTATGCCTGTCTCGAGTCCACCGACTGTACCCGGCGCAAACGTCGTTGCACCGCCAGTGATCCAGAGATCACCCCCGATCCGTGTAAAGCCGGCATCTCCAATTTCGAGAACACTGAAGCCGAGTCCCAGCAGTAACACGGTTGCAAGGACGGCGACAGTGACTCCGATGATTCCAAGGACTGCTCGGACCCAACGGTGGCGAAGTTGTGCAGTGGCGATGCCGAGTGCGGGTCGAAGCATGCTCATCGAAGGATTGCCTCACCCCCGGAACGCCAACTGACGGCAAGCAGGTATGGAAGCGATAAGAGGCCAATGAGTATGGCGACACCCATACCATACAGCGAAAGCCGTGGCTCTAAACTGGCAACCGGAGCACCGAAGTGGTCTGTTGCAACCCAGTTAATCACAACTCCGATAACACTCCACAGAACAATTCCAAGCCCTCCACCATAGAGTGATACCACCCCCAGCTCAGTCCCAATAATAGCTGCCCGACTTCGCCCGGAGACACCTATCGCCGATAATATCTGTCGACTTTCGGCATTGGCGGCGAGTTCAAATCCGAACGCCGTCGAGACAAGTAGCGTCCCTGTCGTGAGCACAATCAAGAGCGCAGCAAATGCCATCGCACTCGGCAGTCGCGAGTCAGTACCCCGTTCGGATAACATTCCACCGCGGGTTTCGACTCTGGTGTTTGGATATATGTTTGCCAGCTCCTGTTCTGTCTGTGCTGTTCCACCCGGTGCTACCACGACGATTTGATCGGCATTATCTTGTTCGGCAGCACCAGTGAGTGTCTGCAGTTCACTTAAATGCATGACGGCGATCGGGAACTGTGTTAGTCCGGCCCGCTGCGGTGCTTTTACTGCGGAAACGGTAAAGTCACGATTTGTCCCTCGGGTACGAAGTGTTTCACCGGTCGTGGTATCTAATTCTGTTGCGGCACTTTCCGATAGGATAACCTCTCCAGTCCACGTCCCGTTATAATTCCCGTCTGCATAATACGGATCTCCCGATTGAAGTTCTCTCGAAGCGATTGGTGCTATTTGGTCGTCAGCCGAAGATGGAATGATACCCACGGCAAGCAAATATATGGATTCACCATTTGGGTTTTCAGCAGCGACAAAATCAATCAGCATCGGTGAGGCGTGAGCGACATCATCGCGCTGGCTAATCGAGGTTGCCGCCTGGTGGGTGTTGCCGAGCTGTGGGCTATCGACGTTCGTGACCGCACTCGAAGCACCCTCTGGAACAATCCAATAATCCACTCCACTTCCACCTCCTGGGTCTGCTGCGAGTCCGAAACTAATACTCACGATTAACAGCAACAATGCCACTGGGAGTGCGATTCCCAGCACTGTAATGAGTGTTTGACGACTTCCACTACGGCCGAGTCGGTGGTGTATCCGCCGCCAACCGATACTGAGTATTCCTCCCCAACGGGCGAAGCGATTCCGTAGCATAGGTTATTCAACTACTTGCCCGTCACGTAACTGGATTCGACGGTCGGCAGCCGAAGCTACGGTCTCATCGTGTGAAGCCGTGATGACCGCGCGATTTTCATCCGGAATCTCTTGTATGAGTCTCAATACATCGGCGCCTGTTTCAGTATCCAGTTCGCCAGTTGGTTCATCTGCTATTACTAGCGATGGCTCTGTAACCAATGCACGTGCAATTGCTACCCGCTGCTGCTCACCGCCGCTGAGCTCTGCTGGTTGGTGTGTGAGTCGATCACCTAGGCCCACCTGTTCAAGCAAGGATGTTGCTCGTTCTCGTCGCCTGCGTTTTGAGATACCCTGCTCAACGAGGGGGAGTGCGACGTTCGCTCGTGCGGATAATGCTGGTAGTAGATGGAATTGTTGGAAAACGATACCAATCTCGTCGCGACGTATGCGGACTCGTTCTTTGCCTGAACATTCCGAAAGATCGACTGAGGCTAATCGAATCTCACCTTCAGTCGGCGTATCTAACCCCGCTAGTAAGTGTAGCAATGTTGATTTTCCACTACCGCTTGCGCCAGTAATACAGACGAACTCTCCAGGATAGACACTCAAATTGATATCCTTCAGAGCTTGTACATCCGTTTCGGAAGCCCGTAACCGGCCCGTATTCCCTTTGTAAGTGTGTGACACTGATTTGCAAGCAACAATAGCGTCCTGCGGAGGGCTCATTCGAGAAAAACCACGGAAGAAAGCGATAAAAAACGTTCGTTCAGCTAAGAGGCCAAATGGCTGCCTAGCTCTGTATAGATATCCCAACACAGTTGCGCCGGTAAGCGGCCCAATCGAGACCAGCAGCACGATATCGAGGACAACGCACGCGAGGCCGCTACTCCGTCAAGGCCGTCTGACCAGAGTCACCTCTCTCGACGTTGGATGGCAAGCAAGGTTCCAATAACGAGTGCTAGAAGGCCAACCAATGGTCCGAAACCAGCTTGATCCTCGGTTGCCGGGGTCGTGGCTGGAGGAGTCGTCGATGTCTCTGGAGTAGACGTTCCCGATTCTGGAGTAGCTGTTTCCGGCTCTTCAGTCGGTTCCGTTGGCGTTTCCGACGGCGTCATGGTCGGTGATCCCACGGTCGGTTCTTGATATTCTGTGACAGCAAACAGGCTGAAGCCATCAACTTCGGCCTCCAGCATAACCGTCTCATTGGAACTGACCACCGCGGTTTCTAGGATGGTCCACGTGTCATTCTCTGAATCGTAGTGTTCCACGGTCAGGTTCTCTACGCCGGTGGTTTCCGATGTTGGAACAGATACTGCCATCTTCGCCTGTGAATCGGATTCGGTGTCCGGGACATCTATTGAGAACGACGAGACGACATCCCCGTGTGAGGAAGTAGCAGAATTGGGAATCACTGTGTCCTCGGTGACAGTAATGTTTCCAGTTGCCGATTCGTTACGCAACATGATCCAGTCCACCGAAACACCCTCAAAAGGCACGGTCACGTTGTCGGCCATCCGATACTCATCAACGATCTGCACCGTCTCTGATTGTCGGGATTCCTGGGTTGGCGTCGACTCATTTTTGTCAGCTTGAGTATCATCGGTAACAGGTGCGGGTGCGCCGCCACCCCCACCAGGACTGCCACCAGTCGAACCACTGGGACTGCCACCAGTCGAACCACTGGGACTGCCACCAGTCGAACCACCTGAACTCTCATCTTTCTCCGGCTTTGCTTCGATGTCAACCGACGATTGGACGGCCTCCTCACCTGTAGTTACGGCAATGTTGTAGGTTCCTGCTTCAATCGATTCGTCCGTATCGACCGAGAGCGAGATCGTGCGCTGTTCGCTGCTATTGAGGGTGATGCTTGTGGAATCACTCTCGGTACCATCGAAGTAGAGTACCACGTCGTCCGTGCCGGCTTGCGTCCCGATATTCTCGACTGTCACCTCGGTATGAATCGTATCGCCAGCAGTTACTGTTGAATCGATGGTCGTGCCGGAGATGGCGAAATACACATCGGCCGGGTGAGCGGCGATATCCAACGTTACCTCATCACCGGCCCCGACGGTAATCGAGTCTGCGGTCTCATCGTACCCACGGGCATCAGTTAATGCGGAATAGTTACCACGCGGAATCTTGATGCTGTACGCGCCGTCTCCGTCGGTCATCGTGGTATAGGAGTCGCCGTCATTTCCATCGAATCTGATCTGTGCACTATCAATACCAGCTCCACTTGATGCGTTCGTTATTGTTCCGTTGACAACAGCCGGTTCTGGCAGCAGACCTATTTCGCCGAGGGTGACCGACTCGTTCGGACCAACGGACACCTCAACGGTCTGCGTCTGGAAAGAGTCTGCCCGTATCTCCAGGGTGTAATCGCCCCGGTCGACATCGGCAAATGCGAACGTTCCAGCGCTGTCCGTGGTTGACGTTTCGTTGATTACCGCCACCATTGCCCCCTCGATTGGGTCGCCAGTGTCGGCAGCCACTACCTGACCGGTAATGTTGCCTGGCTTCGGTGTCAGTCCGACGTCTACAGTTGCCGTCTCGCCAGCGCTGAGAGTGAGTTCGCTGACAATGTCTGGATCGTACCTCTCGGATCCTTCACTAAAGGTAACGTTGTACGTTCCACGTGGGACATCGATACTGTACGTGCCATTGGTTACATCGCCGGTCGTGACGGAACCGTTCGTGGTACCTTCGACTGTGATGGTTCCGTTGAGATGTTCTCCGGTTTCCACGTCCGTAACCGTGCCGTGGATTGTAGCGGGTTCGGGGTCAAGTTGGACGTGTTTCGTCGTCACCTCATTTCGGCTGATAACGACCGTATCCGTGATTTTCTCGTAGTTTTCGGCTGTCACCTCGACATCGTACGTTCCAACAGAGACTTCGGTGAGGTTGAACTCACCGGCTGCATCAGTCGTCGCAGTGAGTTCCTCGACACCCGTTTCTGCTTCGTAAAGGGTCAGCGTTGACTCGACGCCCTGAGAGGTATTGTCGGATGCGACGACGCTGCCGTTGAAGCTACCAGTCGCCTCTTCGATGGTTATCGGCTCGACGTACGCGTCGTCTGCAGTTACGACAGCGAGGTTATACTCACCAGGATCAGTATCGACCGGTACCGCCCCCGAGAGTGTCACTTTGGTCGTCTCGCCCGCCGATACCGTTGCATCAGATTGCGTCGCGACAACAGTGTAGGCGTTCGGATCACTGGTGTTCGTGCCAAGCCGGAGCTCGATACTTTTCGTTCCTTCAACATCGCCGGGGTTCTCGATCGTTGTCCCGACATCGATAGTCTCACCCTGTTCGGCCGTTGTCGGTCCGTCTACACTGTTGATGAGGAAGGTGGCACTCTCGAGGACGGTCACGTTCGTCTCGTTGGTGTCGTCGCTTGTCGCGGCGACGACGGCCGTCTCTCCGGCCGCGTAATCCGCGGGAACGTCGTAGGTCATTGTGATCGTGGTGTTCTCCCCCGGTTTGAGCGAGACCGTTTTCGTCGCTATCTCCTCGTTGGCCCCGAAGTCTAGACCTACTGTACTTTCGCCGGGGTCACCACCGTCGTTACGGACTGATACGTTAATCGCATAGGTCTCGTTTTGGGCGACCTCGTCATCACCGTCGACGGCAGCCACGGTGAATTCCGGTGGGTCAACCGTCGTTGAGGCTTGTTCGCTATCGGCCCCATCGTTCCCGGCGTCGTCAACGGCGCTTGTGACTGTCGTCGTGTAGTCACCTTCCGTCGCGACCTTGTGAGTGAGGCTATACGTATAGACTCCGTTTTCGGACTCGACAGTGAAGTTGTCCAATTCAAACGTCTGGCTTTCGGGACCATCAAGTTGGACAGTCGCCTCTCCGAGAGCCTCATCGGTTTCGAGCGTGATGTTCACTTTGTAGTAACTTGAGGTTGCATTGAGGCTCCGGACGACTGGTTGACGGGTATCTACATCGACCGTGTACTGATCTTCGGTATGTACCTCGTTACCTGCCGGGTTAGTCGCGCCGGAGACCTCAATGGTGCCGGTCGATTCTTCGTTGAGGTCGTCGAACGAGACAGTGCCAACCCAGGTGGTGTTGGTTTCCCACCCGGTCGCTTCAGTAACTGTTGGCGTGTGTTCGAGGCCGGTAATGGACACTTCGGGTGTTGTCTCGGTGTCCATCGGTTCATTGAAGTCAATAACGAGCTCTTGGGAAGTGTTGGTCTGTGTGTCGTTGATTGGTTCGTCCGGAATCGTCGCGTTCGTCACTATCGGGAAGTCGGTATCCTTTGTCACCTGCGACGTCGCCGTGAACCCTCCGACGTTCGCCCACGAGCCGTCGACGAGGCGTGCCTCAACCGTGACCTCGCCGTCCGGAAGCGAGCTCGTATTGGCGGTGACGGTGGTCGTCGTCCCGTCGGTGTTCGCTGGTGCTGTCGCGGCCACCGTGGTTCCGCCAGCGGTTAGCGCGACCTCGACGGTGCCAGCGACAGGCGGGTTGGGGAACGTGACATCAACTGCGACATTCTCCTGATTGCTTCGGTTGATGAAGGTCGGCGCGGCAGTCGAAACTGGGGAAATCGGGGCTGCGGCACGGTCGGCTTCGAGGTGGCCATGCCCGATTGCTGTTTCTGCCGTTGTGGAATCGCCGACGTAGCCACCTGTCTCACGCAGCCGATTATTGATATCAAGCGCCGATGCGGAGCTGTTCTGTCCAGCCAAAATTCCGGCCGCACCCGCGACGTGGGGGGCTGCAGCTGATGTCCCACTGAACGGATTGAGACCATCTGTGCTGACGCCGTCTGGGCCAATGAGGTCGATTCCCGTCCGTCCATCGACTGTCGGTCCTTGTGACGAATACGGTCTAAGGCCATCTCGGTCCCAGTGCGAAGCACCGACAGCGAGCGACCGTCTGCTGGTGGCGGGGACGAGTATGCTCCGCTTCGTATCGCTGTATTTGAAGTCGACGTGGTCGCTGCTAAACAAGCTAAACAATGCATCGCCACTGGCACCAGCATTAACGATTCCAACGCAATAGTCCCGAGTTATGTCTAAATTCGTTCGGATGATTTCCAGCGGAGGAGCGCCAGCCCCCTGATCCCGCGTCGATGAAGCGACTTCAGTGAGATCACCGTTGTCCTGTATCTTGTAGAGGCCGAGATCGTAATCTTCCCCAGTAGTATCCCACGCATCCCACTGCAAAGTTAGCGACGTATAGGATTGTCTCGGACTGAACACGTTGCATTCGGCAGTATTACCGCTGGTATCAAACGAGTGAAAGTCGTTATCGCCGTCGGCGTCGTTGTACTGGCCGTAGTAGTGGTTTCCGTCACCGCTGTTCCCCGCCGAGATGACCCAGTTGGTCCCGGAATTGACCCCGTCGTTGATGAGCTGATCAATCGGAGCTTCGCCGTCCAACCGCTCGGCCGATGTCGCAAGCGACATGGACGCAACGTCGATGTCATCATGGTTGTTTATCCACTCAGCAGCCTCCTCCATCTCGAGGGTGGTCGACACGCTCACGAGAACGATATCGGCATCAGGCGCCATCTCGTGGACGATTTCGGCCGAGGAATCACCGTGGTCTGTCGAACCGGCGTCCATGGATTCACTTTCCTTGAAATTCTTAGTTTCCACGACTGAGTCCGCAATAGGTGGGTGAGAGGGGTCGAAGCTGATGTCAACGACAGCGATTGTGCTTCCTTCACCAGTCAGATTCCGCGCATGAAGAGCGTCGGCGTCCGTTCGTTGGAGGCCCTCAGTCGTTGTGCTCGGTTCGAGATACCGAGGGGTTTGGATGTACTCGATTGCTGGCTCGTCCGCGAGTTCGGTCAGATCGTCTTGGTGGACGAACGCCTCGAGTCGGCTCTCCCGTGAGACGGTGACAGTACCGTACTCTTCGACGGTCGCCACGTCGCGTATTGACTGACCGAACCTCTGGTGGCGTCTCTGCCGCTTCGTCGGTCAGTCGAATCTCGATACGGACCGCGCCATCTCGATAGGGCACGTTCCGTTCGGCTGCGACCCGTTTGGGATCGCTGGCATTCGCGATTTCGATGAGTGCTTCGTCCATAGATGGCTCTGCTGTATCCGGTTCAGCTGTTCCCCCATTCCCTGAAAGACAACCAGAGACGATGGTAATTCCCCCCATCAAAACGAGACGGCGAGTTACGCCCCCTGTCCTTCTGTTATCTTGATCCCCCATTCTACATATCTGAGTTGGATTCTATCCTCAATGCCAGATAGCTATCACATAAGTTTATGGGGTAAAATAACGTGTGATAAAAAGCCCACTTTCGGCGTATACCTGTGGTAGTTATCGTTATTTTAGCTTCTTTCATCAAATTCTGAGAAGTAGAATAATCGATTGGTTTAGTTAGTACAGAGGACGAAGAGCTTTCTGAGACGCTCATCGGCTGGTACAACTCTGGCGACGGAAACAACCCGCTGCTACCGGAAACGTGGCGAGCGAGACCCCACTTCACCGTGATGCGGGTCTCAAAAGAATTCAACCTGAAAGTGTCGCGATCGTACTTCATTCAGGAAATTGAAAAACAGGCTCTGTTGAAATCCTCAGCCCGTGACAGATGTGAAGATGATCAGGTAGTACAGAGCACTTTAGGGTTGGCTGTTACACCAGCAGTAGCGTTCAAGCATGCTTCAATTTCTGTGTGCCGTCTACGAGGATGGTGCCGTCGCCTGATACTAGCACCGTGTGCTCCGGGAGTTCGAATTGAAGAGTCCATAAATCGCTCTCGTGGCCATCTAGACGCTCGATCGCCTCCGCATCAACGTAGTCTTGGAGCACCAAATCCAATTCTACTGGCTCCGTGTCCTTTGCATCCGCAACCGCCTCAATTATTGATCGTAGAATTTCCATGTTACAGCAAAGTTATTACCCAAACAGGAACCCATTACGCTGGAAATTGCCGGTGTTATATGTGGACAGAATGCTGGGAGTATCAACGTGGTACCTCAAGGGGCGAACGTGGCGCGTCGATCGCTTCATACACACACCTACTGAGCGACTGTTGTATGCTATTCGTGTCTGAAAATCGGAGTTCAATGGAGTCGCAAAAGACAATGAATACCGATCACCTCATGAGTTTAATACAGATCAAATAATATAGCCACGCAGCCAGATGGCGAAGGTCAGTGCTGTTATTCCGACGCACAACTGCGCCGACTTCGTTCCTGGGGCTGTTGAGACTGTTCTAAAGCAGACATACGGTGATATCGAGGCTGTCGTCGTGAACGACGGTTCAACGGATGAAACGGATGATGTCCTTGCGCCGTACGACGATATTGATCGGGTTCGTGTGCTCCACAATGAGGAAACCCGTGGACTCTCGTATTCGTTTAACCGGGGCATCCGTGCTGCTGACGGGACGTACATCTGTCCCCTTGCGGCGGATGATCGATGGCATCGCGAAAAGATCAAAAAACAGGTTCAGGTGATGGATCAACTGGACCCGGAATACTGCGGTGTCTACACGGCCGGAATTGTCACCCATAAGAGAGAGATCTTGGACGTTGAGCAACCCGATGCCGAGGACGATCTGTATCCGGAGGTACTGGTCGATAACGAAATACCGCGCTCCAGTCATATGATTCGACGGGCATGTCTCAAGGACGTGGGGCTGTTTGATACCGACGTTACAGGAGCGATCGATTGGGATCTCATGATCCGGTTGGCAAAGAAGTACAAATTTGGATACGTTCCACAAATTTTAGTTGAAACTCAACGACGCGATGATACCGTCTTGGAGGGGTGGGGTTCTCAAAAAGAGGCTTTGGGGATGCTCTGGGAGAAATACGAAAGCGAAATCGAACACCATCCGAAGGTTTACCGACGATTTCAAGCAGCTCGAAAGGAAGCTAAGGCGTTTTATCAGATTGGCAAACGGAGTCGTTTTGCCGTAACTCGTTCGTTTTTCGAAGCGTTTCGCTTTGACCACTCTGTTCGGTACCTCATATATGGATTGACAGGATTAACTGGTCGGCGTGGCTTTCGGCTTGCGAGAAATATACGTGACTGGTGGCTCCAACGCCAAACCGGTTCGAAAACAGAATTGATCTATGAGCGGTAGTCTCCGACACTCGTCTGAAATCTGGCCCGTATCAAACCCCTGCGTTGGTACTCAACCCTGGTGTGAACGAACACTTGGTTTCCTCACTAACGTGCCTTGGCTTTGTGATGATGAGCGGATCGCGGCCGCTATTTGCATAAATGAGGTTTCTCCTGTTGATGAACGATTGATAGCTGCCTGAATCGATTGTCTGGGGGGCTGATGGGAAAAAATATGCTCCATGGGTAACCCACGAGTCCAATGACACGACGGCACACTGAGGCTCACCTCCTCCGCGTAACCATTCCTGTGTTGGACCCATTGATACTGAAGCGTCCTCACCAGTGGGATGCTGTCGTGCGAGTCGCATCTGAACGTGGTCGGTCGTGTGGCCATCGAGATAGGTGTTCGCGTGACCCGCGGTGTCGAACTCGGATTCGGAGATCGTCGCTGGATGGTGAAAGGTGTCGAGTGAGACAAAGGCCAGCGGGGCGGTGAACAACGTTGACGTGAACAGTACAATGACAACGACTGTTCGGACTGCTCGCCAAGGAACGGATTCGGCTGCCCGTTTGTGGAGGAATCCGACTGCGCCGATTCCGACTAGCACGAAAGCCGGGACGTGCATGAAGGTCTGGGCGCGCATTCCCGTCGCAAAGTAGTCTGGCGTGAGTGCGGCGGTGAGAGAGAAATACACGATGATGAGTGGTCCAACGAGTAGCGCTAACACCACGGGCGCGTATTCGGAGTGTTTCGATAATGCCGGTGCGGCGTACCCTGCAACGGCTACCGGGACTGCGAGCAACGAAATGAGAATCGCCACTTCCGGTGGGGACTGAATCGTCCCTGGATAAATCGGAACGAACGTATTCACCACGACGAGAGTAAACAGCACCGCTAACGGTGCTACAAAGAGGAACCGTTGCACTCGACTGCTGGCACGCTGGAACCATGCCGCACCGATACCTGCCGCGAGAAGCCACGCAACGAACAGTCCCGGGCGGTTGCGGACGCGACCAACATACGAGACACTGAACAACTCGAGTTGCTGGACGAGTTCGTAGTACCCGATAAATACGGCCCAAAACGCTGCAACGAGGAGGCTGCCCAGAATGACAGTCCGACGATTGGGGCGAGTTGTAATCGCGAGAGCTAGTAGGGTTGTCAATGCGACGGCAGCGTTGAACGTGCTAAAGATATGTAGAATCGGGAACGTGAATAGAAACACGATAAACGGGATTGCCCAGCGGTTAGCTCCGTTCCAGAGGATCCGATACAGTGCGATAACGGACAGGAGCGTCAACAACATCCCGAGCACTTCGGGATCCGGTTCAGTGGTTCGACGCAGGAACAGTCCTTCCACGGCCAGTAACAATCCAGTACCAAGCGTCGCATGTCGTGTTCGCCTGGCTGTCCATCCGAGGTTTGTAGCCAGTCGACGGACGATCGCGATTCCGGCGATAACAACTGCGGCGCCGATTACTGAAATTAGCGGTTGAATGACGTAAAGTGGCTGTTTACCAGTGACGGCACTGGCTACGCCAGTCAGGAGGGTCAAAACGAGATGATCTGCACGGAGGCGAGCGTCGATTGGATACGCGCCTGTCGCGAGCATATCTCTCGCTATGGAGACATACACGAAGCCGTCCAGCGTCGATGGCAGTGGGCTCCAAACAAGGGGTGCCAGTCGCATCGCGGCCGCGATAGCAAACACGGTGATTACGATCGTGAAATAGGATTTGCCACGCATCTGTAATTCAGGAGGGGTTCAGGTATTGAATCGGTTCACACGGCTCTATTAAAAACGATTTTATTATTGAAGCGGTATCCAAGAACGGAGATTCGGTATTCGTGTTGAGGGCGTTGACGCGATTGTGTTTCTCGCTGTGCTGACTAAGCGCGCTTGATGACGTTCTGGGGACCAACTGCTTAGTTGGCTACCAGAAGTGGCAGTATTCACCGTCTACATTCAGTGACAATACGTGGCTTTTTCAACGCCCACCGCCAGACAGCGACTGTGAGACGGACCGGCATTGCTGTTGCTGTCAGCGCCCTCCTCATCGTAAGCATGGTGGCGATGGTGATTGGGGGTGCTGCGATTGTCGGTACAGCAGCCGGGGAGGACGCTATCGTCGCCCAACAGACGACGGCGACGAACAATACGACGGTCCAACACGAACGCCCGGATTCGGTTTCGGAGTCGGGTGACTCTCAACGGGTGAGCCAGTGGCTTGAAGGCCGCCTCTCGGAGCAACTCCAGGGCAGCGCGATCGAGATTTCACAGGGCCAATACGAACAGGGCCAAGAGTTGCTCGGTGACGAGTACGACTCGCGACTCGAGCAGTACGTGGATGTCGCGGGTGATACCGACGGCACTGCTGACAATGAACGGGCCGAGACGTTCCGTGAGACCCAACAGAACCAACGGGAGTTCGGTGAGACGGTCCAATCGTATCGCGAGACGAAAGACGAATATGACGAGGCGCGGGCGAACGGCAACGAGACACGCGCTCGGGCGGCCGCACGGCGACTCGAATCGCTCTCGGAGAACGCAACCGCGCTCAACCGGAGTCTCAACCGCAATTACAGAACGGTAGCAAACCAAACCGGCCGAAACTTCGACCAGTCCGAAGAGGCTGTCGCGACGACAACCCGAAATATCACGACCCAACAGGCGACCGTTCGGGAGCAGACGTTCGTAACGACACAGCTGACCGTCGAGACAAACGGCACACGAGTCGCATTTGATGCACCACTTGGCATCTCCGGGCGGGTGACCACGGAAAATGGGACGGCTGTTGGGAATCAGCCGGCTCGAATCGTTGTGTTTGACCGCACGTATTCGATCGAGACCGACCGCGATGGGCGGTTTGCGGTTGCTCATCGCCCGGTCTCGCTCCCGGTTAACGCCAGCGAGGTCGCAGTCCAGTTCCGGCCGACCGAGACTTCGCCGTATCTCGGATCCGAACAGAACGTCTCCGTTGACGTCCGGCAGGTGACGCCAACGCTTGCGGTGTCGACCAGCCCATCACAGGCTGGCTACGGCGAGACGGTGACCACGACAGTGATGGCGACTGTTGGGAATCACTCGGTTCCATCGCTGCCCCTTGCGACGACGTTTGGCGGCGTGACGCGGACGCGTGTGACGAACGGGTCGGGCGTGACACGTATCGCCCATCGCGTGCCTGCCGCGGTGGCTCCGGGCGAGCAGTCGGTTGCCGTTCGATACGGCTTGGCGAATCGGGCGATTGCACCGATTACGGAGACGGCGAACGTTTCTGTTAGGTCGACACCGACGACGCTGTCCGTTGCTGCTGACCGCGTCGGCAGTCGCGTTGTTATCGAGGGTCAACTGCGGACAGAGGGTGGTCTGCGGGTTCCGAATCAATCCGTCTCGGTGGCTGTTGGCGAGTCCGTCCAGACCGTCGAGACGAACGAATCGGGATGGTATCGCACTTCGGTGCGGAACGTCACTGGAACCGCTGGTGACAACGTGAGTGCTGTGCCGGTGACTGCACGGTTCGATGCTGCTGGCGGGAATCTTCAGTCGAATCGTGCGGAGACGACGATCGCTGTTTTTAGCAATGACGCCCCGTTTGGTAGCCCGTCGACTGGCCCCTTGCCGTGGAGTGAAACGGTGTCGCTCGCAATCGGTGGTGGCGTCGTTTCGCTTGTCGTCCTTGCTGGTGCGGTCGTGTGGGTCCGACGTGACGACGGCGTTGAGACACCCGAAGAGACTGCGAGCACGCCTGAATCATCCGACAACCGTCTCGGTCGGCCGACGCCACAGCAGTGGCTCGACGACGCCGAAACGACACTCGTTGCTGGCGACCGCAAGGGGGCGGCAATCGCCACATACGCCGCTGTCAGAGCAGGCTTGGGCCAGCGCATCGATCTCTCCGATACGATGACGCACACGGAGTTCCTGGCGGTCTGTGGGACCGAACTCGACGACATCGATATTGAGGCGCTGTCGACGGTCGTGGATGCCTACGAGCAGGCGACCTTCGCCGGCAGTATCCAGTCGGGTGAGGTGCGGACAGCATTGCGGGCAGCGAAGCGACTGATCGGGGAGTAGCGAATCTCCGGAATAGTTTGGGACCTGGGGGTGTTTCATAACTGCCTAGTTGCTTATAAGAAGTTGGGTAATTTTGAGAAAATGAGATGGTCGATGTAATCAACAAGCTGGAAGATTTCAGTGATTTTCCGGATTATGCTCGCGTCCAAGGAAAGAGCATCCGCCCTGACAACTCTAGCGGAATCACTTCGAAGTCGGTCTCAAACATCCCCAACCGCTTTATTCTCGTCTGCCCTACATGGGGCCGTGATGAGTCGGCAACAGTCTCGTATCGTGCGAGAACTCCACGACGAACCCCACATTGAGGGGAGCCGAATCACGGTGCAGTTCATCAAAGAGCGTGTCGAGGGGCGCGGTCTGGACCCACAGACCGTCGCCGACCGTCACGACCTTGACGTGGCGGACATTTACCGAGCACTGACCTACTACCATGACCACCCCGACGAAATGCGTGAGGTCGAGCGCCAGCGCGAGCAGGCCTTTGATGAACACGAGCACCTGACGACGGACCCCGAAAAAGTCCGTGACTGACGACTCGATGTCGTACTCGATTCTTGCCGACGAAAATATCGAGCGGGCGACGGTGAATTACCTCACCAAACTCGACCACGACATCATTCGCGTTCAGGACACACCCGAACTCGGACCCAGCGCAACGGACAGCGATATAGTCACCCACGCGAACGAAACGGGGCGTCTCATCCTCTCGCAAGATGACGACTTCTTCACCGATATCGACCCGAAAAAGACTGCCGGGGTGCTTGCGCAACGTGACCAGCAGCTCTCCGCTCGTGAGGTCGGAAATATCGTCGACGAAATGGCGACGTATCTCCCACAGGAACACGTGGTTCTGGAATACGTCACCGCCGACTGGCTCTGACGCTGAGGCGATTTACTCCGAAATCTCCTCGAGCTTCTGTAGAAGGTTCGTGTATCCATTGGGGGCACAATACCAGCCCTCGTCTACCATCGAATCAATCACGGTACGTCCGTCGTCAACATCGATTGTGCCCTGTTTCGTGAGTGTCAACATGAGAAATGCCGTTCCGAGGGTCGTGATTCCTTCGGCGGCAGCAGCGTCACCCTCATACGTTTCATCCATCACGGTAACGCCATCGTTGGCGTCGGCACAAGCTAGGACGGGATGTCGGCGTCACTAAGATTGCTATTTTCTTGGAGCCGGGCATAGAGCGGCGTTGTCTCGACTGAGACTCGCTCGAAGCAATCGCCCTCCACGCTGCGCTGGACCCGACGAGCATCCGGGAGCCCGCTTCGAGGCCGCTCGAGACGACTTCTTCATACACGCGCTCGGGGACGACACATGCCGCTTCAAGATGTTCGACAAGTGAGAGCCGTTGAACTTTCGCCAGGTAGATGAGTGGTGTCCCGTCGAATACCCAGATTCACAGCGCCTCAAGATCGGCGTCGAGGTGGTCATCCGCGACCCACGTGATGTCTCGATCGTTGGCCAGTTGGGCGAAGTCCCAGACGGACATCTCGACCAACTCGGCTGCCTTACTGAACGTGATCGACCCGGACGCAAACTGGTCAAGCGCCTGTTCGCGACGCCATTTGTCGAGGCCCTCGGAGATGAGCTTGCGAACGGCCGTGCTCCGATCGAGGTTCTCCTCGTCGAGATAGTCGTCGAGTTCGGCCTCTAACTCGTCGGGGATGCGTGCCGAAATCGTTCCCATACCGTTTCCAATGTATGCAAAATATACAAACTGTTCGCCGCACTGATGTCATCCGCCCTGCCACTTTTCCCAGCCTACGGAGTGTCAATGAACGCCTGCACTGGTCGAGTCTTCAACACCCGTGTGTTTCAGTTTCCAATTACATTCTATCCTCAGCTTGATGTGCAAGCGTTGTGCAAACGCCGAAACCGTTATGGATCCATGTGCAAAATATGCACATAAGATGAGCGCCAGCGATGAGCCACGACGGGTCCATTTCCAGTCACCGGAATATCTCGTTGAGCGTCTTGATGCGATTGCTGATCTCTTCGATACAGACCGAACGGAGCTCCTCGTTGAGGCCATCCGAGAGTACATCGAAGAAACCGCTGGCAGCGAAACGTTCCAGCAGCTAGTCGCAACGAAATACTACGATGACAAGTTGGAGTTCGATGCGGTCAAGCAGCTTGTCGGTGCCGAGACTGCCCAGCAACTTCGCCTTCTCAAGTCGGATCTTGAGGATGAACCACTGGACCTTCCAGCACCTGATGATGACGATATCTACGGGGGCAACGCGGCATCGATCGCGACTGATGATGAGAAATGAGCGATTTGCGGCTCCAGACTGTCGTTGCTGATACGAGTGCCCTCGTGAGTCTTGCTGTCCCCCGGGCTGACGCTGCGTACGATACCGACTCGAATCCGGACCCACTCCAGTATCTCCTCACGCCCTGTAGCGTCTCCGTCCCTGCGGAAGTCATTGAAGAACTCCGTGAGATCACGCAATATCAGGATATCCACGGGGTCGCTGCGCGCAATGTCCTCGCCGCACGGGCTCACTACACTGTCGAAGATCCGTACGATAATGGGGATACATCCGACTCTCGACCAACGTTCGGTCTTGATGATGGCGAAACAGATGGCATTGTCTTGGCTAACGCTCGTGATGTCGACGGCTTTCTGACCGACGAGTTCGGTGGGACGAACTTCCCACTCATCCATGCAGTGCTGAACGGGCCGCGAATTGTTCCGACGCCACGGCTAATCTGGGAGTACGCTCGGAACGACCATATGACTCACGAGGAAGCAACCACCTTACTTACCGAAATCAGCCCACACCGCAGTTGGGAAAACAGTCCGTATGTCGCCCAGCTGTTGTCGAATCTGGAGTAATCTCTCTCGGGACAATCCGCAAACCCTCCGTCTCGCCCCCGTGGCGACACACCGACCGCGGCTTTTTTGTTCGGCACCCGCTTTCGCTGTAGTAGATGTCACGCCGACGGGACCTCTGGATGTTGTTGCCCCGTCCAGTCCGTCGGTTGCCAGCCGACCTCGCCGCGATGCTCGCGGTGGTCGTGCTGACGAACGCGGTCGTCTTTCTGCCGATCGTTCGGGAGTCGCCAGTGCGGGTGCTGTTGGGATTGCCCTTCGTGTTGTTCGTGCCGGGGTATGTCTTCATCGCGGCGCTGTTTCCCGAAGCGGGACAGCCACCGACCCAAGAGGCGCTCACGGAGGCAGAAGCCGATGATGGCGATGACTCGGGGTATTCGCTCAAAGGGCCGCTCGGGGGGCCACTTGGCAGTGATCGTGGTATTGACGGCATCGAACGTGTCGCGCTTGCCTTTGGGTTGAGCATCGCCATTACGCCGCTGATCGGGTTGGCGTTGAACTTCACGCCGTGGGGGATTCGACTGGCGCCGATCATGGTGTCGCTGAGTGGGTTTACGGTGGTGATGACCGCTGTTGCGGCTGTTCGGCGCTGGGAGCTGCCCGAAGACGAACGCTTTGCCGTGCCGTATCGGGCGTGGCTTGCGGCCGGTCGCGAGGAAGTGTTCGAGCCCTCGTCGCGGACCGATGCCGTGCTGAACGTTGCGCTGGCGATAAGTGTGGTGCTTGCACTCGGGTCTGTTGGGTATGCGATTGCGGTGCCGCCCGAGGGCGAGCAGTTCTCGGAGTTCTATCTGTTGACCGAAGCCGAGGATGGCCAAGAGGTGGCCAACGCGGAGGGGTTGGTTGCCGATAATTACCCAACGAACTTCACGCAGGGAGAAGAGCGGTCGTTGGTCGTCGGCATCGGCAACCAGGAACACGAGCGAGCCAACTACACGGTGGTGGTGGAGATTCAGCGGGTCGATACCGTTGATAATGAGACCGTTGTTCGTGAGTCTCAGGAGTTGCGTCGGTTCCGGACGACGCTTGCGCACAACGAGACGTGGCACCGACAGCATACGGTGGCGCCACGAATGACTGGTGAGAACCTTCGGTTACAGTATCTGTTGTATCGTGGTGCGCCACCAGACGAGATCGAGACGTCGACGGCCTATCGCGACCTGCACCTGTGGGTCAACGTTTCGAGCGCGTGACGGTAGGTTGGATATACCTGTAGCCGGTTTCTCTGATACCGGTGTTAATTGGCTGTTAATCGACTCTATCGGCACCCACGGCAGGGATTGCAGATACTGTTGTCGGACGATAATTTTAAACCGGTTTAGTTTGATTAACCTATCGTTACCAGCAACCTCTGGCTGGGGTGGAGAGCCAGCCACTGCGGTCGATTAGACGGGTACGCAATACATGGGAATCCAAACGAACGGAAGTGGGGATGGATCGAGTGTTACTGACCAGTCGGTCGTATCGAAGGCATCGAGCACAGCTGCCGACGAGATTGTCGTTGGAATTCCAACGTACAACGAAGAAATCGCGATTGGGAGTGTTGTCCTCCAAGCACAGCAGTATGCCGAAGAGGTCGTCGTCGTCGATGATGGCAGCTCCGACCACACGGTTGCGATAGCAGAAGCCGCTGGGGCAACCGTCATTGAACACGAGACGAACAAGGGCAAAGGCGGGGCGATTCGAACTATCCTTGGCTATTTTCAGGATGTCGACCCCGATGCGGTCGTCCTGCTTGATGGGGATGGCCAGCATATCCCCGGCGATATCCCCGAAGTCGTCGAACCGGTTGTCGATGATGACTGTGATATAGCCATCGGCAGTCGGTATCTCGAGGACGATGACACGGAGACGCCCGTGTATCGTCGCCTCGGCCAACGGGTGCTTGATTATCTGACGCTTGGCTCCTCCGGGGAGAACCTGACAGACACCCAAAGTGGGTTTCGGGCGTTCTCACCCGACGCGGTTGCGGAGTTGAACATCCGCACCGACGGAATGGGCGTTGAAAGTGAGATGATTGGGCAGGCCTCCGAGAACGGACTGGATATCAAGGAAGTGCCGATCGATGTCCGGTATGAAGAGGTGGATGGCCAAACCCACAATCCGTTGCGTCACGGATTGGGCGTTGCGGTGTTCCTGACACAGTTGATCCGTGACCGGCATCCGTTGCTGTTCTTTGCGGTGCCCGGAATGGCCTTGTTGACGATGGGTGGGTTGGTGATGACGCACAGTGCATGGTTGTATCAGACGACTGGTGCCTTTCACCAATGGCGCGTCACTATCAGCGGATTCACTATCCTCCTGGGGACGATTGGCCTGTTTTGTGGGCTGGTGTTGAGTCAAGTGCAGAATATGATCCAGGATTTCAAATAGTGAGCAGCCGACATTCAACTATTTTCAGGGATCTGCCGTGATTTATAAACGAAGTTTGACCCGTCTGAGATTAGTAGAATGATGAGTAAACCTATGGAGGATCAATCATCGGAATCAAGCCTTTCGAAAGGAGAAACGACATCCAAGCAAGATGACGCATCTCTACGAATTCTACGCGTCGCCAGTGATGTCTATCCAGATGTCATGGGTGGAGTAGGTATTCACGTCCATGAGATGTCCAAACTACAAGCCAAATTGGGTCACGAAGTGACGGTATTAACGTCTGATCATGGTGACCGGGGTCAACCCCGCAAAGAGAATAGGGACGGATACGAGATTCGCAGGCATCGTGAACTTGTCAGTCCTATCGACAACAGTATTTTCCCAGGTCTCGCTCAGTCCCTCTTCCAGATGGCGTCAGACTACGATGTTGTTCACGCCCATTCACATCTCTTCTTTTCGACAAACTTGGCCGCGGTGTTCAGCCGACTTGACGACACGCCGCTTGTTGTGACCAATCACGGCCTAATTTCACAGACTGCACCAAAGTGGCTCCAGAAAGCGTTCATTCCTACAGTCGCCCGTTTTACGCTCAATACTGCTGATCAAATCTTCTGTTACTCAGAGACTGACGAACAGCGTCTTCGGGAACGAGGGATCAAAACTGATGTCAGTGTAATTCATAACGGAATTGACTGTGAGACGTTCGTTCCCATGGACGTAGATACAAGCGAAGGCTTGCAGGTGCTCTTTGTAGGACGACTAAAGCCTGGTAAGGGCGTTGACGATCTTCTGGTTGCTTTTGAAGATGTTATAAAGGAGTTTCCGGAAGCAACCCTAAAGATAGTGGGTGACGGGCCCTTGAGGGATGGCCTAGCGCAGCTAGCAAAAGATAAGGGAATATATTCAAGCGTCAGGTTTGCTGGGCGGATTCCAAACGACGAGATGCCCAAGGTGTACGCGGCTAGTGACGTGTTTGTCCTGCCGAGCAAAAACGAAGGTTTGCCAAGAACAGTATTAGAGGCGATGGCTTGTCGTACACCAGTGGTAACATCTTCACTGCCACAGCTTGAACCTGTTGTTGAGGGTGCTGGATTTATGATTGACGCTGATTCGACCGAGCAAATTTCGGAGTATATCGGTAAGCTTCTCGAGGATCGTGATCAACGTATAAGTATGGGTGAAACTGGGAGACGTAGAGTTGAGAAAGAGTATTCTTGGGCTGAGACGGTACGCAAAACAACATCAGTATACAAAGAGGTATCAAAAGCAACTGACTATACTGAATTTGAGAATTTAGATCATGTCTGAAGATTATAACACCAGCCAAAAAAGTAATCGGGGCAGTGTATTGATCAGATGTAAAGTAACTCCCTATATGAGTGATATACGAGGTGGAGCTGGAAAACTGATGATGAATCTATCTATGGCACTAGCGGAATCTGGATGGGATGTGACTATAATATCTCCGAAACCACATTCATCTGATGACATATCGCGTCCACAACACAAAAACCTTCATTACGAAGAATTCAACTACAGGAACCCGACCAACCTGGCCAAGAGAGTAATTGGTTCTATACGGGGCAAACAAGAGTTTTCATCTATTGTTGAAAAAAAGGATATCGACATTATTATTGACGACGTTTCGCATCTACCTTTTTATCCTGCTCATTTTAGAATCCCGAGTTCTATTAAAAACGCCGTGTTCATCCACACCGCTTTGTTCGATGCTGCATGGGGGTCAGCGAAATTCTTCAAAGCACCTATCGTTGAGTTTGTGGACAGAACTCTTCCTTACCTCAACAGGCCGGAGATAATTTGTGCGGGTCCAAGTACAGAAACGCGTATCCAAAAGTATCTACGGTATCGACACACACACATAATTCGGCCATACGCTGATATCGAAGAGTATAATTACAAATTTGACCCGACAGCGAAGCAAATTCTTTATTTGGGGCGTCTAACTAAACGGAAGAATCTTCGATGCCTACTAGACGCCTGGAAGATAATTGAGAGACAGTATCCTGAATATAATTTAACTATCGCAGGAGACGGAGAACTACGTGCCCGATTGATGGAATATAAAGATGATATCGGGCTAGATAACGTTGATTTTCCTGGGTTTGTAAGTGAAGAACGAAAAAAGAAACTGTTTGAAGAATCTCTTCTATTTGCAACCCCTTCACTTGAGGAGGGTTATCTTACATCGGGGTTAGAGGCCCTTGCTGCAGGCACACCAGTTGTAGGAACTGATACCCATGGTATAAATGACTATATTGAAAATGGAAAAAATGGAGTTTTATTCGAACGTGACGACTCACAAGACCTCGCAAATAAGTTATCCTCTCTTTTGGCTGATCCACAACAAATAGAGGAGTTAGCAAGAAATGGGGAAAAAACGGCAAACAAACATTCTTATAATAAATTCCGGCAAAGCGCAGATGATGTATTAATGGAAATATTATAAATAGCTGAATGAGACCACTATCTGGTTCTGCACACCTTGACCGGCGTTTTCCATTTTCCATAGGGTTTCGGGTGGACAGTTGACCTGATCGCTCAATTCTAATCTAGCAAGGCCAGTCCGATAGCCGAACTGATCGACGACGAACTCAGTCCCTGAGAGATTGTGCTTCTCACAGAGTCTAGCCAAGAATGTAGTCGCCAGATCAGTGCCATGGGGCCCAAATATCGTGACTTTGAGGAGTAACTTCTCGATATCTATTGCAGCATACAACCAAGACCACTCCCAGTTAATATTGACAGTGATCTCGTCAACAGCGACCAGCGAAGGCGATGCCGTTGGTGGGTCGCGTCTGCTGTTAGCCAGTGGATGTACTCAGTTCCAGACTGTTTCGTGAGAGGGTTCAAAGCCGATTTAGCGAGGTTGTTGTCTCCCGAAGTAAACAACCGGTCTGATGGAGGCGGACGGCAAACGCACTGATGGACGTTGCCGTCCGCTCATTCTTCCAAGTCTTCTAAATCGGCCTCATAGCTCCTGCTGAGCAGGTCTGTGAGCACCTAACCGATTCACTTAACGACCTGCTCGTTTCTCAAGCTGACTCAACTACCGTTCCACATAGGTTATTGAAGATATCCTAGATCTTCTAACCTTTCTTTGGTGTCGTCAGCCATCTCTTTAGACTCTTCTTTTTTGTCTGATGAAAATTGCCCGCCCCATTCGGTAAGAATGTCTTCCAATCTACCATATTTTGAAGGGGAATACACATTATTTTGCTCTTTTGGATCTTTTGTAATATCATATGCTTCTTTCATCCCATCTGATCCAATAATTAGTTTCGACTCCTTATTTCGAACAGCAGTGAGAGAACGGTTAAATTCGTCCATTATGTTCTGTGGATCCCCAACTCTTTGTTCTATAACTTGTTTTGATGGTTGTGGATGACGATATTCCGCGAAAATGTAATCTCTCAAATTTTCAGAATTATCATAAAGCGATATTCCTTGAATCTGGTCGTCAATATTCGTAGTATCTAAATCAATAGCATCAATCAAAGTGGGGAGAATATCGTTCAATTGGACTAGTGTTGAGTCATCATTTAGTTTTAATTCTTTTCCTTGAACAATTAATGGAACATGGAGTAATGTATCATAAAGACAGTACTGATGATCCATTAAGCCATGGTGGCCAATATTTTCGCCATGATCTCCTGTTATTACTAGGATGGTATCTTCCCATTCGCCAGCATCTTTGATGGATTCTATTACCCTCCCGATTTGCATATCGAGATATTTTAATTCACCATAATATAGGCCTTTTAATATATCAAACTCCTCTTCGGATATATCTGTTTGTTTAGTTATGAACTTCCAAGCATTTTGAGGTACTTCCATTGCCTCTTCATAATTTACGTCAGTAGGCAAGAATTCCGAAGTATAACGCTTTGGTGGTCGATACTCAAGATGGGGTTCTAAGTAATTGACAAATAAGAAATATGGTTTGTTGTTTGATTTGTCATCTAACCATGTTATTATCTCATCGGTGGTTTTTTTAGCGCCGTCATCAGGAGATGTCAAAAACTTTTGTTTTAATCCATATGAAAGGTTAGCGAGATTTTTAACGATATTTCCTTCTCTCATCTTACCGAGAACACTCATGATCTTGTCCCAACCCTCGGCATTGATCGCTGCTTCCGCTATATCGTTATCTGATTGGAGATATTGCCAGCCATGGTGGAAATCATCAAAGCCTGCTGCAAACCCTAACGATTGATTGATCCACACATTATTAGAAAAACCCTTTGTGTAATATCCATTATTCTGGAAAATTTCAGCCATAGTCACTAGGTCCTGATCCAATTCCCTATATTGGGCACTTGACTTGTGTCTTGAAGGATACGTACCTGTGAAGAGACTGGCATGGGATGGTAATGTCCATGGCGCGCAGCTGAAGGCGTTCTCAAAACTGGTCCCTTTACTGGCTAAATCACTTATTTTGGGCGTGATATGGGGGGAAATAGCATCGTACCTAGCAGTATCCATTACAATTAGAACGACATTTTGCTTCTCGGCCATATATTTCCAATTACAGATTAAGAGGTATGAATCTATTTATTCTACTGACTAGTATAGTACCTCTTCAACTGCGTCTGTTGTCGAGTAATTGGTGTAATTTGAACCAGTTGTGTGCATGAAAAGTTCAGATCGTTGTGGACGCTCTGTCAACTGTCTACGCATAAATTATGCAGCGATCGACCCGCATTTGAGGTTATGAAGTAACTTTTGTATAGGGGTTGGTCGGTGAAGCCAGTCCGACCGCTCGATTTGAGTCAAGTTGCGTCGGTTCTATAGCCGAACTAGTCGATAAGAAACATAGTTTCGAGAAATCGTGTCTCTCAACGAGTTATTACAGAAGTCCCTTTCACAGGCGCTAAGCCGTTAAAAACAATTTAGTTCCATTGTATCGCCCGCTGTCATTCCTCGTTCCGCAAAATTAACCTCGATCCAGTTGCTTTGGATGCTGGAGTAACTAGTTTCCTACAGCAATTAACGAATACTATCGACTAGTCTTTCACTAAAATCATATTACTAGCTAATGTGCTTCAACAGAAGATAAATTATATCAACTTATACGCCGGACATCTGTATCACTAATAAAATTAAATAAACTGCCTATAAAACGATGAATATTTGGGCTTGAGATTTTCAATTGTATAGTTACTAGCGTCATCAGTGCTCTCATCTTCTAAATTTTGAATTCTCTGGATTAATTCCATTTTGCTAGAGTATGGGTTTGAAATAACATCGGGAATTTCGCCAACAGAAGGTGCCAATACCGGGGTATCCGCTAGCAGCGCCTCTACGATAACTCGTGGGAGTCCCTCTGCCCTAGATGTAACCAATAAAATATCGGATCGAGAAAAATACGCTGGCATGTTGACCGGATTTACATCGCCTACCGGATGAATTCGATTATGAAATTTACTGGGTACATCCGGAAATTCGGTACCACAGCCAACTATTATAAAATGTAAATTAGGCCGGTGCTTCAAGATAGTAGGAAGTATATCTTCAAGGCGATCAAATCCTTTCAGCCATGAACGCCGGCCTACATACAGAGCTGTTTTGACATTTTCAGGTACTGGGAACAAAATATCTGGTGGGTCATTATACCGATCTAGATCAAATGGTTGGGGTAAGACCGTGACATCGTCAACCGATACGCCTCGCTCTATTAAATGACTTCGACCACTTGTCCCCAAAACCAAATATTTCGATGAATATGGTAGATAAGCCTCTCCTATCAAATTATTTAATATATAATAAGCTGGCCGACGCCAGTCATTATATATTTTATATCGTTCAAAATCATTCGATGTATATCGATAAATGTGGGGGACACCATGTAATCTTGTCATTAATAGAGAAGGGATCATGAGATCATGTTGCATAAATAGTGTCGTCAAAGACGCTGGAGATTCTTGTTGTAGATATCGATGTAAAGTGCGCATATCTCCTCTAAAATTTGGTTTAAACCCTCCATGAATCGTAAACATATCTCTCAATTCAGAATACTCCTCTGGTTTAGTTGTCAGTAAGTGCAAATCAAAGTCGTCAGATATTGCTTTTCCTATATTCTCTAAATCCATTCTAACGTTAAAATCCGTTAGCGACCCGACATAGAAGCAATGCGTCATATTTTGTCGTATGAATTCAAGCGTGCTTAGAGCTTTGTAAATTGTGCTACAGTTGAGAATTAAACCAGTATTCCATGTCTATGGCCTAATCAGGGTGACTTCTATAACTAGTTCCCTACAATTCATTCTATGAGAAGAGCCGAGTGTAGGGTTGTCTCACAAGACATATCCTACCATGGGGTATATCCTACAGTATTGTCTCGAAATAAATAACTGGGTTTGAAAAATAATATCTACTATTGATAGGAAGTGTTTAGCATAGTTAGTTTGAGAAGTGGAGGATCGTTAAATAGAGGTCAGTTCACAGACCTGCTCAGCGGGTACTCTAAAGCGGAGTAACAGTTAATCAATGGGGGTAAACAATTACTTTTCCCGGTAACATTGAAATCGCTTGTCACGCCACAATACCTAGCTCAACCTTGCTCAACAGTGGTTGAGGCGCCGCTTTCTGGTATAGACCTTTTTAAAAAACGCACTAGTATATATCTTCTTATCTGAAAACCACTTAACCGGATAGCGATGTCCACCAGAGCGTCCGCCCACCGACTTTATTTAACGAAATATGGTTTATCTGATAATATTCTGACTCCGTCGATAGCGCGGCCGTCGCGAGTCGCCGTTGACGAGATAGTTGTCAAAGTTGGAGGAGAGAGGAGTTGATGTATAACACAGTATATATCGGCCCAAAACTTATTTTTCATTTTGTGTTGTTCAAGTCCCATAGAAGGATACAGTAGCTACGTTTCCATCTATACTCGTGAGCAATATATTCCTCAGACACCACATATCTCGTTTATTGATTTGGCTATTGAACTGCTTTGCTCAATTCGGATAAGTGGTCAAGTCAATTCCGATTGCCCTTTCGACGAGTAATATTTGACGAAATACGGCAATATTTATAAATATAAAATAGGTGCAAATCATGATGTTTGATTATAGGATAATTCTGACTCTATCCAATAAACATCGCTGTTCCCACTCGCGTATATGTGGTTTGATGTTTTTACAAACGTGGCGAGGCCGTCAGCATCGTTGTACTCTGCTCTAGTTCGTGTGATCCCATGAATCACGTAGAGCCCGCCTGAGTCACTAGGAGGAACCTCCCAGGGACGACTGACATCCCGCGTTAACCGGCGATAATTGTACAAGTCCCCTGTAGCTAACGACTTCCCGGTGTTCTCGCCATAGAGAGCTATCGTAATCTCATAGGTGTTTTCAGCATCAATTACGGGATCGTCTCCGTGATGTGAGACTAACCAAGCCGTACGGTCGATGTCACTGGGTGTTGAAGCAGGTTGGAACGTGCCTAACCATGGAGAAGGGAACATCATCCCTAATCCGAGAAGTAATACCAGTGCCGAGACGATCACTGTACCTCGAGGAGTTCTTCGATAAAGTTCGATTATCCCACAAATAGCGCCAGGGAGTAATAGAAGAGAGGCTAGAAGTAGAGAGCGCAGAATTGAGAAGCCAGCGACGGAAAAAATATCAAGTATTGTGAAAAATCCAATTAGAGCGATAGAAGAAGAGACAGCCGCCGCTGCGATCAAGCGTCGTTGGTTGAATGCTTGGGAAATGAAAATCCCAACGAGAGATAACATGGCGAGGAGTAGAACATCTGCCGCCCGTATCAAGACCTCCGTGATATGATTGAATGCCCGGAAGACGATCGGCGCACTGTCTTTGGGATCTGCTACACCCCCGCTAGCCGATTCTCCAGATGACGTTAGTAATTCGGTGAGAAATCCGGCAAATATCCTCACACCAACTTCTGTTACTGAGAGAATATATACTACAAATAGAATAAAGAGAAAGACTGCAATCTTGGCATTTGCCCACTTCTGTGCCTTATATATGTCAGCTGCCGAGATTGTTCCTAAGATGCCTGACATTGAGGTGTGATAAACAAAAAAAGCGAACACGACGAATAGAATCAAGGAGAGAAGGCTGGTCGGATGCCAGATCGCGGCAGCGATGCTTGCAATCGTGAGCGGTACAATGCCACGGTGAGATGAATGTGGGTTTTCCAAGAGCGCTAACAAAGTTAATAAAAAAATAACGGGGACCATGGTGAAAGGTCGTTCATAAAATTCGATTCTAGCGATACCGATTAAACCTATAGCCGCTACTGAAAGCGCGCCAGCAGACTCTTTAATATTCTTCTTTGCCAAGGCAGCGATAAACACAGGGATAGTTCCTGTAACCACCAATGGGAAATAATTTAGTAGCGTGAACCGTCCCATGCCGGTAATACTTCCGATAGTTTCAATGAGCAGATGGAATGCGGGGTATGGATTTTCGCCTAAATACACCCCTTGATTCATATAACGAATATGGTTCCATCCATCACGTATTGTAAATAGCGTGCCCCATTGGAGCGTCATAAGACCGATGGATAACATCATAAGGCTTCCCCCGAAGATGCGGATGTGGTGGTGTCCTGAGGCAATGACTAGGAGCATACCGGCCAGCCCAATTGTGAGCCAAGCCCATTTGAACGTCTCATAGAATCCATGCCAAGGCCCTGGCGGAAGGGACTGGCTGATCACGAGCTGCGCTCCAAGAGCAATTAATAAAAAGGCGATCACCAACGACACTTTGGACGCCCTCTGTTGACTCTTTACTCTCATTACATCAAACTCAGCTGTTCACAACCGGTGAATAGTCGGTATGGATGTAGTAGATGTTCCGAGCCACGGTATTGAACTCCTGAAACACCCAATCTATATTCTAAATCATTGCCATTATTCACGCAAAAAAACCTTAGGAGGGCTAAACCTTCCACTACGGCTATCACTATGAGGCACCCAGCATTGAGACGATATTCTGATAAATAAATTTCATTCGCCGATGCACACTTCAATCTAATTAGCCTAAGTTTTCAACCTTCTGCTCCATTTCGCTCATTTCTACCAACCGGAATGCGACCGATACCAATTCGACGATTGGAATTACCAGATCAGTATATTTGATGTAAGTTCAAGAGCGTGCTGTCTTGGTCTCCTGTGGTGTTCTGGTTGAGCAGCGCCAATAGAATCCTTGTGTGGCTGAATCTATAAATAATGTTTGATGTACGGTTTCGTTAATCTTCATCGCCGGATTGAGCATGCAACTGTATTTGACGGATATATTGATTTGATCCCTAGACACCGAATGGTTGTGATAATCAATATTACTAATATGGTCGGAGTAGTTTAGATAGCTGTGAGTGTTCTTGATGAACTCGTGCTCGGTGCCAGCAGGAAATGTTATAAAATTGTCAATTCTAACACCACTCAGAGTTACATACTAAAGTGGGGTCTAAAGCCATACATCGATAAAATTCACTGGATGCTTCTTCAGCGGACTATAGATGAGATACAGGAAGTCCAAATCGACGGGGTAGAAACCTGCTTTCATATTAATACATCCAATGAGTTCAGCCGAGTTAGGAATGTACGGATTGAAGAACGGCCAGTCTTAGAACAAATTTGTAAGGTGATGCAGGAAGGTGATACCTTCTGGGACGTTGGCAGCTGTACGGGGGTTTTTGCGGTAACTATTGCAAACATGAATCCGGATTCAACGGTTATTGCCTTCGAGCCATATCCTCCAAACAAAAATTCGATCAGAAAAAACGCGGAACTCAATGGTTGTGATATAAGCATCCGGCCTGAGGCTTTGTCGAATCAGGCCGGAACCGATATAATCCAGACGCAATATACAAAGGGCCCAGGATCACAGCAGGCCACAATCGACTCGGATTATGCCTCGACACCGAAGGCGCAAGATTATGAGAAGGTGAAACTTCTACCAGGGGACGAGTTGATTCATAATTGTATCTCCAACCCTGATGTCGTAAAAATAGATGTTGAAGGACACGCTCCAGAGGTCATTGATGGAATGTCAGAATACTTGAGACCCAATAAGTGCCGTGTGGCTGTAGTTGAGCCTCATAATAATTCTGAGGAATTGTGGGGGGAACTTGAGAGCAGAGGATATAATGTTACCACGATTAAGCTTGGTGGCGACCGCGGTCAAGTAGATGAACCTACCCTTATTGGAACCGCTGAGTAGCGGTTCTCTTAAGATTGAATAGTTCAAATAAATGACCTTGGTACATTGTCCTGAAATTGATACCTTTTCACCCCAGTCGCTCAGTACACATGAGATGTTTAGTAATCAACGGGTGTTGGTCAGGTGTTTGTCAACGTACACTATCACCGAAGAGGACGACAGAGAATCATTAACCTAGTAATCACCTCCACTCTCCGGCCAGTACGGCTCATAGCCGAATCCCATCAAGTACCTAGTGAGACGACGAGGGGGTGGTAACGATATCCCCCGAAAATAATAATGGAAAGGAACTCATGGATTGCGTTAGTAAGTGCTTCAGTGGAAAGCGGGTTCAGGGAGACCAAAAGCCGATTGGAGCCGCGAACCAGCCGCTGAAACTACACGCTGCGGCACCGCGGTCTGGTGGAAGCTTATCGGTCAACACATATAATGATCGGTATGCATCCAGCGATAACAGGTGCAGCGATCACCTCAAAGGAGACGATTTCCTTACCGAGACTCCACTATGGTAACAGAGTCAAACCTTGACCACTGAATATCTGGACAAAGTCCCAGAGATTAAACATAATGGCAGCAAGTAGCACCGAGCCGTCAGCTACGATTCCTGTACCGATATCTCGCGTGCATATAACCAAATAATTGGTTATATCCCGACCCACGATGATGTTTAATCTTACATATAATTCAATTGATGTATCCTAGATCTTTGAGCCTATCTCGAACGTCTTCTTCCTCAGACGATATGGATGAATTCCCGAGTGCATCTGTTGCCTCAGTGTACTTAACGCTTCGAGTGGCGACATCACTCTGCTGATTGTAAATATCTGTTCGTACCTCACCATCGAAGTCTCGTGGGACTTCGTGGCCGTGGAGGTGTAGAAAGGTTGGGGCCAGATCAAGGATAGATAGATTCTCTGCCGAACCCGCCGCGAAATCCGGGCCGGTCGCAACGAAGAACGCATCTCGTTTGTTTTCGCCCTTCCAGCCATCTGATTTGGGTTGGGTAAACACTTCGTCTCGTCCGAGTCCACCCTGGATGTGTACGCCACTAGTTTGATCAATCACGATATCTGGTGCCTCATCCATGTAGGTACCTTCGTAAACTTCTTCTCCTCGATGAACAGACTCAGCAATCCTCGTACCGTTAGGAGCCGTGAGCTTCGAGAGATTCTCAATCAACTCTGATCGTAGACCTTCATAATCTTCCACCCCATTATCCACGTAAACTGGGCCTTGGCCGCTTGCGAGAACGTTTGTCTCTGCCCAATCGAGATTAGCTGTCTTACACTCTCGCGTTACTTCGCCCTCTTCAGATGGGATTTGATTGAGGAGCCACTGCGGCGTCATTCGCTTGGTGAGATCTCTGATTCTAAGCCTAGATGTCAATTGAATAAGCCGGTCAGTTGTGATACCGAGGGTGCCAAATGTATCGGTGATTCCCATGTTCTGGGTAAGGTAGCCCTCCTGTTCGAGCCAGGTGTTGATGTGGAAGACGGTGTCGATAGAGGTTGCCCCGTGGTCACTCATCATGACAACATTGTAGCCCTCATCTAGGAACGCTTCTAGGTGTTTGTCGACCACTTTCCATCCCTCCAATGTCTTCTGATCGTCCCAGAAGAAGTGATGTAGTGAATTGAGGTAGAACGTGGTGATTTGAAAGAACTCCGGTTCGAATTTCTCAAGTAGGTACTTTCCTGTTCGAAAGCGGAGATCAATAAGGTCGATAATTTCCTCGGAAGCTCTGTCTGGATTATTCTTGATAATTGTGTTCTTTGTTACTCTATAATCAAACTCTTTGACGATTTCGTCTTCGATTTCCGGTGGATGGGTATATCCAGACTCCGCTCCGTCTGGAGCTCCAGCGACGATGAACGGATTCACCTTCCGTGGAGGATACGTAGTTGGCACGTTCACGACACCCGCAGATGTCTGGTCTCCGATAATTTCCCAGAACTCCGGATGGGCGGACTTACGATCATCGGGATAGTACACCCGTTCTTCGGCCATGTCGACGTTCTCCCACCAAAAGATCCCAAGTTTCCCCGGGTTCTTTCCAGTGGCGTATGCTTTCCAGTTCGGGGACGTAACTGGCGGAAGGACGGACTGCATGTCCGCGGTGACTCCTCTCTCAATTGCACATTCGATATTCTGTAGTTCGCCGTCTTCGATCCACGGTTCAATTAATTCGAAGTGTGCTCCGTCGAGACCGATGACGATCGTCTTCTTAGCGTCCATCATCTCCTCCCCGACACATCCATATCAACGCGGAGTGCATAGCAATTCCGTATGGTTCGAAGTCTAGCACATAATAAACAACCTACTCCTCCCGCATAATCTTGTCCTTGTGGGGCCCTAATTGATTCATTGGTTGGATTAATAATTTCTCTTCATTCCTCCTTTCCGCGAGATACATGAGAGCCTTCTCGACAAGAGGCCACTGGTCCTTGTTTGAAAGATTGTATAGGTGGGTCCAAAGATGGACGTGAGTCTGCTCGTTTGCTGCTAAATCAATAGCATTTTGTAGGTATTGTAAGTGACGCCGTTTCCGGAGGGTTTTCGGAATTGCTGAGAAAATCGAGTGAGGGGACATCTGACCTTTTGGAAGCGTAGTCGTAGTCAAGGAGGGATGAGGGGTAACAGTTGTCTCCAGAATTCCTTTCTTTTGTTTCATGCTTGATTTCGGATGGCTCCGATTCCACAGCCACCATGTCTTGGAAATCTTATTATCTATGTGGGCACCGTAATTGCGAACTGGTCGCCTAATTGTCTCTATTTCGTGGTCAGTTAGAATCGAATAATCCGGCTCCTTGTGACGTGGCATGACTATAGAAGTCGGGTCTGGTAGTCCAAAATCCTCGTGGACTTCGCGGGCCTTCTGAAGATCAAATTCAATCATATCAGGTGTAGCTTCGTTTGCGAGAAGATGTGAGTAAGTATGTGTTGCAATCTCATGCTCGACAACCGAACTTTCTATCTCATCTACGACATCTGGGGCATAAAAAAGAGGATGCTCATTAACATTTGTCCCTGGATCCTCATTCCACCAGTCCACTGCGTACGGTCCTGTATGAAATCCATCGCACGACTCGTGTAATAAGTGGCCTACAATGGGGAATGTAATTGGAATGTTTAATCGTTCGGTGGTATCCAACAGGTGCTGGAGCGTCCGTGTTTCCTCTAATCTATCCTCAGACAAGTGATCGAATTCACCCTTGTCGTGCATCCCCCACCCCAATTCAAGCTCGATACTTAATGAGACTACTCCCACCATTGTAAATCAGATGTGAATTATCTTTGCCAACATTTAACGAACTGTTTTCATCAACCGCCTGATCTCGTGTCGAATTTCCGGGTCCAACATCAAAAAGGTACCGTACATACCCACCCCAATTGAAACCCCTATAATAAGACCTGTCCAGCCGGAGGACAGAAAGGATTTTACAATGTAAACACCCACGGCCATCAAAGTGGCGGAAAGCACGCTCCATCCTATCCGTCGGACTGGGATACAAAGATCCACGATACTGGAGAGGTAGTACACGTTCACCAAAGCGGTAATGATTGAACTTGCCGTGGTCGCTGCGGCCCCACCGAGGATGCCGAATTTAGGGATGAGTGCGAGATTCAATACGAGATTCGTGAACAACCCGACTATCTCTCCCCGATATCCAAGGTTGGGCCTATTCATCGCGAAAATCGCTGCAGAGTACAGAAGATGGACTGTTCGCATAATCTTTTCAGCCATGAATAAAACGAGCACTGGCAGTGCTAAGACTACCTCTTGGCCGAACGGTACTCCTAGTACCTCTCTTCCGAGTACCACTGCACCCGCCAGAGCTGGAATTGTGAGGTAGAACGGCAATTGAATCCATCGATATAGCAACTCACTGATCTCGTCTAATTGCCCCTGCGTATATAATTTGGAGATTTGGGGGAAGATTGACTCTCGGATCGAATTCGTGAGGTGAAGTCCAACGGAAGCAACGCGCCAAGCTATCTCGTAAGCACCTATGAGGCTAGTAGAAACAAAGAATCCTAAAATAATCACGTCCATCCACGAATACATAATATTCCCCGAACTCCGTAGGGAGATGAACCAACCGAAACTTAGTAGCGAGCGTGCCCGATTCTTTGTTGGTCGTGAGAATGAGATATCAAGTTGTAAGAGTCCTCCAACTACGACGACAAAATGCTCAAGAATAAATGCAATCAGGATTGAAGATGGCCCGAAACCCTGGCTGATGAAGAGTATTCCACCGATTAACCAGGTCAACTTTCCCACGACTCGAAGGTTCGCAGTTTGACTGATACGCATCTGTCCGGCAAGTAGCCGAATTACAAGACGACGAGCTTGGGTAGCGGTTAATCCTATGGCGACGAATAGTGCAACCCCCTGAATGCCGATATAGGTGCCAATATATGATCGTAGGAGAAGAATTAACACAAGGAAGGGGAGTAATAGTATTGATTTTAGTAGAACGGTCGTTCCGATTACTTCTCCGGCATCTTCACCTGCTGAGAGTTGTTTTTCTGCTGACCTTCGAAGACCAAGATTGGATGGAATTGCAATGATTCCGATTACTGCCTGAAAGAGGAAGAACGATCCAATCACGTCAGTACCTAACTCCCTGGTAAAGTAGGCGATCGCGCCGAATTGGAGTACCATCAGGAATAGCTTGGCGGAGAATAATTTAAGTACGGCATCCCGCACATTCATAGGTTTTTTTGACTAATGGGCGATTTATCAAGGCTCCGATAGTCGGTTCCACCTAACTTCGGTTTATTATAAGATCCGGGTGACAATATAAAAACACAACCCAAAGGCCGAGCCACTATTGTTAAACCAATGGTGACCAGCTCCGCGAACAACCGGAATATTACCGAAATTAATGCCTGCACGCAGTCAACGGGTGAGACACAGACGACTGAATGGAGGGCAGAAGTTGGTGCAACCAACTTTCAAAATTCTATCTATATTAAAATAAGCGCGCTATCGTCCGCCAGCCTTGAAAGCTTGCTCCAGCATTGAGGTAGTGTTCAGATAAGCTGATTGCATGCGAAGGCGAAGGTTTGAAGCTAATTGTCGGCGGTGTCTGCTTCGGCGTTGCTGAAACAGTTTGAGAGGCTGGTAGTTCGCTGTTTTACCTCACGGAAGACACGTTCGACACTATTCCGATTTCCATGTTTTTCGTATCTGAAACCGAGGCCATGTCGTTGACAGGCGTCTTTCAGCGGTGCAGCGCCATCGACGAGAAACACAGCGGTTTCAACGCGTGTTTCTCGCGGAGTTCGGCAAAGAACGCGTGGGCGAGAACGTTTGTTCTGGTCGGTTCAAGCTTTGTGTGGAGTAATCCGTTTGCTTCGGGATCGACAGCGGCGTACAGCCAGTAGCGTTCATCATTGAGTTGGATCACGGTTTCGTCGACCGCAACGTGATCCGGATTCTGATCAGATTCAGGCTGTAGATTAGCTTTGTGAACCCAGTTGTGAACGGTGGATCGAGCCCG
>JGI12575J12848_1000172_pt1 | contig 42881 bp, 29 predicted proteins | sample A23P1SouthBayCA_2_FD_12848 | JGI IMG/M metagenome (IMG submission 12848) | reverse complement strand
GCGGAGAGGGCGTCGGCCGCCACGTCGGCGAGCCGGCCGACAAGTTCGTCGGTCCCTGCTTCCCGGTCTTTCAAGACCGGCTCGAAGATCGGGTGTGTGAGGGCATTCGTCGTCGAAGTCGAGGCATGTGATCGATCTTCAAGACCAGCCATCGGTACATCTCCCATGGTTACCTACATCTCAGACCGGGACCTACATGGTTATGCAAAACCGATTCCTTTGGCCGGCCGGGGGAGCCGACGCCCGGGGACTGCAAATTTTTCAGAAAGTGACGTCGCGCATCGCGATCTGGAAACAAATGGTAGACCCGGCTTTCGCGGAACCCGACGCCCGTGGTACGATTGGTGTCCTCGAATATGTGCATGTTAACCGGGTTCCTGCCAGGACCAAAGGATCCGACGATGGTGCAGTCGTCTCCACCCTCCGACGCAACATCCTCCGTTGAGGACGGTTCGACGACGATCGAACGGGAACTGTTGGTCGTGGCACGGAATCAACCTTTCGACGCAGACGGGACTCTCGCCGAATCGGGCTGGGACGTCCGGCGCGTCGAGTCGGTCGGTGAAATGAAACAGGCTTGCGAGGCCGGCCGGCGCTCGGTCCTCCTGATCTCGGATCGTGTGGCCAGAGAGCTCAGTGCCAATTCGACGGAGCCGTCTCATCCGAGCCGGTCGTCTCCTCCGTCGGCCCTTGCCGGCTTCGAGGGCGTGCTCTTGCTGGGCGTCGAAGAGTACACTCCGGCCAATCTGACACTTGCCCTCGAGTGTGGGTGCGCCACATTGTTTCGCTGGGACGATGATCCGGGTGACCTGCAACGGATCCTTCGGCAGGAGGCACGGCGACGTCTCCGCAGCCAGAACCAGACCGGAGATTACGCCGTCGAGGTTCCCCCGGTGGTGGGCCGCTCCAGTCAGATGGACCGACTCTCCAGCCGCATCGTCGGGGCCGCCCCTTCGGACGCCAACATGCTCGTGACCGGCGAGAGCGGAACCGGCAAAGAACTCGTCGCTCGCGCCGTGCATCGGTTCTCTCCGCGCCGCGACGCACCCTTCGTGGCCATCAACTGCGGCGCCATCCCTCCGGATCTCGTCGAGTCGGAGCTGTTTGGACACAAAAAAGGGGCCTTTACCAATGCCACCAGTGACCGAAAGGGCCGGTTCGAACTCGCCGACGGAGGCACCCTCTTTTTGGACGAGGTCGCTGAGCTGCCCGACGCCCTTCAGGTCAAACTGCTGCGGGTCCTGCAGAATGGAACGGTCGAGCCGGTCGGAGCCAGCGAGCCGATCGAGGTCGACACACGGGTCATCGGCGCCACCAACCAGGCGGTCTCGCCGCACGGCGGAGAAAGCCCCCTGCGCGACGACCTCTTCTTTCGGCTAAACGTCCTCCAGATGGAGGTGCCCCCACTGCGGGAACGCCCGTCGGACATCGAACCGATGTGGCATCACTTCGTGCGGGAGGCCGCTCGGGCCGAAGCGCGACACGGCCTGCGGGTCGACGATGCGGTCCTCGAGCGCCTTGAGCAGCACACGTGGCCGGGAAACGTCCGCGAGCTGCAGAACGTGGCCCGCCACTCGACGGTCGTCGCCCGCGACGGGGTCATCGATGTGGAGTCCCTCCCCGGTTACCTTCGAAAGAGCGCAGAATTCGACGATAGCCGACTCCCGCTGGCCGGACGCTCCCTCGAGGCACTCGAGCGCACGGCGATCCTACAGACCTGTGAATCGGTCTCCACGGTCAAGCAAGCCGCCGAACTGCTGGGCGTCTCCGAGCGAACCGTCTACTACCGCAAAAAGCAGTATCGGACCTGCGAAGATGACGCCGAGTCGCCGTCCTGATCTTGAACTGCGGTGTCGATTACAGGATTGTAGACGGGCGAGAATCTGACCCTTCCGTCCCGCCGTCGGAGATCTGCCGCTTTTGCACACCTCGCCCATCATCGGAAGAGGCCGCGTCCTCCCCCTGGTAGTGGCCTGCCTGGCCTTTTTGACGCTCTCGGCGCCATCGTCTGCATCGGCGATCGACGACCCGTCGCTGGAGTACCGAACCCTCGAGACGCCCCATTTTCGAGTCCACTACTATCGTGGCGTCCAAGCCCTGGCCCGGCGGACCGCGACACTCGCCGAGCAGGCCCATCAGGTACTCGTGCCGGAGTATGGGACCGAACCCAACGGAAAGACCCACATCGTGGTCAACGACAAGGTCGATGTGGCCAACGGGTCGGCGAATGTCCTCGGCCGAAACGTCATCCGTATTTACGGGATGCCGCCCTCTCCCGACGGCGTCCTCGGTTACTATGACGATTGGCTGCGGATTCTCGTGTTTCACGAGTATGTGCACATTCTGCACATGGAGACCTCCAACAGCCTCTTCGAAGCCCTGAATCTGTTTCTGGGGGAGACCCTCCACCCCAACGCGGTGCTCCCGCGCTGGTACGTCGAGGGCATCGCCGTCCACAGCGAAACCGAACAGACCGGCACCGGGCGGGTCAACAGCTCCCTGTTTCGGATGTATCTGCGCACGGCGGTCCTCGACGATCGATTCTTCACGCTCGGTCAGATCACCGGCCGGCCGACAAGCTGGCCGATGGGAAACGCCCCCTATCTGTACGGTGCCTTCTTCGTCGAATACATCACCGAGCGGTACGGCAATGAGTTCGTCCGGAAGTTCAATCACAACTATGGCGACAGGATCGTCCCCTTTTCGCTCAACGCGATGGCCCAGCGGGTCTCGGGAAAGACCTTTCATGAACTCTGGGGCGCATTCGAGGCCGCCACCCGGGCCCGAGTTCAAGCACGGCGCATTCGCGTCGAGGCCGAAGGGCGAACTCAATTGCAAGTGTTGACCGACGGCGGCGGAACCCATCGATATCCGCGGCGGCGTCCCGGAACCGATTCGGTCACCTATTTCGAAAGTGGACTCAACGACCATCCACGCTACGCGGAGGTCACCTCGAGCGCGGGTGACCGATCCGACGTCGATGTCGACACGCTCTTCGAGATCGAAGGGGCATCGGGGCCCTCGGACTGGACGCCCGATGGAGAGGCCCTGGTCTACGCACGGGGGACGATCACCGACAACGTCTACACCTATCAGGACCTGTTCGCCTACCGACCGTCCACCGGAAACCACCGCCGACTGACCGACGCCGACCGGGCTCGGGAGCCGGCCGTCTCGCCGTCCGGGGACCGGATCGCGTTTGTCCGCAACCGCGCCGGCACCATGGAACTGGTCGTCTGCGACTTTCGGTCGCTTTCGCTTCGAAACTGCCGGGTTCCGGTGGGAGGCCGCCACGCCCCCGACGACTCGAAGCGACACTGGCAACAGATCGCCGGGCCGCGATGGACGCCCGACGGCGACGGGATTGTCTTCAGTTGGTGGCGCCTGGATGTCGGGCACCGGGATCTATGGCACCTGCGCTTGAATGACTCCGATGACGACGACGGGCGTCTCGTCAACCTCACCGACGACGCGGCCCAGGACATCGACCCGACGTTCGGGCCGTCGGGACACCTCTATTTTGCCTCGGACCGAACCGGAATCTACAACATCTTCGCGCGGGATATGGAGACCGGCGAGACCTGGCAGGTCTCGAACGTGGTCCGAGGGCTCTTTTCGCCCTGGGTCGGACCCGACGGAGAGTGGATCTACGCGGCGACCTACACGGGCCGCGGCTACGAGTTGGCGCGGTTTCGCCGCCCCGGCCAATTCGACCACTCTGCCCCGTCGAGCTATCCGGCTCCCGCTCAACCGGCCCACCCCGAAGTCACCACCGGGAGCTGGCGCGACCGTCCGTATCGTCCGGGACGGTGGCTGGGGCCGTTGTTGTTCCGTCCACGACTGGCGGCCGCATCCGGTGGAACAGGGGTCGGCGTCACCCTCCAGGGACGAGAGCCGCTGGGGGATCACCGCTGGTCGATCAACGGAGACTGGTCGACCGGACCGGAGTTCACCGACCAGTCCGCCAGTGTGTCGGCCTCGTACACCTGGGCGGGCGGCCCGTTTGATCTGACCCTGGGCGCCGGGTTTCGACGCTACCCGAATACCCAGTCACTCGTGGCCGAGAGCCGTTCGGTTCCGTACCGCGAACACGCCTACCGCGGAAGCCTGTCACTCAACTATCCGCTGCGCCGAATCGACGACAACTTAAACCTATCCACGTCGTTTCGGGTCGAACGCACAAGCTTCGGCTCCCGGCCGCAGACGACGCCGAGCCCGGACGATACCGAGCCGTCACTTCCGGACTTCGGCTGGTTCAACGAACTGAACCTCTCGCTGAGCTACATCAACCTCGACAGCTATCCTCAGTCGATCAGTCCGGAACAGGGAATCTACGGGCGGATCGGGCTGTCGGTTCAGAACGACTGGATCGGGAGCACCTACGACCAGGTGTATCTGAACTACTCCCTTCACGGATACATCGCCAATCCCTGGGTAGACCGTCACACATTGGCCCTGAAGCTCGACGGCGGCATCGCCCGGTCGAACTACCGCGGGGCCGCCTACGGCCTCGGAGGTTATCGCCCACAGGACATCCTCACGTCGATCGTCTTTCAGAGGCCTTCCGGGCAATTCGTGCTGCGCGGGTTTCCACCCAACACCCTGGTGGGCAACCAGTTTCAGCGCGCCACCGCCGAATACCGGTTTCCGATCTGGCGGATCGAGGCCGGCCCGTCGACGGTGCCCTTCTTTATCGACGAACTCAAAGGTGAGGTCTTTTCGGAAGGTGGGGCCGCATTTGACGGGCTACTCTCCGGGGCCGACTTTCGATTCAGTGCGGGGGCGGAGCTGCTGCTCGGTTTGCAGATCGGCTACTACTTTGGCAGCAACCTCCGCGTCGGCTACGCCCGGGGGTTCGGAGCCGACGGCATCAACGAATGGTACATACTCTACGGCGGCGGATTCTGACCGAGGAGACTTTCATGCCAACCTGGACGACCGACGACGGGCTGAATCTCAACTACAAATTCGACGAGGGTCCCGACGATGGACCGACCCTGGTCCTCTTCAACGGGATGACACAGTCGACGGAACACTGGTCCTCGCAGGCCGAACGCCTCTCGCCGGACTTCGGCGTCCTTCGTTGGGATGCCCGCGGCCAGGGGGCGAGCGACGTCCCGGAGTCGATCTCGATGGAGGATCACCTTCGGGATCTCGCCGGCCTGCTCGACCACCTGGACGTCGACCGCGCCCACATGGTCGGCTTCAGCCACGGTGCGCGCCTCGCACTGGCGATGGCCGCCCGACGACCCGAGCGCGTCGACAAACTCGTCCTCTGCAGCCTGACCGCCGAGCCGACTGCCCTGGCACGGACGATCGTGACGAGCTGGAAGAAGACACTGGAACACGGAGGGCTCGAGGCCATGAGTTGGACGGCCCTCCCGGCGATCCTGGGCAATCGGTATCTCGAACAACATGAATCGATCCTGTCGGGCATCGTCCGCGCCTCGATTCGACGCAACAGCGAGGCCGGCGTCGAGGCGCTGCTCGACGCGATGGACGAGTATCCCGATGTCGCCGAACTCGCCCGGGATGTCGAGTGTGAGACGCTCGTGTTGTCCGCCGACGAAGACCTGCTCGTGACCCGGGAGGGGGCCGAATCCCTCGCCGAGCTCACCGACGGCACTCACCGTCATTTCTCGGGGATGGGACACACGATCCCCATCGAAGCCCCAGAACGTTTCGCCGACACCGTTCGCTCTTTTCTGCGCTGATCTCATCCACCTCGAGTCGACCCATGACCAACCAGACGGAGCTCGCCAAAGAGCTGATCGACAGGGCCGAGACGATCCTCGCATTCGTCGGCGCCGGCTTTTCGGCCGACTCGGGCATTCCGACGTTTCGCGGCGAAGACGGCATATTCGCCGACGAGTCGATCGAACGGCTCGCCCACGCAGAGGCCCTGGAGCGTGAACCCGAAAGGGCCCTCGCCTGGCTGGAGGAGACCCGTGAAATGGTCCGTTCGGCCTCGCCGAACGCGGGGCACCGCGCCCTGGTCGAGCTCGCCGAGTCGCGCAGCGTCACGGTGGCGACTCAGAATATCGACGGCCTCGTCGACGCAGTCGCCGCCGAGCGCGGTGTAGACCTCCCCATCCACTATCTTCACGGGTCACTGTTCCAAATCCGATGCCACTCCTGCGGCGCCGACCATCTGGAGGATTCCGGGCCCGATCGCGCGATCGACCTCTCCGAGACGCCCGAATGCCCGGAATGCGGCGGACTTCTCCGTCCAAACATCGTCCTCTTCGGAGAACTCCTACCCGACGAAGCCTTCGGGGCCGCGGAGGAGGCGGCGCGCGCCGCGGACCTCTGCCTGATGCTCGGGACCTCCGGCGCCGTCTACCCCGCCGCCGGGCTTCCCCGCCTGGCCGCCGACACCGGGGCAGCCATTGTCGAAATCAACCCGAACCCGACCGACCTGTCGGGGCTGGCCGACGTCACCCTCCGCGAGAGCACCTCGGTGAGCCTGCCGAAGATCATCGTCTGAGGGCGGAGATGACGAAATAACTACTTTTCCTGTCTAAAATGTGCATATATTGGGGACGTCGGTACCAATTGAACCAATGCTTCGAGCCGGGCCCAGGGGGTCCGGCCACTGATGTGGAGGAACGCAGTCATGGTCTACGATGTCTCGTCGTCTCGCCCCGTTCGCCTTTTCTGTCTACTGGTCGTGGCGGCGCTGTTTGCCGGCGGCTGCGGCGACAGTCTGACCCCCTCCGAACCACACCCCTACACCGAGTTCGCCGAACAACGGAACGCCATTCTCGGAGAACTCGTCTGTAAGTCGTTTTTCAGTTGCGAAGACCGCCCACCCATTCAGGTGCCGTATCAGGATCAGGAAGAGTGTCTTGCGGATTTTGAAGACGACTCGTCCCTGGCGATCGGCTCTGAATTCCAGGGGATCCTCCAGAGCATCGAAGCGGGCCGCACGGCCTTCGACCAACAGTCGGCCGATCAATGTCTCGATGAGATGGAAGTCGCCATCGAGATGATCGCCTGCAACCCGTCGCCCGAACCGACCCTCGGGATCCAGGTATGCCGGGATGTGCTTCAGCCTCAATTGACCCTGGACGATCCCTGCAAGGTCGGACTCGACGAATGTGAGGGCGACCTGACCTGTCGACGGACCGATAACGACGTCTGCCACGGCTTCTGCACCGAGCCCGACACCTCGAATCGCACCATCAAGGCGGAGGGGGAGACGTGTACCGATGCCGGAGACGTCTGCGACCCCTCGGAGAATTTGCAGTGCACACCGGTCGACGACATGGGTACGCAACGGTGTCTACGAGAGGGCACCGTCATGGAGGGTGACCAGTGCAAAACCTCGAGCATCTGCCAGCCGAACCTCGTCTGCAGTCTGGGCACCTGCAAATCATTCCAGGTCGTCTCTCAGGGCAATTCCTGTGACCAGCAGACCGCGTTCTGTGAAACAGGGTACGCCTGCATCGGAGAGTCGATCGATATGGGAACCTGCAGCGAATTCTCCGGCGCCGGAGAATCCTGCGACAACGCCCTCGACTGCCGAGACGGGCTCTTTTGTGACCCCCCCGACGCGAGTGGCATGCTCGGAACGTGCAGCGAACGCGTCGCCGCCGGAGAGGTCTGTGATGAGACGAAGTCCAACCAGTGCGAGCCCGGTCTGACCTGCGTCCTCAACGAGAGACGCGGCGAGGCGATCTGCCAGTTCCCGACCGCCCCGTCATGCGAGATCCCCGAGATGTAGGTCGTACTGACGATCGCAAATGACCCCTAAGCCTTTGGAATACTTGATGTTTATAGGTTTAGGGGTTTCGCATGTAAGCGCTATATGGCCCATCTAAATGTTTGCTAAATGTTCTGGTGGGGTGGTGCGAAGCGATCACAGCCGGATTGAGTTCGACACTCGAACTTTCTAAGCTGGCAGGGTGAGTTCACTACAGGGGAGATTGTCTGATGCGTCCCTCCATCCCGGAATTCAGCCTGCTACCCATCGGCCTCCTCCTTGTTTCAGTCCTCATTGTTGGCTGCCAAGACGACATCCGCGGGCCGGGCTGGTCTGATCTTCGTGATAGCGGAACGGAAGACACTCGAGCCGATGGGCATTCCTCCGACATGGGCGTCCATGACGTCGGCGATTCGGGAACGGACGCGCGGGATGCCTCGGCGTGCGGGGATTGCGAAACAGGCCAATACTGCAGCCCCCGCGACCGATGCGAACCACGCCGAAGGTGTGCTGACGAAAACCACGCCCTCTGCCCGCCCGGTCATTGGTGCGACGAAGACGACGACGTCTGCAGACCGAGCCAGGGAAAAGCGGTGGGGGAACCTTGCGAAGAGGGCTATGAGTGCGCCTCCGGCAAGTGCGATGCCACGGAAAAGGGATGTGTGTCGACGTGCCTCTCCGATGCCGACTGTCCGGCCCCAGACGAGAAGTGTGGCTACGGGCAGCAGATGCCCCACCAGACCTGCGATGAGGACCGTACCTGCAGTGCCTCGTGTACGGGATACGAGGTCTGCGGCCGGGACGAGTGCCGCCCGCCGCTGTGCTACCGAACGGCGGACTGCCCAAAAGGAGATTGTCTGATGTACCCCGGAAAATATGGAGCCCGAGACACGCGCGGCCAGTGCAACGTCCAGGGCGAGTCCCTGTGTGAGGGCTACGAGTTTCGCATCGCCGAGGACGATCCTTACTGCCGGCTTCCTATCGACTGCTGGGGCATCTACGGCGATGTCGAGGACCCGTGCCCGGAGGGCTACGAGTGCGTCCACGACGGGAACACCACAAACAGCCCCAGCGCCACCGAGTGGTGCGCCCGCCGGGTGACCGACGGCGAGTGGTCGCGCCCTTGATTCTCGCCACCGTTACAAGGTCACATAGGCAATTTACATCTCCCGGCTGATCCGCTTCTGCGGCCAGCCGGCCTTGCGAGGTCTGTCGACCGACCGAACGACGCACCAACAGCCGCTATCCGGAAGCGCTTCCGATACTCACCCACCCTTCATCGCCGACTCCAGCTCCTCGTCGACGATGTGCGTGTAGATCATCGTGGTGCTGAGGTCGCTGTGGCCGAGCGCCTTCTGCACGAGCCGGATGTTGCCCGTCCGCCGCAGCAGGCGTGTCGCAAAGGTATGCCGAAGTGTATGGGGCGAGACATCGTCGGCCCACGAGATGCCGGCCTTCTCGGCGTAGGTCTTCACCGTGCGGCGGATGCTCCTGGGGTTGGTCCGGCTGCCGCTCCGCGTCGGAAACATCCATCCGGCCTCGGTGGCCGGCCGGCGCGCCAGCCACTCGCCGAGTAGGTCCTGAAGGCCCTCGGGAAACCAGAGCTGCCGGTCCTTGCCGCCCTTCCCTTCGCGGACGACGAGCTGGCACGCCATCATGTCGACGTCGTCGCGCTTCAGGTCAGCAACCTCGGAGACCCGGAGTCCGCACTCAAGCATCAGCCGGACCATGCACCTGTTTTTGAGCCCGCTGTCGTAGCGCGTGTTGAAGACCTCGACCAGCGCGTCGGCCTCGGAATCATCGAGCACTTTCGGGATGGAACGGCCCATTTCGGCCTCCAGCGGGTTCGAGCAGCGAGTGTACCGATAATGTAGGTTATCGGTACGCATTCACTGTCGAATACCCGTGGCTTCTGGGCCGATCAATAATTCGGTACGTATTCACGGGCTCCAGCCGATTTCCGCCGCCGAGAAAGCCGGAGTGCGCTAGCAGTCGAATCGCGTCGCGCTTTCGGTCCCGAAAATCACCATGACGCTTCGTCAACGGGAAGACACCGTCTCACTGTGGAGTGTTGTCGAGTTTGTCAATCACTCGGGCGCAGTGGTCGGATTGCCTCGAACTCACGCCCCCATTGCTCAATCCTGTCCGCAGCGCCTTCGTCCAATCTCCACGTCCGATCCTCGAGTCGAATAGAACGATTTTCCTGAAGATATGCGCCAACGATTCGATAGCTTAGATTGCCACGCTCGGTGGTTAAGGTCGCAGTTCTGGGTTCCCATGCCACCTGGAGCCAATCAGCGTTCGGCGGAAGCTCCAGCGCATCTAGTTCGTTGATCATGGTCGCGAACAGTCGGTCCCCCGGCGCCAAGAGTCTCAGTGACGGATAGTCATCGAGATGGCGAGGGCGAAAGGTAATAGCCACGGTGTTCGTCCGTTTCCCGACCAAGGTGTCAGCAAGGGTTTCTTCGGGAACGGTGGATTCGTCCCAGTCGGCCGGTACGGTGACAAGGTACCCTCCTCCATTTTCGCGTAGTGCATCCGGGACGACTTCCGGAGGCAGCTCGTCGATCGGCGTGAACTCGACGCCGGCCTCTCGCAGGCGTTGGTTGCCAACGAGTGCTGCTTCCAATGACTCGACGTCGTAGGGCGGTGTTTCCTGGGAAGTGACGCCGATTTCATCGATGTCGGGATGCCGGTAGGACTTCCAGGCGTCGAGTCGGGCATCGCGGCGAACATCCTCTTCGACCGTCGTGTCATCATCGCCGACGGTGTGGAGGGCGTCGGGGATATCAACTGTAGACTTCCGGCCTTCCTCCTCGCTGATCTGGTCGACGACTTTTTCGCCGACGTCTCCATTGCCTTCCATGACGCGACTGCGAATCGTCTTCTCGACACGCGAGAGAATCGGCTGAACCTCGCCGACGACGTCTTCGAACATCCCGATGCGGGCATCCAGTGCGTCGTAGATGTCGCCGTCGACCGTCTCCTCATACTTGTAGTTCACGATCTCGATGGTGTCGTATTTCTGGCCAATCCGGTCGATACGGCCGATGCGTTGTTCGACCTTCATCGGGTTCCAGGGCAAATCGTAGTTGATCAGCACCCCGCAAAACTGCAGGTTCAACCCTTCGCTCATGCTCGAAGTGCCGAGGAGTTTTTCGACGCGTCCGTCGTCATCGGCGAAGGAGCGTTTGACCTGTTCTTTGGTCACGCTGACCCACCCTTCCGCCTGTTCGCTCCACCAGGTAGCACCGTTGCCGGTGAACGTGGCGATCTGGCTTCGATACGTGCTCTTCAACGCATCGCGGACGTACTCCAGCGTATCCGTGTACTGAGTAAAAATAAGCACCCGGTCGTGTCCGGCATTCTCAAACCGCCTCAGGTCTCGGCGCAACTGTTTGAGCTTGGGGTCCTCTCCGATGTTCTGAACCTGAGAGATGAAACCTTCAAGCGCTTCAATTTCGTCGATCAGAAGTCGCCGGCCTTCTTCGTTTGTAGCTGGGGTAAAATCTTCGAATCGGTCACCACTTTCTCCAATTCGCCCGTCTTCAGCATTTACCACTTCGGAGGCGTCGACACCGTTGAAGTCTGGCGAGGTGCTCGTCCCGCCGAAATCGAGCTGATTGCGTGTCGTGTACAGCTTTTCAAGCCGCCGCTGAAGACTCTTCTGGATGGCCCGTACGCTGCTGGTCAGTCGTTGACGATAGGTCGTCATGACGAAGCCGATTGCCCGGTTCTTGTGGTCCTCAGCTTCTTCGGCCCGCTTGTAGAACTCGGTTGTGTACTCCTCGATGCGTTCGTAGGCCTCTCTCGCATCCTCCCCAGATTCCTCCAGGGATATGTCTTTGGTCTTCGGCGCACGGTCGGGCACGCTTTCGTCCAGAACACCGGCTCGCTGGTACTTGCGCAAGGTGTCGCGAGTGTTCCGGTGAATGTAGGCCGCGATCGGATGCGCTGCCTTCAGTATTTGAAGAAGGGCTTGCCAACTCTTCAAATCAAGCTGTGCGAGGGCTTCACGTTTGTCTCTCTCATTCACCACGCCCAGCACGGCATCCGGACGCACCAGGCTTCGGATGTACTTGGACTGACGGTTGACGGCACCCGAGACATCGTTTCCATCGAGGGCCTCGCAGACGATATCTTCGAGGTTGTCGAATTTCTTGCCGTAGTCATCTACGAGCTTGCAGCACGCTAGGGCACGCTCCGCAACCTCCTCGGTGTCGGCCGCGCCGAGGTGACTGGCGAGGGTGCGCAAGATGGCTTCGCTGATCGTTTCGCCATAACCCGACCTATTGTCGAGTCTATCTCGAACAGCACGTTGGTACTCACCTTCAGATTCTTCTGTCGGATGTTGCGACAGATCGAGCGCCTCGACGAGCGCCTGTCGAAAATCAAAGAACCCGGAGAAAGCATTTCGGCCGCTCCAGCCCCCAGGAAGGTCAAAGAGCGAAAGGAGGTCGTGGAGTTCGTGGTAGTGAAGCTGCATCGGTGTTGCCGACGCCAGGTAGAAGCAGTGGACGTGGGCGCGGAGTCGCGTGAGCAGCTCGTGGAGCTTTGTATTACGACGTGCGTTGTGGGCCTCGTCCACGACCACGACGTCCCAGACGCCCTCGCGGCCGTCTGGGTCGAGTCCTCGCGCTGTTCCCGTGATGTCGCTTCGCGTTCGTACATCCCGTCCATTCTGGGGGGCGACGCGGTTGTGGTAGCTGTCCAGCCGCGCCGTATGCCACGACATGAGGATAATCGTCGGTAGTGTCCCACCCTGATTGCCGCGTACGAACCGCCAAACCGGACTATTCGTCCAGGCCTGTTCACGGTCGGCGGTCGACAAATCGACTTCGTCCACGCTCGGCGCCCGGTGAGCGTCACCCAGCGGATCGACGAATTGATGCGAGCGGTCGGGAGCCCGTTCATGGATGTAGGTCGGGAGATTGAATTTCTCCCATAGCTCTTCTTGCCACTGGCTCTGAAGACTCGCCGGTACTAACACCAGGGCCGTTTCGACCTCACCAGTCAGGCCGAGGCGCAGCAGTGTATAGCCGATCTCAATGGTCTTCCCGAGCCCGACCTCGTCAGAGAACATGAAGCCGTTGGGATACGCACTGACCGCTGTATCGGAGACCACGCGCTGGTGCGGCCAGGGTTCGATAGTCGCCAATTCGTCAGCCAGATGAAGGCCGCCGGGCATCTCGCCGGCGCGGGCCACGATATGCTCCGGCTTAAGGTCCTCCGACACCTCGGGGCTGTCGTCGAGAATGTCGTCGACAACCGTCTGCAGTTCCCCACGCTCCCGAGGGGCCTGCCAGTCGATCAATTCCTTTCGAATGGCCTCGGGCAACTCGTGAACCCGAACGTAGTCGTGATCGTCGTCCCAGAGCCGCTCGAAGGTCTCAGCGTCTCTCTCGACATAGACGTCCTGGCCTTCAACCCAAGAGCGATGGACCTTGAAGCGCTCAAAGTTCTTGCGCCACCCTCCCGCAGTTTCGTTGACACTACCCTCGAATGAGAGGCGGAATCCGTCCTCGTCAGAGAAAATCCCGAGCTTCGGATGGAAGATGCCCCAGTTGTCACGCGCCGGGACGGCCACGCGTATATCCAACCGTTTCTCGGCCAGAAGCCAGGCGAGGAGACGTACACCGGGTGGAGAACTTTCGCGTTCCTGGAGTTGCTCGAGCGTGCCCTTTAGTTCCTCGGTCAGTGCCTCGAAGACGGGACGATCGGTCTCGCGGAGCTGGTGGCCGACGACGAGACGCATGTGACCGTCGCTACCCACGAACGACTCGATACCTCGAGCCGCCGCGCCCAGTCCGCCGCTGTTGAAGTAGCCGGTGATTCGGTCGTACGTGTTCGCGCGCTCGAGTGCCGGCCGATAAAACTCACCGACGAGGTCCAGGCCCTCGTCACGCGAACCCGTCTCGTAGACGGAGTGCCAATCGTACGTTTTGAGCGAGGGCATCGGCTCACCTCCGAGGCACCAAGAATACTTTCAGCGATGACGATGTCGGCGGGTTGCAGGGTCGGCTCAGAACATGCCTTGCTGAGCCTCTTCGGCCTCGTCCGTCTGCTTATCGGCAAATACCTCGCTCGGGATGTCGAGGTCGAGATACTCGCCGGTGTCACCGCTGACGAGGTCACGTGCGAGCTGCCAGTCGTCGTGATCATGGGGCAAAAGCCGCAGAAGCGCCTCCACGATGGCTGCGAAGCTCGGATCGTCGGCGCAGTGACGTTCCTTCAACCAGTTCAGGGCTTTGTGGCTACCCTGCGCCTGGTAGACGTGAAGCGCGGAATGGACTCGGTCGAGGTCCGTCGCAAAGGAAAGCGCCTCCGGGTCAACGGGCAGGTGGCTGGAGCGCTGGTCGCGCGGCTTTGTAATATCGCGGACCCGGTCGGCGTGGTCGCGCAACAAGACGTCGCCGCTCTTCTTTCGCCACAACTTGTGGGGCTTCTTGAGGTCTCCCATCGACTCTCCGAGGCCGATGGCCAGACGGCGAGCTTCGTCGTACGGGAAGCGTTCGGCCTCGAAGACCAGCCAGGCGAGAAGATACCACTCCGACTTGGGATCGACGTCGCGAACGCCCTCGTTGAGATAGTGTTCGATGAAGTAATCGGCGACCTCGTCGCGTGCCACGTCCAGCGCCTTCTGCGGCCGGACGGGTTCGCCAGTGCGGTCAACGACCGGGTAGTGGTCAGTGAAGACTTCGAGCGTGGGCCCGAAGGAGGCGAGGATCATGTCCACCTTGGTAAACTCGACTTCGCGTTTGTCCAGTTCGGCTGTGCGTTCTCGCGCGGCCTTACGGGTCTTGCGTTTGACGTCATCCCAGAGCGTTTTTTCGTCAAGCTGCCGCTTTCTCTTCTCGCTCACCAAAAGGATGGTACTTTCCGCAGAGTTCTTACCGGCCTGATGGAGTGAGGTTCGGCTCTCCGTACTGACAGGATGAGTCGCCTTGACGGTAAAACCCGCCCCGATGAGCGCCTTGGTCAGGACATCCCAAGCACGAGTCTTTTTGTGGGTGAACATCATCGTAAAGATGCCGTCGTCGTCGAGCACCCGGTGCATTTCCTCGAAGATTTCGGTCATCTTCGACTCGTAGTCTCGCTCGGCAAGGTCCTGTTTCGAAGTGTTTTCACCAACTACATCCGAAAATCTCGCAGGGTTCGCAACTGCCTCATTCTCCTTGTTGGCTAGATTCTCCCGAAAAAACTCTGGGTAGACCTCGTCAAGATAGTGCCTCAGCCACACGTAGAAATAATCCGACAACTCGGCGTACATGACGTTGTCGTAGTAGGGTGGATCTAGCACAATTACATCGATACCACCCGCCTCTATTGGGAGGTTGCGCGCATCCCCCTGAAGCACTTGTGAATCTGCATCACTATGCGAAGACAGTTCTCGAAATTCTTCGTAAACCTCAACAGCTGAATCGAGCATCCACTCGTAACCCAACCCAGGGGCAATTAGGTTGTTTTCAGCGAAGGACCAGCGAAACGCAAAATCGTGCCGATCGAAAGCATGCGCAATCTTCGGGACAGTAGAATCCCAAAATGACATTCTACTATTGTAGTCGAAAGCCTTGTCGGCAGCGATCGCAAGGGAACTGAGGATAGCCTCTGAGACCGCCGAAGAATAATTGGCCTCTACTTCGCGCTTAATTTCTAAAAATGCTTCCAGATACGAGGAGTGAGACAGTAATTGCCTTGGTGTATAAAGGTCGCGCCAAGTTTCAATGCCATATTTCGGCAGTCTGGCTGTTTCTTTCCCCAGCGGAATCTCCTGTTGCAGAAGACGGCTGAATTCGGGGTTAGCATTGACAAATTTCTCGGCTCGCTCCGCTGCAGCTTGATCCTCTTCTGAAGGGGCGCGAAATTTTTTCGGGTATTGGCCAGAATCGGTGTAGACTGCATAAAGCTGGAACCCCATTCCTTGACCCCGTGCTTGGGACTTTACTTCGGCCTTGCCGATTACGCCTCCCTCACAGCGCAGACATTCGGCCTCTCCATGCGACTGGGTTCCTTCACTCGGGTCAAAGCTACTTTTGGCCACATCTTCAGGAAGCCTCACGACATTGAATTTCACGTCGTCACGGTCATTTCGGATCACTGGTTGGGCCGCAATGCCTTTGGAAGCCGACCCTTTATCAAGCCACCAATTTGGGGCAAGAGGGAGCCGCAGCCCACAGTCCGGACAGGTAATGGTGTGAGCCCACAGATAGGCGAGCGTCTGCTCGCCGGGCTGATTGGGAAAAAACTCCTTGAGCTTCTCTCGTGCCCTCTGATTGATTTTTTCACCATACTTCCGAATCTCAGGCGCTAGTGAGTTTCCTTCAATCCGAGGGTGCTCCAGGACCGCCTTGAGAATGACACTCGCCACTGGATTGAGTTCGTTGGCGACTGTCGGAAACCCATACCGGACGCTCTCGAACGGTATGGAGCCGCCTCCGGCCGTGGCGTCCAGAATTTTCGGCAGTTCTCCGTCCCATGTGTCTCGAACCTTGGCATGGAGTTTCTCCATTTCCTCATCGTTCGGGAGATTCTTGTAGGCCTTTCGATAGCCGTAATGTTCGTAAACGAAGTTGTCTCCACGGTCGTCCTTGGTAGCCCTCTTGTTTCGCACATGTTCGGCCACCGATCCCCCTTCCAGCTTTCCCTGTGGATCGATTCCTATCCATCGAAGAAACGTGTCATCATCAACACTTTTGGGGAGTACCGACCCGAGCACAGCAAGGCGAGTCGCCGGCGTGGGTCGACGAGCCCACCATACATGGACGTAATTCTGAGGGGGAAGATCAGAATAGTTCTTCCGCTCACGCTGAGTTTCAATACCCACTGCGCGGATCGGTACGTTCCCTTCGATCTTGAGATTGGGGCGAGAAGAATCGTCGTCATTCTTGTCGTTCGACATAACTGCAGACCTCGAAAAATCAGTCAATATGGCTGGTCAACAATGTACGGAGAGCCTTGGCGCCGTTGGGCGTCGATGGCGAGCGACAGAGGGCGTGCCAGTAGTAACACTCCTCGTTACTCATTCGATCCAGACCGCGAGCCATCGCACGCATTCTGTCGTAGCGCTGAAGGGGTTTGACGCCCACGAAAGCCAGCGCCAAGCGGATACCTGCATCTTCGGGGATCAACAGGTTGCCGCCCCGGGTCGTTGCGAGCGGGGCGGGATCGACGTCAACGGAGTCGAGTGTCTGGCGGACCACCGACAGAATGGCCTGGAAGCGCGGTCCTTCGAGTCGGCCGACCTTGAGCGCGACCCAGTCCTCCCAGGTCCAGTGGCCGGTCTCGAATACTTCGTCGCCGAGGGCCTCGTTTCGTTCTCGCAGGACAACTCGCCGCCCGTTGCGCTCGCAGCGGCGGCGGCGTTCTTCGGCCTGCGCACGGGGCAACAGTTCGTAGAGGACGGCTCGAGCCGTCTGTTCACGGTGAGTGCGGCGGGCGCCAAACACCGGGCGTCCACCGTAGCTCGACTGCGGTGAAGAGCGACGTTGTGGGGGTTTGGAAGTGAGTGTCATTGGGCACCTCCGTCGTCTTCCTGGATCGGGCCCTCGGCCGCAATCTGTAGTGTCAGGTTCGTGCCATCCAGTACGCTTTCGAGGTCGGCGAGCGGGTGGTCCTCTCTACCGTTCATTGGAATGGGGCTCGGCAAGTCGATGGTGATGGCCAGATCGACCATGCGGTCGGTCGGCTCATTGGTGAATGTCTCGAGGGGCACCTTGAGTTTACGGAAGTCGTCGAGCTTCCCTTTGAAGTTGGCCTGAAAGGTGGTTGTCCCGGCGGAGTTTTGGGCCTGATATGAGACCTCAACTCTGGTGTGGTCGGCGTAGTCTCGAAGCTGATTGGCGAGGAATTCGCCGTGCTCGAATTTGCTGCTGCCGCCGACCTCGATCGTCAAATGCTTCAGGGCCGGAGTACGGCCATTGGTAGTGATCGATGCGTCGTCCTTCACTCGGCTGATTGCGTGAGACGCGGAGAGGTTATCCGTCTTGGCCGACCAGTTCTCTTCCTGCGGGGCCTCCTGGCACTCTTCGCAGACGGACGGCCTGTCGGTCGAGGGAGAGTCGATAATCTTGCCACACGCGGAACAGCGAACATCGGTTTCGCCGCAGTCCTCGCAGAAGTAGGGAGGCTCACCGACGGGATTCTGGATGGATTTCCCACACTCATGACACTCCGAAACAGGCGTCTCAAGCTCCTGCTGATCCAGCAATACGGAGATGTTGTCGTAGACGAAATGTTGGTCGCCGACTTGAACATCTCCTATCCGAATTGAACTCCGAACGTCGTCGGAAGAAGAGATCGGCGCGTCATGGGGCCAGCCCTCCGGGTTTTCGTCGCCGCTCCAGTAGAGGGTCTCGGTTTCTCCGTCCCAATAGGCGTAGTCCGCTTCCTCGACCAGTCGGACGACGGTGGCTCGGAGTGGCTTTGTGGAAAGCAAGAAGTCCAACCCCGGTTTCCGAGCGAACTGCCGGGCCAACGCGTTGGTGGACATGCGATCCTTGGTCCTCTGCCACAACTTGTTCTCAAACCAGAAGGGAGCCCAGGCATCATCGTCGGCCCGGATAATGCGTTCATCGGCCATCGTCTTGTCGACGGCATCGACGATAGTGGTATCGCCATTGGCATCGACGGAGTGGATCTTTGTGTGTTGAAGCCCTTCCCAGTCCGGGTAAAAAAGGTGGCGGTACGCGTTACGGACAGCTTGCCCGAATAGGCCCCGCGTCTTGTCGAGCCGATCGCGCAGTTCGTTGAGCTGGCGATCGCTCAGGTCGGCCGTGCTATGGGCGTCGTCGCGGAGCTGCTCCATGGCCTCGAGGCGCCGAGCTTCATCGAGCGCCGAGCCGATCTGGTCTTTGTCGGGCGCCACAAAAAGGACGTAGTTGCGGTAAGAGCGGTTCTGCGGCGGGCTGTCGTGGTGTTTGGCCGTCTTCTCGTACAACGTCTGGATGAGTGCCGGGGTTTCGTCATCGTCGCTCACCGAGACGGACTCGAAATGAAGGACCGCAATCCGGGGACGGTCGGCCTTGTCGGGAAGTTGAGCCGGCGTATCCGGAAACATCTCCGTCTCGAAACCGCCACTGCTGCCGACTTCCTTTGTGAGCCGATTGCGTAGGCGGCTCCGGGCCTGTGCGTTTGCTGTATTGTCGGTGTACTGGTCGATCAATCGGATGAGGTTGGCTTCGCTTTTGAACTTTAGTCGCTCCTCGTCGTACAGGTAGTGGCAGGCCCGGTCGATGTTTTCGCCCGTCAGGGAGTTGAGGGCGGCGTCGTAGTCGTCAAAGGAGATGTCCGGGTGGGCGAGGTTTTCGTACAACTCGCCGCGTGTCAGTCCGACCGCCTGTTCGCCGATGGCGAGGCTGTGCCACAATGTCGTGGTGACGACGTGACTGCCGAATGGCGGGTAGCCCTTCTCGGTCCAGTGCTTGTCCTCGAGTTGGGCGTGTGCCGTTCCATCGGAGTTGTAGATGTCAGCCTTGATGGCCGAGCGAAGGTCGACGTGGTCGAAGAGGACGTTGAAGAGAATCGTCCGGATACTCCCGCTCGGTGCATCGTCGGCCGGGGTCAGGTCGGATAAGCGAAGAAGGTGGCGTTCGTGCGAAACGGGTTCGCCATCGCTGCCCTGATTGCGGCTCCATAGGTGGTGAATCGCCCGGGCAACTAGCTTGAGTGCACCTCGTGTGCGCTGGAAGTCCTGAATCGAGTCGACCTTCTCGGTCAACGTCTGGATAACGGTGGGGTGCAACGGGTAATGACGTTCGAGCAGACCGCTGTAGTCCGGGGACTGCGTTCGACTGGGTAGCGTTCGGTCAGCCTCCTTATAGAGCTGTGTATACGTATCGGCGACCGTTTCAGCAGCCCCTGGATCGACCGAATCGAACAGGCGATTGCGGAGCACGGCGCTGACTTCATTGTCCCCTGTCGGTGTGATGGCGCGTTGCTTTCTCTTCTCGATCGAGTCGAGATCCTTGATCTCTTTTTGAACCTCTTTCGCCTTCTCGCCGAATGCGTCGTCCGCAACGCTGTATACGACGGTGACACTCTTGGCGCTGGCTGCCGCCTCGAGCAACGACTTCATGAAGCTGACAGTCTGGGAGGCGAGCGTGGCACCACCGATTTCGACTGCCGAAGCGTCCTCCAGATATTCCGCTATTTCGTCGACGAGAATCAGGACCGGGTCGTCCGAGAGTTCGAACAGCGAACGCAACGTGTTCTCACCCGGTGCACCACGGTCCTGATCGTATTCCTTGATGTGTTCGTAGCCCTCCTGGCCGTACAACTGGTAGGCGATTTCCCCCCAGATCGTGTTCGTATTGGGTGCGTCGGGATCAGATCGGTCGGCACGAGCGTTCCGGGCGTCGATGAAGCCACCAACGATGACGCTGGTACGGACGTTCAACCCGCTGCCCAGGGCGTCGCGATAGGACGTCGCTAGCTCCTCGCCGTCGTTGAGGAACCGGTCGAGATCATCGACCTCGCCACCGGATTCAGCGAGGTGGTAGGCCGCAATTAAATCGTGGGTCTTACCGCCTCCAAAAGTGGTATCCAAGCACAGGATCGAACTTTTGTATTCTGGTTCGTAGCCTTGTGGCACCAGGAAACGGTCCACGAGGTTCGTCATCAAATCCCGAAGCCCACCCGTCGGATACGTGGAATCGAAAAACTCCGTCGGATCCCGGTAGACACTGGCGGCGTCCTCTGGATTGAAGGCCACCGAGGCGAGCTTTGCCGCGAACTGTTGTTCCTCGAGCGTTCCCTGCAGGACATCTTCGCGCGGCGTACAGGAGTTGAAAATCGTGGTGGGTTCGGACATCGATTTTTGTCTCCGCGAATCTGAAAGGAGTCTCACGCACGGCGAGCCGGAGGTTTGTGACTCGAGAATTAGTCGACCCGATGCAACGTCAAACCCCTGTCGAGTTCAAGGCCATATGCCCCTCCACCTTTATCAACCCTCACGTATACAGACAACGAGTCTCTTAAAGCTCGGGGGACCGCTCGCCAGATGCATGTAACCTTTCGGCCTACTTGAATCGGCATGTCCGAGTACCGGCCCCGAATGATTCTGACGACTAATTTTGGTCGACAAGGACCCATCGGAGCGATGTTGATCGACTCCGAACGATTTGAATGGTGACCCCGAGCATACGGAGCCGGACAGGAGTGTTCGCCGATCAAAACGGCCTTCCGGTTTTCTTTTCAATCGGCCCGAATTCTTCAAACGGCCCCAAGATCAGGCCCGGCCTTGAGTAGGTTCGACTGTCGGATTGCCACCGTCTTCATAGGGCGACTGATATTCCGAACGCGGCCGCGAACCAGTTTACAGGAATCGTCCAAAAAGTCGGCTAAAAGAGATAAAAAAAGAGACGCTCGATACGGATAATTCAGCTGCTGCGCGGGCCGCTCACTGCGCTGACGGTCTTCCTGGCGGGCGGCCGATCTCAATCGGCTACCTCCTTGGCCACTACTCCCTATGCCCGGGCGGTGGACCGAATAGACAGAATCTGGCGACCGTGGTAGAGGCAAGGTAGATTGAACCAATGACCATGGGAGGAGCTATGCACCAGCAGCGGATTTTCAGAGTCTACACCAGACATCCGACACGGTGGGTGTCCACCGTCCGGGCGAGAAGTGCTGCTGAGGCCGCTGAGAGGGCCAGAGAAGTCGCCGTGGGCTCTCCACCGGGACCACTCCTGGTGTGCCTGCCTGGCGGGCAGTGCTGGCTTTCTGATGGGTAATAGACTTTGCACGCCCACTAGATATAGCATGTTGAATATCGAAATCATGCCATATGTTGTGTTCGATAGATCGGCGAAGCTAGAGTTTCGGTTACCCTCATCATTTCTGTTGCGAGAAGCCGGTAGTCCTCCTGACGTATATCGGAACGCGCGCCCCGGCCACTCTCACTTCAAGGTACGACCCTACGAAGTTATCTCGTTCTAGAGCAAGAGCTCAACCTATGAGTGCCATTTCTGAAAATCTCTTCAACACGTTCCAGGATTGCAGATTCAATCATCATGTAGGCTTCGTCGCACTTGGAATTCTTCAAGATACAGCCGATCCCGATTCGGAGAGTGGATACAACCGATATCACAAGTACTGGGAGGGGTACGCCCTTCGTGTGGCGAGAGCATTGAGTAACCTGAGCGACCTTTTTGACAAGATCAACCATGCGCGGATTGCGATGAAAAACTTCCCAAATGGCGAGGAACTTCGTCGGCACGGGATCACGGAGAACGACCATATTCGATATCACGTCGAGGTGTTCTGCGTACGCACGAGGTCCGTCGAGGATTTGTCCCTTCACCTTGTTAACCAGACCTTTGACCTCGGCCTCCCAGAGAGGGACGTCAACGCTCGACTTGTGAAGGAAATGCGTCAAGTATCGGGAACCAATACTGAAGATGCACTCAACTCGCTCAAGGGGGTGACAAACGAATATGGAGGAGAGCGTAACAATATCGTTCACGCTCGTTCACACCAGGGTGAACGTCTCCAAGACATCGAAATGATTGCCGCAGCCAAGTCGCTCACAACCAAGTATGATTCACTTGATAATGACCATCTTTCTGACATCAACCTCGACGGGGTCAATAGCGGCTTCGTACTCGAAAAAGATCTCGAATTTAGAAACACCCTCGAAGATCTTGACAACGCAATCGGCAAATTGTGTGACACTCTATGGGAACGCTACCAGAGCGAAATTCCGAATCTGCCCCTTGCCAAAGCAGAGAAGAAAGTCCGCGAAATGAAAGCCGAAGAAAAAGGAGCAACCGGTTCAGGTGACAACTGATCAAATTTGCGCCACTCGACAGCCAAACTTGTCCAGCCCATCGGTCACGGTCTCCCGTTCGCCGAGCGTGCTCCCTATACGGCGGCGACCTCCTGGCCGCTCTGGCAGACTCGGTCGACCTCACGCAGCGGCCCCCAGGCTGGCCTCGTGGATCAGCGCGGCCGCATCCCGTGTGAAGACATCGCTCTTCAGCCCGGCGGCCTGCAGGCGAAGGTCGATGTCATCGCGGGTATGGTCGGGGGTCGTTTGGCTCCAGCCGAAGCCGGTGGCGAATGCGACTGCGGTTTTTTTTCAAAGGATCCAACCTGGCCACTCTCGAAAAACTCCACTAACCTTTGTGGTGAGTTCATCCTCTATTCGACATCCTGCTTGGACAGTGATTACGAATCTTATTGGAACGACTCATCGGGTGGAAATCGTATGGCCTGACGATCGAGAGACGGAGACGACAACAGTCTCCGCGGACACTCCACAGGAAGCGATCTGCGAAGTCATGCGGAGTCGGGCCGCAGACCGACACGAGATGGTAAACCCTGAAGAGATCACCTGGGCTTCGCTGAGAGGCACGACCGGCATCCTTATACTCCCCGAAGCTGTGGTCGGTTCGGAAGGGGCTCCCCGGTGCCTGATGGCATACTCCCGCGACCCTACAGAACCCGACGGGCCAGAATTCAGCATGCGTCTGGTCGTGGCTGTCAGTACCGAACGCGGTCTCCGGATCGCGACCTAGCGCAACCGACACTCCGTGCAGACAGATTTGGGGTTCATAGGCCTGAGGACTCAGCCCATGGCGCGAGTCACGATCTCTCCGGGCTGAGAATTGCTCACACCCTCCCAGGCGCCGTCGACTCGTCTTCGAGAGGCAAGCCCAACAAGCCAAGGGCAGGCCCTCAAGAGGTGCCCCCGGATGCGGTGTAAAGAAAAAAACCTCGGCTGGGCGCTCCCGGCGAGTGAGACTGGAAGGGGCTAACCTTACGGCAGCTTCGCCCGTTTAGCCTCGTTCGCGATGCTTCGGAACGACGAGCGAATATGTCGCCGGAGTTCCGATGCCGAGCGCCAGCAAACTCGAGCTCCGGGCTCCGGTGAACAGCAGGACGGGGAGCGGAGGCGTCGCCCCCCTGTACCTTCCTCGAATGTGTCCGGTGGGGGGCTGGCCTCGTTCGCGACTCTTGCATCCGGCCCGGTGACCGAGAGCCTGCACCACATGCGATTTTCCCGTGCCGCCCCTACCCGCACAGCAGTGGATGTTCCTGGCGCTCCACAAGTTTGTAAGCCCCGTCTCGATCTTCTCTCTCAATGAACTTCCAACGTAGACGAAGGGTCGCAGGCCTGCGGCATCTCGTGCGGCTCGAAGTTCGACTTCTTGGGCGGCTGCAGAAGTTTGCCGTCAATCGCCCGTTCGGATCTGAGTTCAAGCGTGTCGAGAATTCTCACCGGTCGAATCGAAATGAGACTTGGGCCGAAGACGTCCGGCCTGAGACCGCCGCAGACGGAGCTCAGCGGGCCGTAGAACCAACCATCGATGAGTCGAATGGTTGCCGTCGACCGTTCGATTTCCAGCACGTCGAGGGGGCAATATGATCCGTGGCACTCGCACGGCAACGCTCAAGGCCCGAGTCGCAAGCGTCCAGATCCGTCGGCTAGAGAGCGTCCCGTTCCATAATGAGCCCGACGGAGTGGAACTCCAGGTTGTGCAGGTCACGGAGGTCGTCGTCTCTGAGGATGGAGAGCCCATCGAATGGCTGCTGATGACCAGCCATCCCATCGAGACCGACGAAGACATCTGGCACGTCATCGACTGGTATCGCGCCCGCCGGGCCACAGAAGAATTTTTCAAGGCGATCAAGACCGGATGCGGCTACACCGCCCTGCAGCACGAACGCGCCGAGACGCTGCTGTGCGCACTGGCTGCGTGTGCGGTCGTCGCGCACCGCCTGCTGCTGAAGCATCTGGGCCAACATGCCCTGCTGGCCGCGCCGGCCAACGTTGTCCCAAGATGTATCCACCTGACGAATCTTGAAGGAGTGGGACACAGAACCTCGCAGCGACGAATTGACATTCCCTATTACACGAATGGCCGCCGCAGCCGTGGTCAGGGAGTCTAGCAACTAAAGTCGAAGGCGATGCCGTCTGGCAGGTCCTCGGCCGTGGCTGGCAACGCCTGCTCGAATACGAGCACGCATTCACCCCCGGGATGCAAACTCCGGCGGAGATGTTCCTTATCATGACAGCAGCGGGTCATCATCGTCGACAGCGCCGGCTCCAGCTTGACCATTACCGACGGACCGAGAGCCGTTGTTCCGGGTGACGTGTCGTGACTGTGTGAACCTTGTGTGTCTTGTGAACCTCTCCAGTGAAAGGGGGTGGGCGCCATCGTGACCAGTCAATCATCAGCACGCTTGCTCATCATAATATGTTTTTTTGATCAAATCATTGATAACTACCTACACATACACGGGCTGACCCCGTGACCTTGTGTGCGCCTCCCCCTCCCGATATAGACCTTCACAACCTTCACGACTTTCACATCTTACCCAAAAGCGACCCTTCACTCCGACTGCTGCGTCGAAGTGAGGGGTCAGTTCTGTGACGTCTACGAACGTCAGCCATCATTCATCGGGATGTGGTAGGCATTGATCTGCCTGCCACCAATCCGCTCTTTCTCCCTGTAGTCTGCCAGACCGCGCCCCCGACACTCTCGCAAAAAGGAACGTGCCGTGGTCCCAGCATCCCGACAGATGTCGCTTTGCTTGAGCATCGACTCGGAGGTGATGATGGTCCCCGACCCGGTATCGAACCCAACATCAATTTCGTTCGCATCGGCTTCCCGCAGTTTGTCGACGATGTCTCCTTCGACAACCCCGTAGACGTCACCATACGAGTTGCGCTTGTAGTCGCTTTTGGTCGGAAAGCGTGATGGCTGCCCGATCCACCGCTCTCGCAAATTCTGAAGTGCCCGGTCGAATGGACCCTGCACGTCTCCACGCTCATCGAGGATACGTTCCATGTGCCAGTATGTGACCTGCTCGATCACTGCATGTGCCCGCGAAACAGAACCCTCCCAAGGGGCTTCCTGAAATTCTACGACCTCCCACTTCCACGCCCTTTTGAGCGCCACCTCCATCGTCGCCAGGTGCCCCGCGATCCGCTGCCCTTCCGCCGAATCGGTGTCCTCACACAGCCGCTGATGAATCCGTTTCCATTGGTCCTTGAGGCCATCCCAGTCGGCCTCACGGAGATGCTTCACGAAGGCTCGTCCCGCATGGCCGTAGGCACCACAGACGGCGTCCTCCAGCCCGCGAGCATGGTCATAACTGGCGCCCGCGTCGCCCTGCTCGACCCGGCAGTTTAGCGCGCGGACCTCCTCACCGCCCTGCGACTTCGATCGCAGCCATTGTATCAGCGAGTTTTCTCCCGTGCTGATGACTGTCTCTTTCCACGTCATCGGCTCCCGCCGCTGGATGTCTGCGGTCAGTCGAGATTTCCCTTTCTCGCTGGCCAGCATCATGATGGCCTCACGAACCACTCGCTCCGAGCCGCACATTTTCAGCTCGTCGAGCAGCAGACAGGCACCGCTGCTGTCACGAGCGATGCCCTCAATCGCGTTGTCCGTCGCACGCCACGTCTTGACCATCTCGCCATTCTCTGGCGCTCCCCATACCGAGACGCCTAGCTTTCCGGCAGTCGTTTTTCCGCTAGAGCTTCGACCGAAGTAGTGCATCATCCACGTTGGGTGACCGAGCGGCTCCAAGACCGATCCTGCCAGACTCACCGCGATAGCTCCTTTGAGGACCGGCGTCGTCGCGTACTCACGGACCGCCTCTTGCCAGTCCTCCAGGGTCCCTGCCGTTTTGTCCCTCGTACGCGCCGCGGCCCCGTGAGTCACCCACCGATCACCGTAACTCTCGGACCCCTGGATGTAGATCCGATGTCCGTCGCGGCCATCATCAGGCATCCACCCTTGGTGGCGGGTCAGGGTCAGGTCTTCTTTGGATGCCTTCTGACGCCACCAGTCGATGCTTTCGACCCACCGCTTGTCCTGACCTGGCGTGATCTTCAGGTGGCCTACGAGGTCACCGATCTTGTCGGACTGTCGCCCGCTGAAGGCCGACATATCAACATGATGATGCTGTTCACGACCTGCGTCATCCACGGCCCGCAGCCGGACATACCGCGACCCATCGTCGAGACTCGTCACCGTACAAACCGGCCAAACGTCCTCAGCGATAGGCTCATGGACCTTCTCGACCTCCCCCTCTTCATCGCCGTCTTTCGCGTACTCCAGGCAGCACCAGGACCCGTAGAAGAACTCGCCTTCGGGGGTCTCCACTGAGGTGTCGGTCTTCTCGATCTCACGGTCGAAATCCACGACGGGCACGTCCTCGCGCTTGTCAACGATGATGGCGCTCTCATCGGTCCAGTACGGTGTCTGACGAGGAGCGTGGACGCTGAGCGCCATCTCGCCATCCTCGTCCAGATAGTCACTTACAGGTACATCATCGTCTTCCTTGAGAAGGTACTTGAGGCGACCCTTCACCCGTCCTTTCAAAGCGCGTACGCGGCGCACATACGCCTCTTCATCCAGAGGCTCTGAGGTGGCCGCCCACACGGCCGCCACCGTCTCTTCGTCGGCAGCTCCGATGATCAGCGGTGGGCACCCCTCCCCTTCCATCCACCGGAGGATACGCATTGACGCCCCGACCGACACGCCTTTGAGGATGAGGGTCACCGGGTGGTCTGCATCGACGGCGACACGCGCGTCGCCGTCGTCTGCCTCCGTTTGACAATCTTCGTCCTCAGACGTGTCGTCGCTCACCGTGCTGGAGCTATCAGGGAATCCGATGCTCCCGTCATCGCCCATACGGACGAAGTCTTCCCCTTCTTCGAGATGCTTTGCAGCACTGCGTTCGTAGTCGTCGCTGAGTTTCGACACGTCGAAACGATCGGCCCGGTCCATCCCCCATTCGATCGCCGGGACGACTTCATTATGACGACTTGACGGGAGGATCGATTTGCCTGCGGACCCGAGAATACTGATCACTTCGTAGCCGCTGATCATGTCGGCCTTCTCAAAACCTCCCGCCTGCAGCCCGGCCTCGATGATGCTGTTGTGTCGCTCTCCTTTGGAGGCAGACCGTAGATCATTCGCGATGCGTTCGACGGCTGCCATCGCATATTTTTGCTGCCTATCCGCGTCCGGACTGTCCCACTCCCCTTCTTTCATTTTCCGCAGACGCTCCCGCTCTGCCTCCCGCTCGCGTCGTTCGCGTTCCTTCCGTTTTTCAGTCAGCTCGGAGAGGCTGACTCCACCTGGCAGATCCGTCACGTCCAAAAAGGGGAGGTCGTCGTAGACTTCTGAGAATGCTGCCTGCTCTGCCCCTTCTTGACGGGGACGGGCCCCCCAGAGGAGCCGGGTGGCGTCTTTCGCTGATCCGTCGTACCAGTTCTCTGTATCGATCTGCTCGTCGAGCCAGTCGATGATGTGGCTGCGGAGATCCGAGTACCGCTTCCGAAACTCCACCGTCTGTTCATTTTCTTTCCGCTTCAGCGGATCTTTGAGCCACCAAACCAGATGATATCTCGGGTGATCCGGCGAGCTTTTCCGCAGCTTACACCCCCGCTCCGGTTGTTCGTCCCACCGATGGATGCCGTGGTTAAAAGACGACCACACCCAGGCAGCGTAGGGCAGCGCGTCGATCACCTCCTCCGGCCAAGGTACCCGCGGGACATCATCCACGTCGGCATCGGGGTCCGCTGGATGCACGGATTCGACATCCAGCGCGATGCCGTGGATTTCCGACGCCTGGTTCATCTTGCGACGAGAATGTTCGACGTCATCATCATCGACAAGATCCGGGTCAAAAAGCGCAGCTGTTAGACCCGATCCGATCTTCTGGCGCGGATGTTCCTCACGCTCATTTTGGAACAGGGTTTTTCCGTCAGCGACGCTGCAGGAGATCTCACGATCGACCTCCGACCAGCCGTCGTACTTGTAACTGCCGCCCGCTCCGTTGAAGAATGAGAATTCGATATTCTTCTTATCACTACTGTCATCGGACATGGATAAAGCTCCTTGTCTTGGTTAAAAAAACCATGCATATCTGCGGGCCATATCCCGCACGGAAAAGAGGACGCGGTCGGGCTGTTGCCCCGGCCGCTTCTTTTTTGGGCCATCTGCTTGCGCGGCCGCGGGAACGAACCCCCGTTAGAGGGTCCATCACACCGCAATTGCCGCGTACAAAACACCGCCCAATTCCCTCCATGTTCGCCGTCGCTCGTCTGAGCTTTGACGACAAAAAACACCCTGCGCCGGGCCAGCGAGGTCGACGCAGGGTGTGTGCCCACATGAGTGGAGGAAGTGGGCATACCTCATAAAGTCTAATCTATGCTCGCTGGCCGTTTTCTTGTGAGTGCGGCATCCTGACACTCCACTCTCTCCGCACTCACGCGTTGTACGTTATAGGAAGGATACTGAAATCAGGATGATCCCGATTTCCAAACTTCCGCACTACACATTATAACACATCTTAACCTTTCGGTCAAACATGTATTTTCCTGCCGATGCCGCTGTCACCTCCAGCTCGCGAGGCTCGCCGGCCTCTCTCTGGGTCCAGACCGACCTCGCATCTTATCGATTTTTGAGGTCGGTTTTTCGTCTGACCTGGATCTTGCAAAAACGCCGAGTCTTCGGCAGCGGTGGCAACTTAAGCGTGCGGTTCTCCTTAAAGTCACCCGAAGGCCAAGTCATGTCCCGCCGCCGTAGAAGTCCCCATGCCACTTACCCCTCGTCTCATTGATCGGCCGAGATCTCGCGGGTATTCGTCAATGAGCGGTCGTCCAACATTCAATGAAATGGGGCGACCTGAAGCGTTCCCTCATTGGTGGTATGCCCGATGTCCTGCGACGAGCCATGCATCACTGAAATCGAGCCTACGAAGACCAAACCTCGCGGCCACCGAATGACGAAATCTGTTCGGGATCTCAGAGGTGATCAGAGGACAATCACAAAGACCTTTCGAGGTGACCGGTCATTCGAAAAAGCCGTTGATGCCCGGGAAGAGATTGAGCGGCTGAAGACCGATGCAGATTGGCTTCGGCGGAAGTTTTCGGAGCCGAAATCGGAGCGGCGGACGCGGAATCTTCTTGGCCATATCACCGATTCGGACGACCCCGAGGTCATCTACGAGCCGAAGGACGATGAACAGCAGGATCCTGCGGAACGCCTTCGTGGCATGAGTGTTCGGGAGTGGGTCGAAGCGGGAATCCATCGAGACCCGGACCACCCTGACGCCGTCAGTGGATACGTACCAGTCGAGGATCCCGATATCCGGGGGTGGATCCGGGAGGCATTCGATCGGCAGAGCGTCAGTACGACCCGCGTCAAGGTCGCCAGCTGGGGACACCTTCGACGCTGGGGAGTTCTTTCCGACCGTTCCCCGTCGGATGCGACGGTGGAGCATATGCGAGGGTTCAGGGATTTCTTGGAATCAGATCCCGATCTCACCGCCAAAGAGTCCATCGTGACGTACCTCAAAAAAGCTCGGCAGATCATCAACGGGTGGGCCACTCGCGCAGGAGTCCAACAGCCCCTTAGCCAGACCCTCGATTACAACCGGATTCGTGGGAAGGACCCCGAGAGCAAGGTCCCGGACGTGCATGACGTTCAACGTCTCGCATCCGCGCTCGAGAGACGTGCCTGCGAAGCCGATCGCTGGCCGCGTCGAATCATGGTCTGGTCGATCTTTCGGGTCCACCGACTTACAGGCGCGCGCTCCGGTGAGCTATTGGGTCTCAAGACCATCGACATCAATCGCGACACGCAGACCCTTCACATTCAGCGTTCCGTCGATGCTACAGGCGAGCTCGTACCCACCAAGGAGATGCAGATCTCGGGTGATCGGACGCGCAGTAAACGGATTCCATTACTCGATCCTGCACTGGAAGCGATCGATGAGTGGCTGGAGGTACGCCGTGATCTCGGATGGGCCGAGTCCGACCTGATCTTTTGCCGGGAGGATGGCAGCCCTTGGCTGGGACGCAGCCTCTGGCGCGCATACCAGCGCGGGTCGGAGGCCGCTGAACTTGAGGCCCCTATCTCCCCACACCAGCTTCGACACGCCGTCAATGATTTGCTTCGACAGCATGGAGTCGGAATCGACATCCGCCGATCGATTCTTGGTCACTCCAGTGACCGCACCAACCGAGGGTACACGAATGTCCGCGCAGACGAGGCCGTCGACGGACTGCAACAGGTCGCGAAAGTTCTCAGCTAAATGTTTGCTAAATGTTTTGAGAGGCGTTTTGAGGCGGTTCTGTCATTTTCCCATTCCCCGGCTAAACCACTGCATTCCTTGGCCTTTTTATGCTAAAATAGGGGCTCATAAAATTCCTATGCGAGATCCCCGAGATGTAGGTCGTAGCGCCGATCACGAATGACCCCTAAGCCTTTGGAATCACTTATCTTCCTAGGCTTGGGGGTTTCGCATGTCGGCCCTATTTGGGCGATCTAAAGTCTAGCTAAAGTGTGAGAGCATGGTCAGCATTGGTCGCCGGCAAGGCTAGCATCTCAGCGCCCCAACCTCGCTGCCGGTGCATGCTGTAGTCCCGGGGCGGGACGACCCAATCTGTGACGGCCCCTACCTGACCAAGCCCATGGAATCCCTGCGGATTCTGTGGGCTGATGGGTCTTCTTGTCTGCCTGAAGACCCGTTCTAAATGTTTGCTAAATGTTTTGGTGGGGGGTAGCAGCGCGTTGCTCTCAATCAAGTTTGAGAGCAGCTTCTGAACTCACTATGGTGGATCTGCGAACTTCGTTGACGGGGAGACTGCCCGATGCATTACATCGTTCCTGACTACAGCCTCTTGCCAGTGGGTCTTCTTGTTCTTGGAGCCCTTACTTTTGGCTGCCAAGACGATGTTCGGAGTTCAGGCTGGCCCGACCGTCGCGACAGCGGAATGCCCGACACGTTCGCCGATGGAAATCCTGAAGACATGGGCGTCTCGGACGCAAGGGATTCGGGAACGGACACTGCAGAGTCCACTTACGTGTTCCCAGAGGAGCCCCCTTCCGGGACGCACTGTAATGACCAAGGTTGGTGCTGGATCCACCCCGCACCGATTCCGCATAACATAAGGGAACTCGAATCCGTCGGGGACCGCGTCTTCGGCGTCGCCGAAGGTGACGCTCTCAAAGGCCTACAGCCAATGATCTGGAACGAGGGCCGCATACAGCTCTTGAACCTAGATTTTGAGGACTACACGGAGTTAGCAGACCTCATAGTCGTAGCGGGTGAATGGCTGGCTCTCGATTCTCGCGGTGACGTATTCGCCATCTCTCCAGAGGGTAAGATCACCCAGCTGCGCAATCTTCCGGGCTCGGGCTATGATGACCTCTCAGCTGCTTCCCGCTCCAGATTTCTCGCCGTCAAATTCAGCGGCGGCGGAGCTGTGGTGCGAGATGGGACGACTCGCGAATCCGACGAATTTCCGGGCCACGAATACACCTTGAAGATGTGGCCGAACGGTGAGGTATGGGGGATCGAAGACGGCGGAGAACGAGATCAAAGCTCAGAAACTCAGTGGAATCTTCTGTCTGCACCGTCGTCGGGAGGCGATGACAATCTGACCGGACTCGGCCCCGGCCCAGAGGCGTCCTGCGGCAACGGGCGTTGGTTCGGATATTCGAAAAAATCCGGAACTCTCGTTTGGCCGAATTTAGAGGCGGCCCCAACCTCAATCGGTATCGATTCCCCGCGAATTTCGAAAACCGGTTGCGACGCCGCAGGCGACTTGGCCGCTGTGGATGTGGGTGGCGGCTGGATCCACCGCGTCGACGGCACGTTTCAGCGCGAACGCGTCTCTGAGTACGCACTCTCGTCCTCTGTGATAAGAGACGATCGAACGTTTGCTGGCGGGGACTACGGAACGCTTGTCGAGATACCCAAGGGAGAGGGCCGAATCTTGGATTCTGGGTTCCGAGCCCCTCCGGGACAAACGTCGCGGAGACGCCCGAGATTTACGGACCTTTGGGTCAACGACGGACAGAGCCAGGCTTTTTTGAGCTACCGTTCTGGTGGCAGCATAGGTAAGACAGACAGGGGCTGGAGTATCACGCCAACATTCGAACAGGACGATGGCACCTATCCTTTTGATGATTCGGAAGTCGAGGTATTCGGACAAGACTCGCCTCTTTTTGCCGTTGCCGATGGAATTCTCCTGCGTTGGGCCAACGGAAACTGGGAGAAGGAAGACGTCCCACTACTCGATCAACGCTATGTCCACGCCAATGCAATCGCCGGAAGCTCGGCCGAGAATATTTGGGTCACGTCCCGCGACCATATCCTAAGGTACGACGGATCCCAGTGGAGACACATTACCCCCGAGTCCAGCGCCATCCGCGAGTTCATCGACGAAAACAAGCTGAGCCTGCGCCGCCTTTACATCGACCCAAGCGGTGACACGTACGTCCTCACACCTGATTCAGCGTACCGAATTACTGGAGAACCCGGAAACTGGGGGATCGAGAATGCCATCGAGGGATCACCGTGCCCTGGAGTCGAAACAATCTACCACTCGGAAGATGGGACACTATGGACAGCGTTCGAGGCTGACTGCGTAGCGCGCCGATCGGATGGAGCATGGGCAAAGCTGCAAGAACCGCCAGCCCCTCATCGAAATCTCCTCAGTGGCACGCGGGCCGAGACATTCGTTCCTCGCCCAGGCGAGCGACCGCCACTGTTTCTAACTGGCCGAGGTATTTTGGAGCCCCAACCCGATGGAAGCCTGCGCGAAGTATTTGCAGGCAAGGTGATCGACGGAGCCTACCTGTCCAAATACGACGCCGTCTGGGCACTTACGCCATACGGCGTTGTTGCAAAACACTACTAGCAAACAGCAATGAATAATCTCTGCGCGTTGAGTTTGTTCAACCTGTCAGGCCTCCACCCACTTGTGTTCGGTTTAGCGCAACCGTCTGAAAACAAACCAGATTCTCGTTTTTTACAAGGGGATCGAGTCGAGTGCAACGTGCAATCCGGATCAAGTCCGATCGGCTGTGTAAATTCGCCCTCCGAAGGGCATAAATGGACTATTCAGCAGCTCTCAGCTCATTGGCTTCCTCCTCGTCTAACGACTCTTTCCATTCGTAGAATTCGTCCATCTTCAGATACCGGTGTCCCGTCGACCATTTCTCGTGTTTCTCCTGGATGTAAGCGCCGAGTAGGCGTCGGGCCGAGGAAGCGTTCGGGAAGATACGGATGACTTTCTCACGGCGTCTCGCTTCCTGGATAAGCCGCTCAATCATGTTCGTGGTGCGGAGGCGTTTGCGGTATTTCTTGGGCAGTGACAGCACCGCAATTGCGTCCTCGAGTCCCGCTTCAAGCGACCGAATGGCGTCGTCGGCCCGGCCTTCGAATCGGTGGGCCAGCTCCTGAAACTGCTCTCGGGCTTCAGTGGGGCTGTCGGCTTTGAAGACGCAGTCGAGTGCCGGCTTGAAGTCCGACCAGACGCTGGCAGAGACCTTGTCTTTGAGATTCCGTTTGAAGTGCTCCTGGCAGCGTTGCCACCGGGCTCCACCTTGAAAACAGCGATAAACCGCCTGTCTCAGTCCCTTGTGGTCGTCTGAGACGACGAGATCCACGCCATCCAGCCCTCGGTCCTTCAGCCAGCGAAACATCTCCAGCCACGATTGTTTGCTTTCGCTGTTGGCGACGCGAAGGCCGATGATCTCCCGGTAGCCGTCTTCGTTGACGCCCACGGCCATCAGCAGACTCGTCGGCTGCACTCCGCTCTCTCGACGCACCTTGATGTACATGGCGTCGACGAGCACGAAGGGGTAGTCCTTGTGGAGGTCTCGGTTGTTCCAGGTATCGACCGTGTCATCGAGATCCTTGCACAGGTCCGACACCGTCGACTTGGCAAAGTCCGTCCCACACAGCTCGTTGGTGATGTTTTTGACGCGCCGTGTGGAGACCCCGTTTACGACGATTTCCATCAGTGTGGCTACCAGCGCCTGCTCATTTCGCTGCAGGCGGTCGAACAGCTCGGTACTGAACTCACCGGCGCGGTCTCGAGGCACTTCCAGTGTCAGGTCTCCCACGCGACAGGTCATGTCGCGCTCTCGCGACCCGTTGCGATACCCTCTGCGCTGGTTGGTCCGCTCGTAGGTGTCGGCCTGCAGAAATTCAGTCATCTCTGCTTCCATCACCTGGTTGAGCACCTCTTCGACCAGCAGCTCCATGCCGCGATCCGATGTGAAGAGGTCTTGGATTAGCTCCTCCGGGATCGTAACTTCTATGTCCGCCATTGGTTCCTCCGTTTGGGTTCGTTTGCGCTCACAAACATCCCTACGGAGGGCCATGGCGGCTTTCAAGCTCTGCCACTTTTACACGCTATATCGGACGCAACTGCAATCCGGAACGATGTCGTTTCGGATCGGTTGCGGCGCGGTCCATCATCTCAAAGAGGTCTGCGTCCCTTTCGCGGCGGTGGGCGACAAGCGTCCACAGGATGAAGTCAACGTCGTCGCGAAAAACGGCACTCAACCGCTGGGCTGGAAAGACGCGATCTGGTCGACGTCACCGCATCGAGGAGTACATGGGAGCTTAGCAGCGGCAGAGTGGATGCCCATGTCGGCCCTCGGACAGTGTGGTCTTTCGAAGAGGGCAGCTCGTGGAGCCGGAGCGTGGATTTGAGTCTGGAAAAAAGCAGCTCGAATTGCCAGCGCAAGCCGTGTGCTGCGGCGACGTCTTCCGGCGTCAGTGTCTCGGGAGATACGTTCTTGAAGTACAGGTAATACTCTCCGCTGTCCGGGTCCTTTCGGCCGACCAGTCGAAAAAGTCGAGTCACCGTACGTGAACGCCCTAAGTATGTCCGAATTTTGATGTCCAAGGCTACGACGACATCCAGGGTCTGTGGCTCAAGCTAGTCAACGACCTCCTGGAGGTGCTTGCCTTCTAGTTCGATGGAGCGGCCGGGCACGGTCTGGTTAGTCGCGACGATCTTTGGATTGGCACCGTCTTTGACCTTGCTGATGAAGTAGCCGCCCTGCTGGTCGATGCCGTAAAAGAGGTGGTAATCATACTGCGCCAGCCCCCCATCAAGAGGCATCCACCGACCCACTGACCGACGGGCTTGAGCGGCTGGCTGTCGTGGGTGCGTTAGTCGGTGAGTTTGACCGAGTTCGGCCCGCCTGTCGTGTCATTCGCAATCACATGCATTTTGTCGGCTGGCTGTCCCTCGTCGGTGGCCTCCTAGGGAGGTCTCCAGATTCAGGCACCGTCGGGTCGACAGCCAGAAGTTCCTTGAACCCCTCCGATTGGTCGTCGATCTTGCGCGTGGTCTGTTCGATGCGCACATCCAGCATCCGGTCGACCAACTTGCGCAGCACCAAAGCCAGTGCTGGCGTCAAATGGTCGTAAAATGCGTATCGAGAGGTCTCGATTTTGGCTACCTGTTCGAATCGCCCCTGCAACGAAGTTAGGGTACGCTTGGCACCGGCCGGGAACCCCAGGTTCAGGGTCCACACCAGCACCATAATGTCGACTTTTTCGCTCTCGTTCGACAAGATCTTACACGTCGGCGATCTTTTTGATGAGAGAATCGGGCAGAGCACTTGCGAAAATCTCCGTCGTAAGCCTACCAACCATGACTGGCCACCTTTTGGGTTCGTCGTATCTCGATCGCTAGCCGGATGCGTATCGTAAGACGAAAGGTCTTCTTTTTGAATGGCTTATGCGGTATTATGCATTCAATTGATCACGAATGGGCCTCCACCTCTCAGCGAAATTCGCTAGGTGTGTTCTGCTGTTGAGGACGACTGAAAAGCGTTTCGGTCGTCTTTGATGTAACTACTCGCCGGAACCTGCTACACTACGGGTGTTATCTCAAACACAGCCATCGGGATTGTACATCCTTACGATACCAGTCCCTATGCAGATTCAAAAGGCAGACACTCCGTCCGTTAGTAAACTCGGGCGTACCGATCTTCGCCGATCTTTAGACGAAATCGCTCTTGACAAAGCGGCCGCCAGCTCCTAGCAAATCTATTGAGCTTAACTTCATTCAGGAGGGATTGATGAAGAAATTCGCAGTACTCGCGTTATTCGCCACGCAATTCATCGTCAGTACGGCAACAGCGGCGGAGCGGTCAGACCGATTTGTCGACGACGATGGGATCGTAGCTCTGAACCTGATTGCGCAGTTCAATCTTAGTAGGGCACCAACTACTAATGAAGCGGACACTTTCGAGCAGGAAATCAGAGCCGCCAACCGGATTCTATGGGATGCGAGTGATGGACAGATCCGCATCAATAAAGTCGATGTCTACACGACAACGGATGGTTCAGATAATACCTCGCCAATGGCAACTGACCCTGACATCCGCGTGGAAAACGGCACCTTCGCTCCTCGTGTCTTTCCGGGCCCAGAGCCAGGGTCGCTCGACGAAAATAACCCTCCCATGGAATCCGCACAGAGTTCCGATATTAAGATGGCTATCGGGACGTTGACTTCGAGGTCATCCAAGTACAGGGGCCAAGCTTTGGCCCATGAGATTGGGCACTACGCTTTCGGTCTAGGGGATGAATATTCAGCGGAAAGCGATAGCTTAGGGGGGAGTACCTGTGAGTTCCAGGACCAGTCGATGATGGAGTGCGAACAGGAGTTGGACAACTACGGCAATGGGTACGCAAAGACTGGACCCTGTATGGAGATGCGAGACCACGCACAGGGGCCAAAGGAGCACTGTATCATGCAACGACATTTCTACGGAACGCCTCCTTCTATAGGGGGAGACGGTACCCCTTCATCGGAATTCTGTATTCACGACACCCATGATAAAACAGTCGGCTGTGGTCAGGAGCACTGCTGCTCAGGGGGTTCTTGTCCGGGCGCGGGTGGTTCCAACTATCGATACACAACTGGACAGACGAGTGTAAATGACCATTCGTGTTGGCGGAGTATCGCGAACCAGTTTAGTGTCATCAACGAACCGACCGAATCTGCAGATATTGAGGCTTCCCCAGCAACTAACCCGCCTGCCGTGGATATTGAATCAGACTACACCGGCGAAGAAGCAAGAGTGTTTATCCTCGACCGGTCCGGAAGCATGGGTCGATCGATATCGGCGAGTGTGACGGAGGTCTGCGATAACGGTGAAGACGATGACGTCGATGGGGTTTGCTGTGAAACAGGTTGCCCAAGCGGCACGACCTGTCCATCCGGCACCGAGAAATGTAAGTTGTCGAGGCGCTCACATTTAGCTTCCAAATACTCGGCGGAGATCTTGAGCCAAGCCATTCCTAAGAAATATTCGAAGTATGCGGCGCTTACATTTGCCGACTCTCCGACGCAAAAGAAATCCTTCGACCTTCTTATCCATAGCACCGAAGACCCCAATGGAAGCGGAAACTACCAGAGCTATCAGGACGTGGCCACGAACATGTCTATCGGAGGTAATACCGGCATCGGTAGAGCCTTGTCGGATGCATGCGATTTGCTTCAAGCCCGTCATGAGCCCCGAAAGAGCGTCTACTTGTATACCGATGGTCACAACAATGTTGGGCCTGATCCGATTCAAGTTGCGCAGGAATGCTACGACGACCATGGAGTTGTGACGAACGTTGTGGGGAGCTTTGATGCCGCCAATACCGAGGAAGTCGACGGCATCGGAACCGGAAAGGCATTCGTAGATGAGGATGGGCGCCACGTGTCGAATATGATGAGGCGAATGATTCTCGAATCTACAGGATGGGTTCCCGTCATTCCGCGCGAGCCGTTTCGGGTGAACGCGGAGGCTGACGAGTCCACTGAAACGATTGCAGAAGGTGAGTGGTTTTCGCAGGACAGCCCATTTCTCGGTGATGCTCCTACAGATGTCCAGGAGAACGTCTTTGAATTCTGGGTTCCGAAGGAATCGAATGGGCTTGCAGTCGGTGCAAGTGACACATTGTTGTCCGGCGACGACTACGCGGTGGAGGTCGAGCTAATAGGTCCGTCATCTCAGTCTATTCATCTCGACCCAGGGAACTCCCTGAGTCGGCTGACTGTAGTGAGTAACGACACGACCTTGACCGGACAGCTGGATGATCCTGAATCTGGTAAGTGGGAGGCGCACATCACACCAAAGAATGGTGTTGAGTTTTCCCGAGGGGATTTCCACGCCCATGTCATGACCAACCCTCATATGGAAGCCGAAGTTGTCGGCTACAATTCGGGTAGCAACTCGGTCGAAATCAGGGTTGTCCCATACAACGACTATCGAATGGACGGCGCGTCGGTCTGGGTTCGGAAGCGAGGGCCTAACGGAGGCCTTTTTCAGGCCCAGGAGACGGACAAGGGCGGCGAATACATCGCTGAGGTTCCGATTTCGTCTGCTGGACGGAAACACTTCGAGATTCAGGCCTCGACCATCGGAGTGGACGCGTTAGAAAACGTGGGCGAAGTCCGTTATCTTGGACTGAACATCTCGCCGCCGATTGCTCCGGACATCAGAATGTCCGATCGGTTGACACACTACGTAGTAGATCCCTGAGTACCGGATAGATTGAGAGGCTCAATACCCCGGCGATTGAGGATTTGATACTCTGTCGCCGGGGTTTCATGTTTTGCGCGCTGAATCTTGTCAATGACCCGTGGGTGGTAATAAGCTATCGCCGGAGTCTCGCCTTCACCGGTTCGAGCTACTTGATTCCACATTGTAGGAGGACTCAAAATGACCAACGCCAATATTCAAAATCGTCTCTGTTTATTCGTTTTTTGGTTCGGTTTTTTCGGGATTTTCGGCTGTTCTGGAAGCAATGGCTCGGCTCCATCGGACGCGGGCACCGATATGATTGAAGCAGATGCTTCTCCGTCGCGGAAAGGGTTCCGCGGCGAGCCGCCCGCGTCTGTATCTTGCGATCCTTCGAACAGCGTTGAAGGCGAGAAACTCAGTAGTGTCGTTTTTTCTTCGTTTAGTATCTCAGGTGAGATACATGGTTGCGGCGTGACTGGTGAGGATAGCATTCGATGTTGGGGCAATGAGACTTCCGGGCAGAAGTCCGAGGCTCCAGGCGGTGCTTTTACTCAAGTTTCTTTGATGTGGGATCAATCTTGTGGGATCAGTTCTGCGGGCCATGCAAACTGCTGGGGCGGGCCGTACATTGGCAACTCCACGACACCTCCTGAAGGGCCTACGTTCAGTCAAATTGCACTCACCGAAGAGTTCGGTTGCGGAATTAACAAGTCCAATGGCTCCGTGGAGTGTTGGTGGGCCGACAGCACGCTCGATCCTCCCTTCAACCTTGATCAGCGCGTTCCCGAAGGCAAAGCTACGCAAATTGACGGTCATCGTGGTCTGATGTGTGGAATTCTCACAAGCTCTCAAAACGGAACCAATCTCAAGTGTTGGGGAGAGCGAGTTGAAGACGGCGAAGCCATTCCCGACTCAGGTGATTTCATCGATTTGGCAATCGGTGAGAGAATTGGTTGTGCTCTGCGCTCGGACGGCTCGGTGAATTGCTGGAAATCCGAGTGGCAAGACTGGACACCTGCGCCTTCCGAGGAATTCGTCGAGCTTGAGGGTTCACGCTACAACGTCTGCGGCATCACACAATCAGGTGACGTCAACTGCTGGGGACGAGAAGGCTTGTCGAATCGCTTAAACAGCCAAACTCCGGACGGTTGTATCGACCAAATTCGGATGGGTCCCGGTATCGCCTGTTACGCCCGACCGGACGGCAAGGTCGCTTGCTGGGGTAATGACGCCGTCCCTCATTTCCAGTTCCCGTGATGACAGATCACTCCAAGCCCATGGAATCCCTGTGGATGCTATGGGCTGATGGGTCTTCTTGTTTCCCTGAAGACCGGATCTAAATGTTTGCCAAATGTTTTGGTGGGGGGCTGAATCGTCGGCTCTTGACGTAGCCAGGGCCGCTTGTTGGAGCGACCTAATAGGATCCAATTGGGGCCTGATCAGTCCCGCCGATGAGGTGGCTCCGTTGTTCGCGCCAGCCGCACAGATGCTCGCCGCGCTGGCCGCGGACGTTTAAAGTTCGAGAGTGCGCCGCCGGAGCAGCGAAAATGACGAGACGGCGGAAAAACCTCTCTTATTGAGCCAAACTACGCACCTACTTTACACTGCGGACTAAGTGGAAATCTCGTGCTGGCCCGGCTGCTATTAGTGGATGAGACCACGAATCCGTTGCTTTCAACCTACCAATGGTAATGAGGCAGGAAAAACTCGAAGCGAGCGCTCTACTTTCGGCATGGAAGGAATGGCTTGGGCGGGGAGCCGACGTGGCCCAACTGAAGCCCATTCTTCGTGGCCGCGACCTATCCCCATCCCAGTTTGCCCAAAACGATTTCGCGCGGTTCCAGAACTGCTTCGAATACGTGGAATTCGATGTCGCCGGCAAGACCATTTGGTTTCCCAGAAAAAAACCTGACGGCATTTTAAAAGGCGTATCTGAGCGGCCTCGCCCTTGGAACGAACGTGGTTGGTTCCACCCCCCTTACCTTTCGAGAGGACTTGTTAGACGGTTGCTAGAGACGGATCAGTTCGACGAACTTTTGGCAAACGGATATTCTCTTCTCCACCTAGCCACGATGTGGAACCAGGGGTTCCGTGAGTTATCAATTTTCGAACGGTTCTGCCCGGTAATCTTCGAGTCGATCGAAGCACATGCGCTAGGGCTTGAAGACGTAGCCGTCTCAAGCTTGGTACCGGTTATCGAAGGAACTCTCCGAGAGCTACAAGACCGTCTAGGGTTCGCGGGAGAATCAATCACAGATCGGCTGGAACATTTCGCTCCCGCTGTTGCCGAGAATGCCGGCGGTTGGTTCTACCAATGCGACTGGCTTCCTCGGCGATTTCGCAGCTACGACTACCTGAAGAGAGTGGATGAGTTCGTATGGCTCGTCGACGGCTATGTCCTTTTTCTGAAGGAGCACCTCTTCGCCGATACTGATAACTTTCAGAACCCATCTGAACTCAACCGCCATGGTATCCTCCATGGACTGTTCGATAGCTACGGCAGCCGTACGAATTTCTTCATGCTCTACTCCATGCTTGAAATGCATGCGTTCATCACGAATCTAACGGGGGAAAACCAGTTCCTGCTTTTTCCTGAGATGAACGAGCACTCCGAGAAGACCAGTTTGTATCTCGGCGGATTGGACAGACTATCGTCGGTGCGGAAAACCGTGAGTCAACGCATTACGCAGCAGCGATAGCAACGCTGTAGCGAGTCACGCTATTTGATGGACGGCCGGGCACGTTATCTGATGGAGAGTTGGGCGCCCTCGGCCATGCACGGGCGTGATGGGATGTGTGGACGATGTCGCCATGCACGGGCGTGATGGAAAAAAGCCGGGCACCTGTCTGGCAGATGCCCGGCTGAGATGCGGCGTAGGTGGTTGCGTGTTTTTCAGCCTCCGTCGGTTGAGTGCATCGGCTCGACGTCCAGCGCCTGGGTGACGGTCTCCCCTCGACAAGCGTGCGTCCTTGCCCGGCGGCGACCTCCAGGGCGCTCTGACAGATCCGGTCGACCTCACGCAGAGTCCCCAGACTGGCCTCGTGGATCAGCGCGGCGGCATCTCGGGTAAAGACATCTTTGTCCAGGCCGGCTGCCTCCAGCCGAAAGTCGATGTAGTTGCGGGTGTCATCTGGATCGGTGGGCTCCAGTCGAAGCCGGTGGCGGATCCGGCTGTAAAGCGACCAATTCCGCCTCAGCTCCAGCCGGTCTCTCAGTTCCGGCAGTCCGATCAGCACCACACTGAGCAGCGGCTGTCGGTCCCAGTCGTAGTTCAGCAGGATATGCAGATACTCCAGGGTCTCCTGGCGCAAGAAATGAGCCTCGTCGAACAGCAGCACCGGATGGGTCTGGTCGCGCCCAAGCTCTTCGACGTGGGTCGACACGGCGTGAAAGTGCGAAGCGACCGTCGCGGCCGCCTCCAGATCGAGGGCCACATAGAGCTGACGGTAAAAGTCCCGCCGCGACAGCGTCGAGTTGTGCAGATACGTCAGCCTCAGGTCGGTCTCTGACAGATCCTGGCGGACCGCCCGCAGCACACAGGTTTTGCCGACCCCGGGTTCGCCGGTCAGCAGGATGTTTTCGCGGTGGCGAAGCCCGCGGGTGATGGTGCCGATGAGCTTGGATTTGGACGGTGGGCGCCATGATTCATCAGTCAGTTCGGCGTATCTAGGCGCAGATGCCCAAATGCTTTCCGGCGCAGGAAGCATTTGCCCGGTCTGTCACACACTCACTTGAATCGACCACCTCCCGGATGATCTCATGACAGGTCGTCCAACAACTTTCGGCTACCGATTGACGTTGCATCGGTTTGACGGACACCACGGAGTCTAAATCTATGCTGAATACGCCTTCCGGTACTCGATTGGGCTTTGGTAGC
>JGI12575J12848_1000170_pt1 | contig 43345 bp, 42 predicted proteins | sample A23P1SouthBayCA_2_FD_12848 | JGI IMG/M metagenome (IMG submission 12848) | reverse complement strand
TCGGTGGCGAGCTGTTCGGGGATGAATGAGAGGTGGGGGGCGACCTGGGGGTACGTGTAGGTTTCGGCGGGGATGTAGCCGTCCTGGCGTGCGAGGACGTCGAGCAGGAAGCATTTTCCGACGAGTTCGGTGATGGTGTCCTCGAGTGAGTGGTGTCGTGTCTCGAGGGGTTCTGTGTAGCCGTTCGGGAGGTGCATGGCGGGTGGGTCGCCTAGTTCGATGGTCGCGCCGAAGTAGAACGCCAGTGGCGCGACCCGGTAGAGGTTGGCGTGTGATGGGGGGACCGTAACGCGGATGCCGGTGTCCGGTGGCTCGAGGTCGGCTGGGATGTGGAGGGCGTCGCCCGGGATGATGCGTGGGGGGTGGCCGCGGAGTGTCGGCCAGCTGCGTTCCGGGGAGAACTCCTTGATGGCGGACCCGAGATGTGAGATCGCTGCCGCCCGTTCGTCGAGGGTGTCAGGGACGACGATTGTTGCTGCTGGTCGTGGGTGGAGTGACCGGGCGCCGATCGAGACCGTGGTTGGGTCCGGGAACGAGACGACGATCGCGCTCTCTTCGTATGGGTCGCTCTGGTAGGTGAGTGTCGGTACGGTGTCCGGCAGCCGGAGATAGGTTTTCACGCGACCCGTGATATCCAGGAAGTAGGTGCCGGGTTGGAGTGGGGTGGGGAGGTCGCCTGGTTCGCCCAGGACGGTGCCGGTCTCGTCTCGGAGTACGGTGAAGAAGTTTGGGCTGAGGACGAGTTCGGTGCAGGTCACTGCGATGGCGGCGTCGACCGGGAAATGAAACTGTGCGGTCAGGGTTGTCTCGATCTGGGGGTCGGTGGGGAACTCGATGTCGTAGTCGACGTCCGCCAGCTCGTCCCGGATACTGAGTATGGGTTCGTCGTGGTGGAACGAAATGAGTGGCTGGGACGAAGCCTCCCCGTTCATTGGTGGTGGTATTCCGTCTGACTTGATAGGTCGATCGGTGCGTCTTCCGGTGCGCGGTTGTGGCAGTGTGATTATTGTGCGGTTCGCGCCGCTCGATGCTGTCGCCCGTCGCGTGCGAACGGTTCCCCCGCTCGCGGTGGGTGGCTGTGTTCGGCGCGCGAACTGGTGGCGGTCTTGCAGGGTCGGTCGCTCGGTCGTCGTTTACTGTCGTGGCTTCGTGTTGGCGACTCGTGCATGTCGTGGCACGGCGTCGCTTGACGGCCCTTGGTCCGGGGTGTCTGTCGTGGCCGGGTGTAGACACGCCAGCACTTCAGTGGCGGCCGTGTCGACGGTGGCTTGTCAGCTGGCGTCGAATGCGTGGTGGTGCCGGTTCGCTCTCTCGGTCTCTTGAACGCCCGGAGAGTTGTTTACGTGTCCGGATCGTGGTAGGTTTTGGCTGCTTCGGCGATCCGGTTGCTGGCGCTAGAGAGCAGGTGGAATAGCACGACAAGCAGGAGCAGTAGCGGGGCCTCCGGGACCTGCATTCGATAGTGGTGGGTGTAGTAGATGGTGGCCAGTGTCGTGGTCGACCACGTCAGTGCCGCCAGTTTCGCTGGGATGGTGTGGACCGAGAGATACCGATTTCCGTGCAAGTCGATGACGTCGGTGAATGCCTTGTCCGGGAATACGGTGTGATACTCGCGGAGGACTGCGGCCGCAGCCCCTGCCAGAATGGCGGTTGCCAGGAGCTCCGGGTCGCCGAAGTGCTGGCCTGGTGGTATCGTGTGCGTGTAGAGGAACGTGTAGAACGCGGACGGCAGGAACTTGTTGAGTCCGCTCGATGACGTTTTCACGGCACTTGCAAACATCGTCTCTGTGGCTCCTCGTGTCGGCGTTGTTGTAATGTCCCCGTTTGGCCCACCGGTTGCTCCGGGGTCCGCGGTTGTCGTGCCACTCCAGCCCACCGATTGGCGTGGGGGCGTACAGGGTGGCTGTTGGTATGCTGCAGACACGGCGGTGCGCCCCGCTCGCCGCTGCCGCCCTCTGCTTGCTCGCGGGTCGCGTCGCTCGCGTGCGGCTCACTGGTGTTCGCCGCGCGAGCAGCCGGCGGTCTCACGGGTGTTCGACCGCCCGCTCCCCGCTCGCTGTCGAGCTACTCACTAGGTTCGTAGCTCGCGTCGCTCGCGACCGACCAGTCCGGGCTGCCTGCCTGCGGTGGCGGGCGGGCTGCCGGGCTGAAGTGCATGTGCCTTCGGCGCCAGCACCAAGCGCGCGTTCGGTTGCGTCGCCCTCGCTCCCGGGTGGTCGCTCGGTCGACGGACGCGAAACCGGCTTGTGTGCTGGTCGCTCGCTTCGGGCGGCAGGCTGGCGCGCGGCTGCTGGCTAGTTGTTCTGTCTCTGGGGTGCGCGCTCGCTCGCGCCCGGTGGTTGCTCGCGAAGGCGCGAGCGAGCGCGCACAGCTGACTCTCGTCGAGTTGTGTAGAAGCTGCCGCGATGTGGGGTCGCGGCGGGTTGGGCGCACGAGGGCGCCTGCAGGAATCAGTGGTTCCAATGGCTAGTAATCGCGTTATCACGGAAGACGTCCGGGTCGACGAACAGGCACTCGAAGATCCCACTGCGGAACGAGCAGATGCGGAAGTCCGGGTTGTTGATGAGGCGGTGCAGTTCCGGCCGGGGGTCCAGCAGGAGATAGCGGCGACGGTGGATGCCAACCATCCAGAAGGTATTCGCGAGAAGTTTTCGCATTTGACGTTGGTCGAAGAGGAACGAATCAAGGGCCGGGAACGGGAGTTGGAACGGATCAGTGAGCGTGCGCGGATGGGTCGGCAGGCCGGTCGCGAGGAGCGAACACGACGGGTGGTGTGTGAGCAGCGGCGGCGGCATCGAGCGGAGTACGAGGCGCGTGATCCGCGGCGTGGGTTGTCCCGGGATGTGTTGGCGCGGGTGAATCAGGAAGCTGATCGGCTCGTGGAGCGGTTAGAGGGGCCGACGCGGGCGGCGATCTCGAAATCACTTGCACGGCGGGTGCGGGCTGGACAAGACATGTTGGAGGCGGTGTTCGCGACGCTCGAAGCCTGGAAGGCCGAGCCGGGCGTGCCATGTGCGATTGACGAGGTGGGTGAGTTGCCGGGTGATGCGGTCACGATCGAGGGTGAGATACTCGAGTTGTGGGATGGGGAGTCTGGGGCGGTGTCGCAGGTGGGGTTGATCGCGGATGACACGGACAAGATCAAGTTCACGGTCTGGGAGAAATCCCGGTGTGTGCCTGTTGCGGTGGGTGAGCGGGTGCGGTTGCGGTCTGTGAAGGTGAATCGGTATCGTGGCCGGTGGTCGGTGGCCCTGACCAGTGATAGTCGGGTGGTGTTCCCGGAGCGCGACGCGCGGTGGGACGGTCGGTAAGCAGACACGAGCCTCATTTTTGGTGGGTGCCGGTCCTCGCCTGTCCCCGCCGCCCCGCCCTCCGCTCCGTGCTCACCTGGTGGGTTGCGCGCGCAGCCACGACCGGGGTAGTCGATGAACCGGTACTCACCCGACTAACTCGCACATATTTGCTCGGTCGGAAGATATAATGAGGCTTGCTGTGTATGGTTGGGTATGACTGCGTTCGATCCGGCACCGGAGTCCGGTGCATCCCGGCGACGGTGGCAGGCGGGAACAGATACGTTTGGTCGTGTGTACGATGTCGTTCTGGGAATCACGTCACCGACTCCGTACACTGAGATTGCGGAGCGTGCGGAGTGTTCGCCGAACGCGGCGAAGAAGCACTGTGACCGCCTGGCTGGGATGGGTATCGCGCGTGCTGTGCGGGACAGTCGGCCGGTGGCGTTCGAGCGAAACGAGGGGTATCTTGAGTGGCAGGATGCCAGTCGGATCGCCGCCGAACTTTCGGTGGACGAGATGATCGACCGCGTTGGGGCGCTTGAATCGGAGCGGCAGGAGTACGAAGCACGCTTCGAGACGACTGACCCAGCGGCGGTCTCCGTGTTTGCGGACAGTGACCATGCGTCGATTCACGAGCGGATGACTGCTGTCAGCGAGTGGCAGGGCGTGATTCGGGAGCTGCGGCTGTACGAGCTTGCTCGGCAGCTCGCGCAGAACGACGGGCATCTGATTCCGACGTAGATGAGCCCGCCAGCAGGGGATTCATCGCCGAGCGCGACCGGGCCACCGGATCGACAGACGCTGCGTCTGTTGGAGCGACAGCTGGCGTCCGATGCACTCGTCGCGGAGACCGCGTTTGCGCCGGATCCCTACGAACTTCGACTGTTGCATGGACGGCTTGACGCTGCCCGTTACCCGGACTTGGTGACCGCGGCCAGGCTTGACATCCGGTGGGTTTCGACTGGTGACTTCTCATTCCATTACGTCGAAGAACACGCAGCAGGGGACCGCTGGGAGTGTCGCTGGGATCGCCACCCGAATCCCCACAATTCCCGCCTACACTTTCATGAACCACCGGCTGCCACCGACGTCACGGATCTTGCTCTGTCGTCGCTCCATCCACTCGACGTATACGCCACCGTCCTCACGGCTATCGAGCAACGTATTGAGACCCTGTGGGCCGAGCGGTAACCGTCATCCAGCCGTGAACGCGGGGTTCCGTTCCACCACAGTGTCTCTACGTCGATGGCCGAGGCGATGACCACACGCGCTTCGGGGCGCTCCTGGTTCTCCGACAGGAGCGGTCTCGCTTAGTCACGGTTCGTCGGGCGTCGTAACTCCGTAGAACCATCCTGGTCGTCAGTTGTGACCTCGCTCGACGGTCGCTTGTGTAGTGGTTGTGGGCGCGCCCGATGGGTGGCCGCGCCCGATTCGGGCGGGGTCGTGATTCCAGATGCCTGGACAACAATCCTTCGAGGATAGTGATTCGCGTCGCGACCGGATGCAAAACTCAATCGATGAATGGCTCGAGGAGTTGACCGAGGACGTCAGTGCTGCGGAGGCCAGTGCGGCGTTCCAGGAGTGGTTGGACGTGCAGTCGCGGTTCCACGACTACTCCGCTCGGAACACGCTCTTGATCCAACTGCAGTGTCCGGGGGCGACGAAGGTTGCCGGATATCGGGCGTGGCAGTCGGAGTTCGATCGGCACGTGTGTGAGGGTGAGTCGGCGATCTGGATCTGGGCGCCCATCATCACGCGGAAGTGTCCTGGGTGTGGGAATTCGCCAAGCTATCACGAGTCGAGTGAGTGCGAGCACGACGAGACGGAGCCGGCGGAGTGGGCTGAGGGGTTGGTTGGGTTTCGGCCGGCGCCGGTGTTCGACGTCTCCCAGACGGAAGGTGAACCGCTGCCAGAGCTTGAGACGGCGGCGGTAGGTGAGGCGGATGGGCTCGTCGCAGAGCTCCTCGATGCGGGTGCGCAACTTGGGTTCGACGTCGCGGTGGTAGCTGACGATGAATGGTCACATGGTGACGCTCGTGGGGTGTGTCGGTACGAGGATGCGCAGCCCGTGGTCGAAGTAGTCGAACGGGAGAACGAGGCGGATCTGGCGATGACGCTGGTGCACGAGTACGCGCATGCACTGCTCCACGACGGCGGGTTCGATGATCCAGAGCAGGCGGCGCGGGAGGTGGAGGCCGAAGCGGTGGCGTACGTTGTTGGGCGGGCGTGTGGGTTGGATATGTCGGGGTCGGCGTTCTATCTGGCGGCGTGGCGTGACGATGATGCTGGTGTGCTTCGTGAGCGGGTGGATCGGATTGGTCGGACGGCCGACCGCATCCTTGCGGCAGTCGATGCCACACGGTGAGGTCGTCACCTGCGTGCGTTTCCCTGCTGCACGAATGCAGTGGGCGGAGTCGATGATGTGGGTAAATGGGGGTCGCGATGTTATGGTGTTGACTGGGGCAGTGGCGTCGTACGGGTGTGGTGCGTGCGACGATTGCTATTGGTATAAAGACCAATAGGCTTATTGCATTGGTTTGTGTACCAATGGATGAGGATGGTCTCGTTGAGCGACGACGACCTTGATGGCGTAAGCGTGGGGCGGAAGTACCCTGACGGGACCGTCGTCCGCGTGTTCTCCATGCGGACAGACCGTGACGCGTACCCGTCTGGGTGGGCCTACAAACTCCACTACGGCTCGACGGAGCCGGATCCACCTCGAACGCTTGCTGATGGGACGATTCGTCGGTATGATAATTCGCACGAGGACACGAAAGGACACGAACTGCACGTCGCACCGGATCCGGACCCAGCCCGCATCACGTTTCCCGGGATGGTCGAACTCTGGGAGCGGTTCTGGGGGGGAGATCCCGAAATCCGAGCTCGAGGTCGTGTGAGACCAGCATCCCACGGTGATACCCATGAACGATACTACGACGCCGCTGCATCCGGTGGAGCGCGAACAGCTTCGGGCCGAATCAACCCTTGTCGTGACCGTCACGTCGTCCAGGGAGTTTCACGACGATGTCACAGACGGGATTACGGCGCTCGAACGTGGCGATGCGGTGGATTCCACGCCGACGCTCTCGTTCACCAGCTACGACGAGCTGATGGAGACGTTGACGCCGCGCGTCCTCGATCTCATCGAGGCCATTCGCCGCGACGAGCCAGCTAGTATCAACGAGGCCGCGCGGGTCGTTGACCGGGACGTGAAGAACGTCCACGAGGAACTCAGCCGGCTCGCCCAGCTGGGCATCATCCTCTTCGAGGAAGACGGCCAGCGGAAACGCCCGGTCGTCTGGTTCGACGAACTCGTCATCAACCTCCCGTTCGATCCTGCGGCTGGCGACACGGCGTCTGCCGCGCCGTGACCATAGCCGGTGCCGTCACCGTTGCTGTCGAAGTACACACTCGTGTCGCCACTGGGTATCACCCAATGGCCGGTTGGCCGTGCTCATGGCTGTGCTCGATCGGGCGCCCGGTATGTGGCGTTGAGGTCGAGGTCTTCGTACATTCGGTCGAGCATCGCCAGTGCTGACTGGAACTGGGTGTAGTGCTTGTGCATATACTTGATTGTCTCGGGTCTCGGGATCACCGGGTACCCTTCGATGTGTTCGATATCGAGTGTGGGGCGTGGCTCGAGGACGATCTGCAGGGGGCCGTCCAGGACGTCTCGGGGCTGTCGCTCGAATGCGGTGGGGAGGCCGAACGACTCGAAAAACGCCGCCCAGGCGTCGACGTCCTGTTCGCGCACAGCGAGGAACAATGGATAGTCGTCGGGCTCGCGACCGACCTGATAGCCGCCGTGGGTCCACACGTAGACGGCGTCGATTCGCGTGAACGCGAACGGCCAGTCACCATACTGGGGGATGACGTAGGCCTCTTCGATAGTGGGTGGACTGACGCTGGCGCTGGCTGCGACGAGCTCGTGTGCTGCGTCGCGTACGCGCTCGTCGACGACTGAGAGGCCGTCGTCATAGGACACGTAGCCTGCGTCTTCCAGCCGGTTGACGGCCTGCCGTACTGTCTCGTAGGGGGTGTGGAGGTGGTGGGCGACACGGCGGATGGAGTCTCCACGCTCGATGGCGAGGAGGGCCTGTGCCGCTGTGTCGTCGAACACCTCGTACATCTGGTGGTTACCAATAATCCGGTAATAGTTAAAAATCTTACTAGTGGTCGGGGTAGCGGTCTTCCGACTGACTTCGACGAACGTGTCAGCGTGCCGTGTTTCCGATGGCACGTGGACTCTGGGGCCGTCCGAGGCGTTCGTCGAGAAGCGGTCGGTCGTATTCTTCAGAACCGTGCAGCAGCGCGTGTATTCCTGGTTCCAAACTGTCGAAGCGTTGCGAACGACCGTTCGTCAAGCTACGTGGGTTGTCTGCGCAGCAGCTCGGCATAGTCGCGACATCGGTCGGACGTGCAGCCGGTCACGCTACCTGCGAACCTGTGTCGTCCTGCGGTTTTCAACAGCGTCGGTCAGTACTGCGTTCGGTGCCGGTGGTTGTGTGGGGGCGCCCGAGGGGCGGGCGCCCCCGAGTGGGGTGTCTGGAGCAATGAATTTCTGATGCGAGAACACGTGTACGAGTCGCGATTCGACGAGGACGTCCAGAGCAACGACCAATGTCCGGAGTGCAGTGGGACGGTGCGAACGAATACGCATGAGACGTGCTGTGAGGCGTGTGGGCTCGTGATTTCAGAAGACGAGTTGGATCGGGGGCCTGAGTGGCGGTCGTTCGAGATAGATGAAAAGCGTCGGACGGGGGCGCCGCGGTCGGAGCGGTTCCATGATCGTGGGTTGTCGACGGAGATCGGGTACGCAACGGACGGCGGTTGTTCACCGGAGAAGCGGCGTCGGTTGGGTCGGTTGCGGATGCGGCATAAGCGGAGTCGGTACGAGTCGAAGCGGGATCGGAATCTCGCTCATGGGCTGGGGGAGATCGATCGGATCACGAGTGCGCTCGGACTATCGGATTCGCTTCGGGACCAGGCGTCGCGGTTGTTCCGGAGTGCACAGAACGCAGACCTCCTGCCTGGGCGGTCGATCGAGTCGATGGCGGCCGCAGCGGTGTTCGGGGCGTGTCGGTGTAATGGCTTAGCGCGAACGTTGGATGAGATCGCCCAGTATGCGCGTGGTGGGTATTCGGGGTTGGTGAATGCGTACAAGGTCCTGAATCGGGAGTTAGGGTTGCCGACGCAGCCGATGACGCCACTCGAGTATCTGCCGCGGGTGGCCGCTGCGGTGGCTGCACCTGACCGGGTGCGGCGGCGGGCGCGGGAATTGGCGGAGTGGGCGGAGGTTTCGGGGGTGGTGTCGGGGAAGCATCCGGCCGGGTTCGCGGGTGCGTGTCTGTACGTGGCGGCGAACGAGCGGGCGTGGGATGTGACGAATAGGGAGATTGCGGAGGCGGCGGATGCGTGTGTGGCGACGGTGCGGGCGCATCGCGAGCGAGTACGGGAGCTCGAGAACGTGTGAAAAGCGGCAGTGAGTGAGGGGGTCGGCCGGCGAATCGCAGGGGTGTCCGAAGCCACTCGGACGGGCCGGCCGCCATTTTACCGTTCCCGGGTCGGCCATTTTTGGGTGGTTGGCTGTTTCATGCGGGGTGGTGCGGTGGTGGTTTTCGGGGGCGCCCCATGGGTGGGGCGCCCCATTCGGGTGTCTCGTGAGTTAGGTATGAGTCATGTTTTGGAGCGGCTTGCGGTGGAGTCGCGGATGTTGAAGCGTGCACAGTACGAGGCGTTCAGCTTCGAAGTCGAGCCGGGTCGCGTCACGGTACGGAATCAGTCGTATGCTGACCCGATCGAGCACGAGTATTCGGTTCGTGTAATCGATGGGGTGCCGACGGCGTGTACGTGCCCGGCTGATGAGTTCCAGGAGGTGGCGTGTAAGCATCGGTTGGCGGTGGCGATTCGGAGTCCGGTGCAGGATGCGGCGGCCGCGGAGGCGGTCGCGGATGGTGGGGTGGACGAGGTTGTGGTCGGGGCGGAGCAGGCGTCTGGTTCGAGTCCAACTGCGTCCGAGACCGTCCCCGATGATTGTGCCTGTGAGGGGATGCCGGACGATCTGCCGTGCTGGCCGTGTTACCGGGATGGGGTGAAGCAGCTGCCCTCGGAGCGTACCTAGCCGGTCGAGGGCGGCTGGCTGGGTCTCGGTTTGGCATCGCGGTGGGCGTGTGCCTGGCAAGTGGGCGGCTGAGTCGGGTGGGCGGCTGGTGTGGTGGCCGCCGCCCGGCGGTCCCGCCGCCCCACCCTCCGCTCCGTGCTCACGCCGTGAGACTCGCGTCGCTCGTCTCACGTGCCCTCGTTCGCGATGCTCGCGAGGAATGCGTTGCGCGCGCAGCCACGACCTCGGCGTATGGTCGCTCTGGAATTCTTGGGGCCGATGCTGTGGTACGTTGCTGTGAAGCCACCACGAGCACAGATACCCTGGTGTGGTGCCGCTGCGCTGGGCACCGTGGCGGGCTCGAATCTTCGAACCGACTGCGACTACGCCACGCGACCATGCAGTGTACTGGATGCTGCCCTCGCTGGACGAGACCTCGAACAGGATGCTGCGACCGAGATGGTGTACGTGGCCGTGTACCCGACCCGTTTCAGCGCGTAGGTCAACTGGGGAGACGGGGCCATCAAATGACCCTCGTTCATCTTCCCCGAAACCGCCGTCAGCGACCGGGGAACCGCATCCCCCGGTAGTACTCGATACCGCTAGGATTGACGGTGCGAACGCAAGCCCATGATAGTATCGACGCCAGATATAGTGGTGCCAGATTACGTGAACTGCGGATGGGGTGGTTTCCTGGGGCGTGCGGGCTCGCTACCCGCTGTGCGGCGGAACCTGACCAACTAGTTTGCGTGTCGTCTTGGTTCGTGTCTTGTGTATTGGCGGCCCGCTCTCAGCGTTGACTTCCTGGGTGAATGCCGGGGTTTACCCGTTCGGACACGAACACGTATGGTATGCCCGCGTGTGGGAACTGTGGCTCGTTCATAACGGAGCAGTACGTTCGAGTCTTCGCGCCACCAGAGGAACCGACGGTTCGTGTCTGCCCGAACTGTGAGGATCTTATCCGGGATGGTAACGACGTTCGGGAAGCTCGGTCAACGCGCAACTAGGCCTGAGTGGCGTCCGTCGTCGATCCGTCAACCCGGTTAGGTTGCGAAATTGTAGGAGTTGTACTTTGTTGCGGATGGGCAACCGACGTTCGAACGCTCTGCTCACCACCCGAGTGCTCTTTCGAAGCTGTCCGCGGTGCTGTCTCTGTGTGCCAATTGTTATGGTACTCGTCTGGAAATACTGGGGGAGAACGGTATTATGGAATCGTCCAACCAGTCGACGGTGTTACTCATTGAAGATGAGGCTGACCTCGCGGAGCTGTATGCGGGGTGGCTGCGGGATGCGTATCAGGTACGGGTGGCGACGACTGGCGAGGCAGCCCTGGAGCTCGTTGATTCCTCAGTCGATGTCGCATTGGTGGATCGACGCCTGCCGGGCATGTCTGGGGATGCGGTGGTGGCAGAGTTCGAGCGGCGGAGCTACGCGATCCAGGTTGCAATGGTGTCTGCTGTTGAGCCCGCCTTCGACATCATGGAGCTGGGATTCGATGACTATCTCGAAAAACCCGCCTCCCGAGACAGCCTGCACACCCTCGTGGAAACATTACTCAACAGATCGGCGTATGATTCTGACAGTCAAGAGTATTTTCAGCTGTTGTCGAAGCGCGCGGTCCTTGAAGCGGAGTACACGGACCACGAGTTGCGCGAGCACCAGGACTACCAAGAACTTGAAGCACGACTCACCGAGCTCGAAGCGCAACTCGATATGGCTACGCAGGACTTTTCGAACGCTGATTACACGGCGCTGTTCCACAACTTTTCCGCACCAGACTAGGCACGTGGTGGTCCGGTTCGCGAAGGTATCCCGCAGGGAGCCACTTCCCGGTGTTGTTCCTTGTCGAAACTACTGGGCTGGACGCCTCGGCGGGTCCGCGCGTTCATTTGCGTCCCGCGCCACCGTTGACCGTCCCGCGCGTTCAAGGCGAGACTTCTGTCGATTACGGCGGGCCTGACGTCGACAACTCCGATACAATCACCGTTGGTTGGCGGCCGAATCCCAGACAGCCACAAACATCGGTTCCCGGTGTGAATTCACGCCGTGGCACCCTCAATCGAGGTAACCTCACGGGGCACGACCATCACGACCACCACAGCGGGTCACATCATCGTGCTGGAGGCGAATGCGTACCCGGGCGAGCCCGCTACCCACTGTAAACCTCTCCGCCTACCACGCGGTCCCTCGCATGACACTATCGGCACCGTCCTCAGTGCAGTGAACACATCCAGGGCACACCCGCCATCAACCTGTGCCACTACTGCTTGACCGTCGCCCTTTCTCCCAACGACTGTAGGCCCCGTCCTCAGTGGACTCACCTAATTCGCTCTAGTACCGACGCCTCGGCAGCTAGTCGGACAGCGCCATGCCCCTCGTGAATTTTCACCGGATGCCAGTCAGCGGTGGCGAATGTGTCTGGGCATCGCCCCTGTCAGTGTGGTCGTTGAAGAGTATGCCCGTGCGTGCGGGTTCGATTATCTGTACTGGTTTGGGGAGAGAATACGTCCAGCGGGCCCGCTTCCAACGACGCAGTCACGCTTGAGGGGGACCTCCTGCGATCCGGAGCATCGAGTGACGCGCACCGTCAACATGGCTCGCCGCCCAGGCCACGGATCGGTGCACAGGCCGCGTAGTCTCGTTTATCACTGGGTTTTCCTCCGGCAAAACGCCATGTCTCCACGGTTCGGCTGGCGGTGTGCGTATCGAGGTATCGGGGTGGCAGAGAATATATGTTGGCGGCGGGCGTGGTTCGGTGGTCGTTGTTGCCGCTCCAAGTTGGGGTGCCCGGTTGGGATCGAGCTACTCATCATCCTCTTCGTGTTCCTGTTCTCGATGCTGATTCCGCTCGTCATCTCGTTCCTCATCTACCGTGATTCGAAAACCCGCGGGAGCCAGCATGCGCTCGCCTGGGGGTTCGGATCAGTCTTTTGATCCCTTGTCGTCTGGATTCTCTACCTCGTTGTCCGAGACGAAGTCGGGCCAGGCGCAATGAACTGAGTCTGGGGCCCGCGATTCATCGACCGACAATGGTGGGTGCATGAGCGTGGTGCAGGGTTCCGAACACGTGTTGCCGCGACCAGCAGTTTGGTTTCATGGTCGATGCAGCTACGGGCACAACTGACGCTTCCGCAGGAACCCAGTTGGTGTCAGTGGACTCTGGTTTGGGTCCTTGTTGGTCCGGTCAGTGGTCCTATGGGAGCTACTGGTCGCGTGTTTGATTACATGTTGAGGGGGGTTCTTCCCCGGGGCATCAGGGCTGCGTGGGTCACCGGGTGCGAGGTGGCTGAAGACGCCGTCGACTGTGACGGTACCGGCGGCGAGGGCGTCCCAGACGGCATCGGTCTCAGACAGCCCGCGGGCCGATCGCAGTTGTGCCCGAGGATTCGCATCCCGTCTGACTGGTCCGCAAGGCGGATACTCAACTCGCTGTTGATACGGAGTCTATACAACCCGTTGACGCGCCTCTCAACCTCCGCAATCACGTTCGAAGACCGAACCCATCCCATGGTTTCACATGGCGTCTGACACGCGGTTCCGCCGAGTTTCGGTACTGAACATCCGTTGTTCGGGGTCGGTTGGTTGTTCGGTGGTGTTGGTGTTCCAGATGTGGTTTAAGGGATTGGTGGTATAATGCGGGTGTAATGAGTGTACCTGTGGAGTCGATTGCGATTGAGAATGTGGTGGCCTCTACTGGGATTGGGCAGGAGCTTGATCTGGAAACGCTCGCCGATGACCTAGTGGGGACAGAATATAATCCGGAGAATTTTCCGGGGGTCGTCTATCGGCTCCAGGAGCCGAAGGCGGCAACGTTGATTTTTCGCTCCGGGAAAATCGTCTGCACGGGGGCGAACTCCATTGAGAATGCAACCGACGCGCTAGCCCAGGTTTTCGATGCGCTTCGAGGGCTTGGTATTGACGTCCCTGCTGATCCGGAGATTGTCGTGCAGAACATTGTCTCCAGTGCGGATCTCGGTGTGCCGTTGAATCTGAATGCGATTGCGATCGGGCTTGGGTTGGAGCATATCGAGTATGAGCCTGAGCAGTTCCCAGGCCTCGTCTACCGGCTGGATGATCCCGATGTTGTTGCGCTCCTGTTTGGGAGCGGGAAACTCGTCATCACTGGCGGCAAACAACCCGACGACGCAGCGGAAGCCCTCGACGGTATCGAATCCCGTCTCACTGACCTTGGGCTTCTCGAGTAATCCCGTATTTGGCGGAACCACCGAACGTGTGGACGCCGTCGAATCAACATATTTGAAGGCTGGATGTCGGTAGTGTTGAACTCCGCAATGGCTAACAGATGCTGCCATCGGTCGTTCAGGGCAACGGGCCCGTTTGTCCCCGGGGTGCTTCCAGTACGCGGGTTCATTGGTTGCGTTCTCGCCATTCTCGAACTCTATCCCAGACTGCCCTAATTCATACGAACGATCGCGTTTGGGTGCGCGTATGGGGTCAACGTGCCGTACTCGGGTATTTCGTCAGTTCCGGGTGCTCCGTCTTGGACGTGCGTATCGGGTTCGTTTGGTCTCCGTGATCCTGATGGAGTCGCTCGGAGCGGCGCCGCTTGCCTTCCATCGCCACTTGAAGCACTGGCAGTATTACTCTGATCAAGCGGGGGTCGTCAACATTCGCTGTGTCATCCCAGTGCGAGTAGGTTCCCGTGAGTGTCTGTTTTAGCCCGCCGTTGGGCAGGAGTTCTGTCTCGGGTTGGTGGGTCCCCATGCAGGATATGTATGTGTGTATTCGTATGTTATGGGTGGGCTGTCGGTGTGAAGCCATTGCATGGCGTCGTTGCTGTTGTCTCGGTGGACGTATCGCATCTGGTCAGGGGCCATTGGCCAGACGGGCCGGATGGCTCGCCACTGGTGGAAGCGTACGTTTGCCCAGCGTGCGTCGCTGACCATGCATCGGCACGGATGTCGGACTCGGGGCCCTGGGAAGTTGGACTGGGCTACCTGTTCACAAACTACCTGAGAATGAATCTCCAAACTCGGCTAGTATGTCAATTTGCTTTCTATGTGCTCTATCTGTTATTTGATTTGGTGATATATGTTTGTTAGTTGGTGGTTTCGTCTTATCGGGGTGGGAGAATGAAATCGGCGATTGCGGGGGTGGTGGTCTCGGATGCGCCTCGTGGCTCCGCTGGGTTGTCGATCGCTGTGCCGTTGTAGAACTATGCGCGGCGTCTGCACCTGGCCATGTATGCAGAACAGCCGCGTGGTGGCTCGGTGCGTGTTGCTACAGTTGCTTGCGAGTATGGTGGGTTCGATTCCGGTGGGGGATTTTGAGACGGCTAACTGCGTGCCTTGTCGGTGGTCGGGGGTTTGGGGTCGATGGGGTCAACTTGTCAGGACAAATATTGGAAAACTATATTAATATTCTGATAGCATTATAACTCGAGTTATGATATATTGGTGGTTGTATATCAATACATATACTTAGTATGGGGGCTTGTCTCCGATGGGCCGTCGGGGACTGGGAGGGGTGTCAGTCGGAGATGGTGATGAATCGGCCTTCGTAGTCGTCCAGCGTTGTTGCTTTCCAGCCACCGATCCGAACAGTTTCACTCTCGCCTTGGCCGTCGTCACGGCTCACTCGGAGGAAGGTGACGATGTCCTCCCCGGAGTAATAATCAATCAGCGTGCCCTCGATCTTCACTCGTTCTCGGGTCGTCGTGCTGAACCCATCGACAGTGACCGTGAGATTCTGGGGGTCTCGAAGTCGGAGATCCTCGATACAGTCCTCGATGCGGACATACCTAGCCGGGAACTCTCGGGGGCCGGGCTTCGTGTACACCGTGCGTGCTCTCGGGAGCAATGAGTGGTCGATATAGCGGTCGAAGAGCAGGGCGAACTCTTGATTGGTGACGTAGAACCCCTGCATCTCTTGTCGCTGGAAGGCCGTTTCGAACCCGGTCCAGAAGAACCCCTGTGACCGGTCTGCGCTCACGACGACAGGCTCGTGGCTTTTGATCCCGTGCACCTCGTCCGCTAGCTCCTTCGTGTGCTCCAGATTGATGCTGCCGTTCGAAATGTATCGTTCAGGGATATCTGAGACGACGAGCTTCACGTACACGCCGGAGTTCAGATTGGTGAGATACTCCCGATAGGACTCCATGACCTCGTAGGGGAGTGTCAGGGCGATATCGACGTCCGCTGACTTGATTGCCTTCTTGATGAACTTCTGGATGGTGCTCTCGCTTTTCATCATGGCGATCCCGCCGCCGATATCGTTTACGGGCTCGTACGTCCGTTCGAGGTCCTCTTTCGCTTTCTCGATCCGGTCTTTGACGGGCTGCAGCACCTCGTCTGGTGGGACCGCGTATGCTTCTTTCGGGTAGGAGTCAACGATTTCGACGTACCCCTCCGAGCGGAGTTTCTCTGCCACATCGTAGACTCGGTGTTTCGGGACGCCGCTCACCTCGGCGATCTTCGACATCGTGGACTTCCCGTTCCGCACTAGCGCTAGATACACATCGCACTCATACTCAGAGAGATCGAGGTTATTGAGAAATACATCACGCACCTCGTCCAGACGTGATTCATCACGGTTCTCCATACGAGGGGGACGTCGGACCCCAGCATTAGTGTTTTGATTACTCCTCGATGCCTGTCGGAACCTGTGGGCGACCGACTCGGTCTGTTGGGGGTCGGGCGTTAGTCCATGCGGACGCCGCCGCCGGTGTTGATTGCTTGGCCGGTGAGGAAATCTGAATAGCTCGAGGCGAGGAAGACGACGACGTCCGCCACGTCTTCGGGGGTTTCGAGTCGTCCAAGGGGTGTTTCCTCAATGTAGCCTTCTCTGACCTCTGCTGGTGTTTGGTCCGTGAGATCGGCTTCCCATTCGAGTTCTCGGTCCTGCATACTCGTCTTGACGTATCCCGGACAGACAGAATTCACGGTGATTCCGTGTTCGGCGAGTTCGAGCGCGATGCTCTGGGCGAATCCGAGGACCGCCCACTTGGAGGCGACATAGTGTGAGAGATTGGCCGCACCGGTCCGCCCAGCGAGCGAGGAGATGTTGATAATCTTCCCGATGACTTCGGAGTCGTTTTGCTCGCCGTGATCGATCATGTGCTCGGCGAAGGTCTTCGAACACAGGAACACGCCTTTCGCGTTTACGGCCATATTGTGCTCCCAGTCCGCCTCGGAGAGTTCGAACAGCGGCTCCATTGAGGAGACGCCGGCGTTGTTCACCAGTGCGTCGATCGCAACATCCTGGTCCCGGAGCGCTGTTTCGACGCGCTGAATCGACGCTTCGTCGGTCACATCCATCTCGTAGGCCAATGCCTCCCCACCTGCGTCCTGGATTGAATCACGGGTCGATTCGGCGTTGTGGAGTTTGTGGCCGGTCACGACGACGGTCGCCCCCTCGTCGGCCAAGCGCTCTGCGATGGCGGCGCCTATCCCTTTTCCAGCACCGGTAACAAGCACGGTCGTGGTATCACGCAGCATAGCGGTGTGTCGGGTATCATCCATCTATAATCCACCGATTCTACGTTGTTACCGCTGTGTGTTTCGGGCGGTGGCGAGGTCCGTTCCGGGCTTGGTACGCCACTGCTGGTGTGGTCGAAGGAGGGGTGGATCGGCGGCCCGCGGCGCGTATGAGGTTTAACGGGGCTGGTATGTCGTTGCGTCTGGCCTGGGTTGGGAATGCGTTAGAGGGGTTGCTTGCAGTAGTAACCATACAACAATGATATGGGAAGTTTTTTCACGATAGGAGTTAACACTCCGTGTATGTGAAGCCCTGCGTATACCGTTACGGACATACCACTGTAATTGCGGTACTATTCAGCCAGGGGACTATGAGACGGAAAGTGACGCGCAGAACACGTTGAAATCCTCCAGGGGCGGACTACGGGTACCATCGATGGAGACACAACCACATATGGCTGGAGACGAGTTCACGGTGCCACCCACCAAAACCTACACTGTTATCGCGCACGACGTGGTGGACTACCTGCGTCCAACCGGCGTCATCGCAGCCACCGTGGCCGCACGCCGAACCCAGCTCCCTGTTCATCGACTGCCATCAGCCCAGTCGAGACCACCGGTAGCCCCAAACAGGACCCCCCATTTTCTCCAGCACAACGTGTATACGACTGATACACATCACTTCCGGTTGAACACACCTGATCGGTCGCCCTGTCTGGCGCCACCTACCTGACTGTAACCCACGACACCGCGGGAGCCCGGAGGTGGCAGCCGATGCTACAGTGGGAACCAGTTACCGGTTCAAGGCCCCACGCACTGCCACGCAGCTTCCGTGGTCTCACGTCTGCCCTCTGCGTGCAACCTCGATAGCCCTTGCCCGTACGCGCGCCGGTTCGAAACCCAGACTCGCGGCATCGTATCATTCACCGCCCCAGAACGCCCTCCTCGGGCGTTCTATAGTTGGTGTCAAACGGTCGCGCAGTCCGCGATTCCGTCCTGGGCGACCCGGCGGAGCGCGTCGGTTATTTGCGTGGTCTGCTCGGCCCCCTGGGGTGCCCGAATCCAGTACGCGGTTTCCCCAGCGGCTGTCTGAATGCGGATCTCGGGCCCATGCGGACCCGGCTGGGTTGCGATGTCAGTGATCGACCGGACGGGCACACTCCAACGTATACTCCCGGGTGGCTTCGTGCTTCTGGGTGCCGCTCCGAGCTCGGTCACTGGGAGCACTCGCCTGAGCTGTTTCCATACCGCAGTAAGCCCTTCGAACGCTGGGCTGTGTCGTGGGGCTCGCGCGAACATGACTCGGTCAGCCGTGATGGACACGCCCCCATCTTGATACTGCGTATCGCTGTATACCCGTGGCGTTGCACCCCACGCTTCCGCTCTGGCTACACGCGGGGTGCCTTCCACCGCGGAGGCCTCGAACTTCCCCTGCACTGCATGATACCACATTACATGACTCATTGATCGGTGGGTAGTTAGCTCTTGGGCTGCCCGGCCCCTGAATCGAATCGAACCCGGGGGGCTCTACGGTGTCTCTTGGACGGATGCGCAAAAATCGGAACGGGTATTGGTATCCTTCTGTCGGCGGCGTGCCGGGGACGGGGTAGCCTGTTCGGCGCTGCTTTATTCGACGGCCTGGATGGCGGTCTTGGCGGCTTCCAGGGTCTCGGTGACGTGTTCGTCGGTGTGGGCGTGCGTCATGTTGATGCGGCCGAACTTCGGGAGGAAATACACGCCTTCACCGATCATGGCTCTGGAGAACTGCTTGATCTTATCCTGCTGGACGTGCTGATCGACATCTCGCCATTCGGTCCATTGGGTGGGGTCTGTCTCGCCGTCGGTGAAGTGCATGAAGAAGTACCCCGCGAAGTCCGGGATGAAGATGTCGTGTCCGGCATCGGTTGCGATCTCGCGAAGTCCGTCGACGAGCCGCTGGCCACGTGCGAGGAACTCGTCGTAGCCGGCGTCGCCGATCTCGGAGAGGGCTTCCAGGTTTACTTTCGCCCCGGCGAGGGCGAGCGGGTTCCCGGTGTAGGTGCCATAGAAGGGGGCGCCACTTGGTTCTTCGTTCAGATGCCGCATCACTTCTTCGCGACCGGTAAGCGCTGCTGTCGGGTAGCCGTTCGCGAGTGCTTTTCCGAAGACGGCGAGATCCGGCTCGATATCGAAGTAGCCCTGCGCGCCATCAAGCCCCATCCGGAACCCGGTCACGACCTCGTCGAGAATCATCAGCGAGTTGTGTTCCCTAGTGAGATCACGGATATCCTGGAGGAAGCCATCTGTCGGTCGAAGTGCCCCGCCGTTGCTCATGAGGCCCTCGGTGATGACGGCGGCGATCTCATCGCCCTCCCGTTCGAGTTTCTGCGCAAGGAGTTCAGTGTCGTTCCAGGGGAGTACCTCGACGGAGTCTAGGGTCTGCTCGGGGATTCCTGTGCCGGATGGAATCTTATTGGGGCTCTGGCGGGAGCCGGTATCCCCGGTCGCGGGGTGGTGGCTTACCATGACGTAGTCGTGGTGTCCATGGTAGAATCCTTCGAACTTGATGATCTTGTCCTTCCCCGTGAACGAGCGGGCGAGCCGGATGGCGTTCATCGTGCCTTCTGTGCCACTGCAGGTGAACTTGGTCAGATCGCTGGCGGGGACGAGGTCGTTGACGAGTTTCGCCGTTTCGTACTCCAGCTCGTTGGCCGCTCCGAAGAGGGCGCCCTTGTTGATCTGTTCGGTTGCGGCCTCGATCTCGTCCGCTGGGGTGTGCCCGCGGATGATCGAAGAGAACCCACAGAGATAGTCGATGTACTCATTTCCGTCGACGTCAGTGACGATTGCGCCGTCCCCTTCGTCTAAATAGATGACGGGGTAGGGGGCGTAGGCAGATTCGCCGCGTGCGTTTGTGGAGGTTCCTTCCGGAAGTTCTTCGGTCGCTGCGTCCTGGAGTCGTTTGGATTCGGCGAATGTAGTGTCTGGCTGTTCGCCGTAACTATCGCTTACGCTTTGGCGCATGCATCTACCTGTTACTCCACCCGTCCCACATAGTTCTTTTCACGTTTTCGGGAGGGTGATTGCCCGGTCTCCAGGCTGTCTGCATGAGAGGAACATTACGAATCTATGGCTGTAATGATTTGGATGCCACTGCCCACGAACGAATATTAACTCTGCCCGTTAATAATCCTTTCCACTCCTCGAGAGTCCGGCAGTCCGCACCTCCTTCTCCTCTAGGAATTAGGTCACCTCGCCCCCGTCTACGCAGATCACTCCTCTAACGCCGTGGGTAACCAATACATTTAAGTATATAGTTTGATAGCGTGGTAATGTCTATGTCACGGAGAATCAGCTCCCGATCACGGCGGAGCTACCTCAAGAACGTTGCGGGTACCAGTATCCTGGCCGGTGGATTGGCCGGCTGTCTCGGAATCGGCGGCCAGAACGCAAGCTCAACCTCCAATGAGCTACACATCCTCACCTGGGGCGGACAGAACTGGGATGATACCTGGATCGGAGGGTTCGAAGAGAAACACGATGTGACCCTCACCAAGGAAGTCATCTCAGCGAACGCCGACGCAGTCAACAAGATCAAACGAAACCCCCCAGGGACCTACGACATCGTCCGCCCCACGCAGTACGTCATCCAACGCGGCGTCCAGGAGGACTTCCTCGAACCACTGAACCTCCAGAACATCCCCGCGTACGAGGACCAGGTGTACGATAACCTGAAGCTGGACTACTTTGAGAAGGACGGCGATACGTACGCCGTCCCCTTCCTTTTCGGCGCAACCGGCGTACTCTGGAACAAAGACGCCGTCTCCCTGGACAACCTCCCCAGTCTCGACGTCCTCTGGTCCGACGACCACGCAGGCCGTGTCTCCATCCGGGACCACGGCCCCGACAACACCATCTTCACCGCACTGAAGAACGGCCAAGATCCAATGAATCCCTCTGACTTCGAGAAAATCCAGTCGCTTCTCGGCACCCTAACTGATAACGTGCGGACCTACTGGGGCTCCGGGTCTGAGATTGAGCAGATCGTGAAGAGCGGCGAAGTCGATCTCATGACCTGCTGGGACGGTGCCTACCGCCGGCTCGAGTCAAGCGGCCACAACGTCGGCTTCTCTGGCTTCCAGGAAGGCACCCAGGGCTGGGTTGACTCCTGGGCGATTCCCAAAGGCTCCGAGAATCAGGAACTCGCGGAGAAATACATTAACTACAACCTCACCGAGATGGCTCGCGAATGGTTCGAGAAGATTAACTACCCGATCGCCTCGACGGCCACGAACTACACTGACGAAGAGATCAAACGCTTCAACCTCGACGAGAAGACCCTCGAGAGTTACTTCTTCCGGGGCACCCTCAGTGATGATTATCTCGAACAGATCAACAAGATGTGGACTGAGGTCAAGTCGTCCTAATGCCAGCCAGCGTGGCGCTTGAGGACGTTCGAAAGGAGTTCGGGGACGTCGTCGCCGTCGACGATATCTCCATGGAGATCGAGGAGGGCCAGTTCCTGACCCTTCTCGGGCCATCCGGCTGTGGGAAGACGACCACCCTCCGTTTGATGGCGGGCTTCGAAACGCCAACGAGTGGCACCGTCAAATTCGAAGGGGAGGACGTCACCGACGCGCCCGCCTATTCCCGCCCCTCAAACCTCGTGTTTCAGAGCTACGCCCTGTTCCCCCACAAGACCGTCGGGGAGAATATCGGCTTCGGGCTGAAGATGCGGGGCGTCGACAAAGCCAAACGCGAAGAGCAGGTCTTAGAGATGCTTGACCTTGTCGAGCTCCCCCGGATGCAGGACCGTTCTATCGACGAGCTCTCCGGCGGCCAACAACAGCGCGTCGCTCTCGCTCGTGCCCTGATCAACGAACCAACTGTCCTGCTCCTCGACGAACCACTGGGTGCCTTAGATCTCAAGTTGCGTCGGAACATGCAGCTCGAGCTGAAGAACATCCAGGAAGAGCTCGGCATTACCTTCATCTACGTCACCCACGATCAGGAAGAGGCGTTACGGATGAGCGATAAGATCGCCATCCTCAACGACGGCCGGGTCGAACAGGTTGGTGCACCCAACGAGATCTATGAGGAACCCGCGACACGGTTCGTCGCCGATTTCATCGGTGAGACTAACCTCCTCGATGGAACGTATGACGCTGACGCTGGCGTCGTCTCCACTGGCGCACTCCGGATTCCGGTCGAATCGAATCACGATGACGGAGCCGCGGTATCGGTCTCGATCCGCCCGGAAAAGATTCGCATTCACCCCGGAGACGAGACAAGCTACACGCTGGAGTGCACCGTCGACGATATTGTCTACCAGGGGAACCTGGTGAAGATACACGTTAGCGTCGACGACACCGAACTGGTGGTCGAGGATCACGCTGAGGGCCTTGATACCATTCCCGACGTCTCGGATCACATCCGGATCGGGTGGGAGACGACGCAGGCCACGGTTCTTCAAAACCAATGACGACCGTGACCCCCTCGTTGGACGACATCGAAGCCCGGCTCGCCACCCTCCGGGCAACCCTGATGTCCTTCATCGGGTCAGACCGGATCAAGGGACTGCTCAGCCTCGGTCCGTCGATCTCCGTTCTGGGGATCATCTACTTTCTCCCGATCCTCGCGCTCTTCATCTTGAGCTTCGGGACCGAGAGCAGTTTCACTGGGTTCGAGTTCACGCTCGAACACTACGGGGATATCTTCCCCCTTGACCCGCTGCTGTCGTTCAATTTTGCTGACCTGCTCTATCTTGGGCTGCTAGCGAAGTCCCTGAAGGTTTCCCTCTACGTGACGATTGTCTCGCTGGTCCTGTCGTACCCGATCACGTACTATATCGGGAATCGTGTGCAGGAAGCGTATCGGTTGCCGTTGATGATGCTCATCATGGTCCCCTTCTGGACCTCGTATCTCGTCCGGACGTACTCATGGATCCCGATCCTCTCCGAGAACGGCCTCATCAACGGGCTGCTGACCACGATTGGGCTCCAGCCCCTGCAACTGCTGTACACCCCGTTGGCCACGAACATCGGGCTTGTGTACCTCCATCTGCCGTTCATGATCCTCCCACTGTACGCCAGTATGGCCGGGCTCGACGCCGCCCATATCGAGGCGGCACAGGATCTTGGGGCCACCCGGCTCCGTGTCTTCCGGGAGATTGTGCTCCCCCTCACGATGCCAGGTGCAGCCGCGGGTGTGATCTTCGTCTTCATCAAGTCCACCGCCGCCTACGTCGTCCCAACCCTTCTCGGCGGGCCGAACGGCATCCTCTACATGAACGTCGTCGTCTCCCAGTTCCGCCAGACCTACAACTGGAACTTCGGAGCAGCACTGTCCTTCATCCTGCTCGCCATCGTCCTGGCGATCCTGTATGCCGCACAAAAAATGGGTGCGTCCCTTGGCAGCGCCCAGATGAGGTAACACCAATGACGAACAACACCTACGTCGACTGGGGGCTTCGGGCTGCAACCGCGGGCACGTTCGTCTTCCTGTACGCCCCACTGTTCATCATCGTCCTGTTGTCCTTCCAGACCGGAGACACTCCCCTGGGGTTCTCCCTTGACTACTACCAGCAGCTGCTGGACGCCACATCGCTGCTTGATGCGCTCTACTTGAGCTTCCGTATCGCCATCGTGGTCATGGTAATCTCCACCACGCTCGGTATCCTTGCGGGACTCGGCATCGTCCGGTACGCCTGGCCACGGAACACGAAAGCGGTGCTCGCGTTCTTCTCCATCCCGCTCACCCTCCCGATTATCGTGTACGCGTTCGGGTTATTCGTCGTCACCACCTACTTCGCGATACCACGTGGCGCCATCGCCATCGTGTTGGGGCATATCGTCTACGTTCTGCCTTTCGCGGCACTGGTGATGGTCTCTGGCCTCCAGGACTTCGATTCCGAACTTGAGGAAGCCGCCATGGACCTCGGTGCTGATGAGTTCACCACGGCCCGGGAGGTCACCCTCCCGTTACTGAAACCGAGCATCCTCGCGGCTGCACTGTTCAGCTTCACGCTCTCCTTCGACGAGTTCCTGATCGCGTACTTCGTCGGTGGCAAAGGCGATATCACTCTCCCGATGCAGATCTTCACCATGGTCCGCCGCGGCATCTCGCCAACTATCTACTCGATCAGCACCCTCATCCTCGTGCTCAGCGCTGGACTCGCCTGGATCGCACTCCAGCTGGAGCGGTCCTAATCCCTAACGGACCTACCTCGTCGATTTTCTGCAGCACTGCTCGATCCCCAGGCGCGTTCGGAGTCTCCACCCCGTCACGCCCCACCGACTATCGTCTCCTGAAGCGGGTGGTGTGATGTGACCCACGAATAACGCGCCACCACAACAGTGCGCACCGACAACCGCTCGAAACTCACTCCCGACGCGGTCGCTTTCGCCCTGTCCCCAGGCGCGCCACGCCTCTTCTGCCACTGCCAACCTGCCACCCGGGTCGCCACACTGCCCGGCGACCCCCTGGTGTCGCTCCGTGGTATGGGGCCAGCCCCTCACCCGCGTGAGACGATACCAACTGTATTAAACAGGGGCGGCCCCTAGCAGTAGCTATGGTTGAGACTGATCTTGAGGACCTGCGGCGTGGGACGGAGCTTGTGAAGCGTGGGTTTGCGCGGATGCAGAAGGGTGGTGTTATCATGGATGTTGTGAATGCGGAGCAGGCGAGGATTGCGGAGGAAGCGGGCGCGGTTGCGGTGATGGCGCTCGAAGCTGTCCCTGCGGATATTCGGAAGCGTGGCGGTGTGGCGCGGATGGCGGACCCGGCGGACGTCTCCGAGATCATCGATAGTGTCTCCATTCCGGTGATGGGGAAGGCGCGTATCGGGCACACGAAGGAGGCCCAGATCCTCGAAGCGATCGGGGTGGACATGGTCGACGAGAGCGAGGTCTTGACGCCTGCGGACGACACGTACCATATCGACAAGCGCGACTTCACCGCACCGTTCGTCTGTGGGGCGCGCAACCTCGGTGAAGCCCTGCGCCGTATCGACGAGGGCGCGGCGATGATCCGGACGAAGGGAGAGGCCGGCACTGGCGACGTGAACCAGGCCGTCCACCACCAGCGCACGATCAAGGGTGCAATCCGCGAACTCATCGGGATGACGTATGAGGAGCGCGAGCACTACGCCCGCGATATCGAGGCCCCTGCCGAACTCGTCCACGAGACCGCGGAGATGGGGCGCCTCCCTGTCGTCAATTTCGCCGCCGGCGGCATCGCGACGCCCGCTGACGCCGCGCTCATGATGCACCATGAATGCGACGGCATCTTCGTCGGCAGCGGTATCTTCGGCGCCGAGGACCCCGAGAAGATGGGACGCGCGATCGTCGACGCCGTCAATAACTGGGACGACCCCGCCAAACTCGCGGACATCTCCAGCAACATCGGCTCCGGCATGAAGGGCGAGGCCAACGTCGACCTTCCCGAGGAAGAGCAGTTCCAGGGCCGCGGAAACTAACGACCCCGCGGTCTATCGGGTTGTGTGGTACGAGCGATACGAGTCGGTGCTGGTGCCCACGAGCGTCTAATCGCGCATGAACTCGCTTGCCTGGGGTTCCGTTGGGTCAACCTGAATCTCGACGAGGGTTGGCGCCGCCGTGTCGAGGGCTGTCTCAATGGCCGCGCTGATCTCGGGTGGGGTGTCTGGGCGGTGTGTCGCGATCCCCATCCCGTCAGCAACTGTCGTAAAGTCGATCGCGGCGTCCGACCAGCCGTATTCGTTATGGCTCAGGTCGTAGCTTTGGCCAGCCGCATCGCTGATGATGGCGTAGTCGTCGTTGTTCAGGACGACAACTGTCAGGGGGAGGTCCTCCACCACAGCGGTATGGAGTTCGTGGATGCACATCAGTAACCCACCATCGCCGGTCAGGGCGACGACCGGTGTGTCAGGGTTCGCAGCCTGGGCGCCGATCGCCGATGGAAGCCCGGTCCCCATGGTCGCCCACGATCCCGGATTCACGTACCGGCGCGGCCCGTATGCATCGAAGACGGTGAGCCCCCAGACCCGGAATCCGCCCGCATCAACGGTGATGATCGCCTCCCGGGGCAGGGTTTCGCGAATCGTCTCTAGGGCTTGGACGGTCGTGATCGGGGGTTCGGAACCGAGCAGCGGGGTGATCCGACTGTGGGCCGCGGCCCGTACGGCCGCCGCAGCACTGGTCCCGGTGCTGTCGGAGATATCCCTGGCCGCCAACCGCTGCTTGAGCGCGCCGAGTGTCGCTTTCGCATCAGCCACGATTCCGACGGTTGGCTCGTACCCCGTGCCGATATCGTCCGCGTTAAGGGTGACGTGAATCAGCATTCCGGGGAGGTCAACGCTCCACCCGCGGGTCGCGTGCGCATCGAGGTCGGACCCGACCGCCAGGACCACATCGGCTCCTGCGAGCAGGTCCAGTAGCTCCGGTGGGGCCCCAGCTGATAAGACACCGGTGCTCAGGTCGTGATCCTCTGGGATGACGCCTTTCCCCTTGTACGTGGTCACCACGGGGGCATCGAGTTGTTCTGCGGTGGCGATAAGTTCAGTCGTGGCGTTCGCGCTTCGGACCCCGCCACCGGCGATGATAACCGGTGCTGCCGTGGTCGCGAGCAGATCTGCTGCGTCCGCAAGTTCTGTCTCCGGGAGGTTGGACGTATCGGGCCCCATAGCCGCTTCTGCCCCTGCGAGCACCGTCTCTGCGGCGAGGTAGCGCTTGGGGATCCCGACTCGAACCGGCCCCTGCGGCGGTTCCCGTGCGATACTGATCGCACGGTCGATGGTCGCGACAGTGCCCTCTGGATTTTTGACAAGGAGGTTCGCTTTCACTACGTTGTCGTAGGTGTCTGGTGGTGTCTCGTGGATTGCGTCACCGCCACGGAGTTCGGGGTCGGTTTCGATGGCGAAATGAATCAGTGGCGTACAGTCATTCAGCGCATTCTTCAGTCCGTTCATTGCATTCATGTCTCCAGGCCCCGGCACGACGACGGTAGCCGCCATCTCGCTGCTCGTCTCGGCATACCCCCACGCCTGGTGGCTGACTGCGGTTTCGTGGCGTGCGACGATGAACTGGACGTCGTCTCGTCGACCGATCGCCTCATTCAGCGGGAGTGATTGTTTGCCTGGAATCCCGAACACAGTCGTGATTCCGTGGTCGACCAGCTGCTCGATAACCGCTCGACTAACGCGCATACCCGGTATCTCGAACTGCGGTATTATAATCTATGCGTCGTGCGGAGCGCACCGCTGGGTCCCCGGCGATGTCGATACTGTCTGTGCTGCCGCCAGCTTGGCCCCCTCTGCGGACTGGCAACCGGGGTGGTGCAGCCGAAGTACGCTCGGCTGCGTGCGACGAGCCGCGCGTTCGGCACCTGTAGGAACGAGTTCATCCGCGTCGTGCTACTCCTGGTCCCGAAACTACTAAGGCGAACTCTCCGGTCCAACCCAATAGGATGGACGTAGACTCCATCTGTAGGTGATTTAGCATGCCAACGCAATGTACAGGGACCAGCAACGTCCTGGTCGCCGGCAGGTACGATGAGGTGTTGCCCCATCTAACACCCCGAAACGCCCTGCTACCTGTGCCTCGAACCGGCCAGGTACCGACGTCGAGCGCACCGATAGTCCCTGCTGCCGTCTTGGTGGGTTCGATAACAACTGCCGGAGACCGCGGCAGAGACTCCGTGAATAGTATCGCTGTGTGCGGTTACCATGAGACTGGAGGGACCGTCCAGTTACACCTGCCCAACGACCGGGGCCGGCACGCTCACTCGGACGACACGACCGAGGATGCAGGTGCAGAGGTGGCGGCATGACCGAACAGAGTTCTCTTGGGCAGCAGTATGGGGCGGGGTAGAACTTCCGTATGCCGGCATCAAGACGTTCCTGAACGGCGATCAGCTCGATGTCAACGAACTCACCGAGTACGATGTCGGGGTGCTTGGTGTCCCCTATGATGGTGCGGTGAGCAACCGGCCGGGCGCCAGATATGGCCCCCAGGCCATTCGTCGGGCAAGCGGTTGGTGGGCGTACCGTTCCGGATACAAGGGTGGCTTGACCAATATGCGGACCGAGCGCCAGGTTGACTTCTCGGCGTTGTCCGTCGCCGACTGTGGGGATGTCCCGGTGTTTCCGATGGATAGAGAACGGACCGCCGAGAGCATTGAGGCGCACGTTGCGGCCGTGGCCGAACGTGCGTTCCCGGTCGTCCTCGATGGGGACCATTACTGTACGGCGCCGTCATTTCGGGGGTTCGCCCAGGGGTCGAACTACGAGTCGGTCGGACTCGTCCAGATCGACGCGCACACTGACACCAGCACCGGTAGCCCGGTGTACGGGGATGCGTTTCACGGCTCCAGCACGGCACTGATTGCTGACTCGCCGTACACCGACTACACGAACATTAGTCAGGTCGGCATCCGTGGCTACGAGGGCCCGGGGTTCTTTGAGTTCGCTAAGAAGCAGGGGCTGAACCTCTACACGATGCGGGACGTTGAGGACCGCGGCATTGAGTCCGTCGTAGACGACGCCATCGCCGCTGTGGCTGCGGAGACCGACGCCGTCTACGTCACCGTCGATATTGATGCCGTTGACCCCAGCATCGCCCCGGGAACCGGTACTCCAGAACCCGGTGGCCTTTCCGCAACCGAGGCGCTGACCGTTATGGAGACGCTGGGTGCCCACGACGCCGTTGCGGGCGCCGACCTGATGGAAGTGGCACCGGGCTACGACGACAGCGATGGTACGCAGCGCCTGGCGGCAATCCTCCTTGTCACCCTCCTGGAACGCCGGTTCGCAGAATAACCGCCAACCAGTATCGGGACACGCGCCGCGGTTTCCCGTTTCGGGGGTGCTGGGTTCCGGGTACTCAGGGGATGTCGGTTTCGATCTGGTCGGGGGTTTCGGGAATATGTGGCGACGTGAAGTCTGGTGATCGGGACTCGAATCGGGTCACTCGAAACGGGTCCCGGGAGAATGGGGGTTCGGTGTCGGAGATGATGGCGCGAACGGCAGCTGCGGCCATCGGCGCGGCCATGATGCCCTGCCCATTACTGCCGGTTGCCACGATCAATCCCTCGGGACCATCTTCGGGTTCGTCATATATCGGGTCACCGTCCGGGGTGCCGGCCATCCCGGTTGGACAGATATCATCACTCGCAATCCGGGCTCGCTCCATCCCTGGAACGAACCGGTGGATCCCTTCCGCGACGAAATTCCTGAACTCTTCTGTGATATTGGAGCGTACCGGTGGTGGGTCTGCAGAGAAGAAGGCACCCCCGCCAACGTGCAGCTCATCGCTGTGCTCTGGCACCCAGTACAGATGGGTGCTCGTTTCCAGGGCAATGGGGTAGTCATCTCCGAACTCTCGTTCTGTCTCGAGATTGATCGTTTGGGCGCGATACGGCCGTATCGGGAGCTCCATGTACGGCCGAACTAGCTCTCGCGTATGCCAGCCAGCGGCTCCGATCACCGTTGGCGCATGGACCGCGCCGTCGGTCGTCTGCACGCCGGTAACGGCACCGTCATCGACGAGGATGTCCTCGACGGTCACTCCGGTCTCGAACGTTGCACCCCGGTCTTCGGCATCCTCTTTCAACGTCATCGCAAAGGTGTACGGATCAACCCGCCCACCTTCACGGTATTCGATAGCGCCGGCGATCGTGTCAAGGATGAACGCGTCGGGATACTGTTCTTCCACTTCCTCCACCGTCAGGTACGAAACTTCGAACCCGGCGTCGCTGTACTCCTGTGCGGTCTCCCGTCGCTCGTCGACCACATCCGGGTCCAACAGCTCAACAAAATTCTTCTGTGTATACGAGAAGTGCCCGGTCCCGTCGTAGTCGTTGAAGAAATCGAGCGCATACCGGGTTGCCTCCGTATACTCCCCGTAGTCGTAGAGGTTTGTGATCAACCCAGACGCTTTCGCTGTCGTCTTACTTGCAATCTGTCCTTGCTCCAAGACGAGGACGTCGTGGTCCGACGCGAGCTCACGCGCAACTGCACACCCATTCACCCCTCCGCCGACGATAACGACGTCATGGCTCTCCTTCTCGAACATTCGAACACCTCTACCACGGATGCGAACCACCTTGAATCATTGGATTACAGCCACCTCCATCCTGGCACGAAAACTACACCAATCCGTCCCCGCATCTCTTTTCGAGTGTGTGTCGAACCACGCTTCGCAGACAGCGTTCCGCCTGAGCAGCACGATCGTGGGCGTGTCCCTAGCGTTATTGCTGGGTTTCTGGGTCTTTCAGGCTGTGCAGGTTAGCGTGTGTCTGTTCGAACCCGTGTGTATGGATTTCGAGGACATTCCCGAAGGGGTCCTTACAGTACGTCATCTTGTATGGCTTCTCCGGAAGAATCTGCCAGACTTCCTCGATGTGTTCGCCACCGTTAGCCTCAATATCGGCCGCAAGCTGCTCGATATTTGGGTCCTGGATACAGAAATGACTCAGCCCCGGCCGCCGGCCGTCATCCGCTTTCTGGTCTTGCTGATCGAATTCGTAGAACTCGACGCCGACGTGATCCCCCGTCGACAACAGGGCGAGCTTTATCCACTCGAAGTCAGGCGGCTGATCAACCGCCGCAAGCAGCGTTCCGATATGTTCCTCTCCCGCCTTAATCTTCTCAGGGCCCAACACCCGATTTAGCCCAAGGACCTCCTCATACCATTCCACGGTAGACTCGATGTCATCGACACCAATACCAATATGACTCAAACTCCGTGGGTATCGTCCAGCATCCACCATAGCCATGAATATCGCTAACTTCGCATAAACCTAGCGGAGAACGCTACCAGCCGACGGTTGGCCCGCTGTGTCCGACCCCCACCCAGTCGTTCCGGGTGCCCATAGGGACGCCACCGACGTTGGGTTTGTTGTCACAGCTCTGCCCTGAGTATCGATTCATCGACGTATCCCTGGTCGTTCGACACCCGCATTCTTCTCCGGGTATGGACCCGCCACCACCGGCTGGCGACCTCTCGATTGGAACGTGTCTCCAGCATCCACTATGGCGCCCTTTGATGACGGCACGGACAGTGAATCGCCACCTTTGCTTGCGTCGTCTCACCACTGGGATCCTGCTCTCGGTCCGATTCGGCGGTGCTGTTCACCTCGTGTTGCAGCGCCCTGGATCGTTCGTGACAGTTGTAGAACTTTTTCGGCATATGCGAGCTGTTTCTCCGGCGTAGTTGCTGGACTGGAGTTGTCGTGTGGGTTGGACTGGCGGCTGTATTGTAGGTCTGTATTTGCTCCTGGCGCTCGATTTGGCGGCCTCATCGGTGTTGGATGGTGGCGGCATTGTCGCTCGTCGTTTCGTTGCGTGAGCGTATTCGTCTCGGCTCCGGGCTGGTTTTGGTATGGGATGGTATGAGCGGCGGTGCGGGAGGTGCGCTCAATGTCTTCGTAGTGTGCACACAGCGTCGCAGTTTGACGGTGTCTACCCGGGGCAACGTTTGGCGTGTGTCATAGGCATACCGCGTTCTTTTGTTGCTGTTCGCCGAGCGTGGGTTTGGGTACCACTGCGGGACTCTCATCACTGGACGTCGGTATACGGTGCCTGGCACCCGATCAGAGGTGGACGAGACACTCCGGCACTCCAGTAGGGGCCTCCTCTTCCTGTATCGTTGGGCGATCAATCGTGGGCCGCAACAAGTCGTTTTACTGTGACGTGACAGGATAGTGGCACCGGACGTCAGTGGCTTGTCTCGGATCCGAACGACCTCCTCGGGTGCTGATTGTATGTTGTACACCCCTCCTGTCCGTCGGCGGGTCTTCGCAGTGTGTTGAGTACCGATACTTGGTATCTGCAGTCCACTCGGGTCGATGGTTGGTCGGTTTGACTGGCGGCGATTGGCTTCCTTTACTCGTCCTGGGATGGTTTTCCGGGGCGGTTCTTCGGTGGGTGCAGTGTAGATTAACTACACCATTTGACTATCATGCTGGCATACACCTTTGCAGCTTCTATGAGTTGGGTACGGGGGATGTATTCATCAGCGCCATGTGCACCCATGTATGTGTCTCCGGGTCCGAAGCTGATCGTATCGAGACCGAATGTTGATTGAATGAACCCGCCGTCGTTGACTGCTTTGAATCCTGAATAGACGGGTTCTTCTCCAGTTGCGGCAGCCACGGCGTTTCCCATCACCTGGCAGCCCGGGTTCTCGACGGGTGTCTCGAATCCGGGCCAATACGAGTGCTGTCGATACTCGTCGATTAGCTCGCCCTCTTCCAGAACGGGTGGGTGGTCGTTGAGCCAGTCATAGTCGGACTGTAGCGACATTACGGCCGATTCGAGTTCTCCCCACAGCTCTGTTCGACTTACCGATGGCGGGATGTATAGCTGCCCCTGTATGCGAGCGGAGTTCGCCACGGATGCGATGAAGTCACCAGCGTCGACGAGGGTGGGGACAATCGTAACAGCACCGACGCCTTGCATGTCTTCTGCAATTGGATGCCCGCCACTTCCCCAAATCTGGTCGCTGTAGCGCATATTCCATTCGTGCTCGAGTCGCTCTAATTTGTCGAGCATTTCTCTCAGAATCGGGATTGCGTCGACGCCGACATCTGTTCCGTTGGGGATGCCGGTGCGTTGTGGGTACTGAACTAAGTTATGTTGGGAAGCATGGACCGCCTTTCCAGGGATGGTGATATCGAAATGGAGCAGAGATGCGCTTTTCGTGTGTATTTGATTATTTGTTGGCTCGGTGTTGATGCAGAATGGAGGTTCGATGTCCTTCGAGAGGATTGCGTTTGTTGCGGGGAGTGTCCCGACGTCTTGCTGGACCGCCTCTTCTCCCACGACGATACTCATTAGGATGTCGCCGCGGAGATCGATATCGGTGTTCATGATGGCCTTCACCGCCCAAATCATGGCTGTGTTAGGCCCTTTCATATCGGTTGTCCCGCGCCCGTACAGGCGGTCCTCTTCTCGGGTTAGTTGCCAGGGGTCATGCTCCCATAGCGTTTCGCGATCCTGCTCAGAGACGTCTACTATATCTGAATGTCCGTTGAAGAGGAGATTTCGACCTGATCCGGATCCTTGCAGGTGTGCGTTCACGTTCGGACGATTTCCCTCCTCTGAAACATCTACGATGGAGACGTCATCCCATTCCATGTCGTCGAATGACGGTTTGATGAGCTCGCGTTGGACTGGGGCTTCCTCTTCGGGGGTGGACCGGTATTGGATGTAGTCGTCCAGAAACTCCAGCATGTTTTCTTCGTTGTCGTCGATCCAGTCGAAGGCGGGTTCTAGATTAGTCATGGGTCTTGGAATCGTGTGTCGTACGTTCAGTAACTGGCAAGGTCTTATAAATATTCACCCTTGGTGGTTCTGGTCTGAGCGGCCTTCTGTCTGTAGGGATTGTCGTGATGTTGGTCGGGGGTCCGCGTAATTGTGTGGGGTCTGGTCTGAGTACGGCTTCTCAGATGGCACAAACATTACAAGAAACTTTTTCACGGTGGGAGTTAATCTATTGCCAACAACAGCCACTCGCTTATCGTTACACGCATATGGATGTAATGTTTTCTACGGTGGGCGTGCGCGGGCTCGCGCAGACGTCAGACTCTCGGGTCCTTTTCCGAAATCGGATACCTCCCCAGGATTATGCACGACCCTCGCCGTATACCTGGCAAAGATATTTATATTATACTCCATATTGGGACTGTGTATGGCAAACGATAACAGGCGATCAGTGCTTAGAGGGATTGGTGCACTCGGTGTCGGCGGATTGGCCGGCTGCCTCGGTGACAACGGGCAAAGCAATCAAACGACGACGGACACCAACGATGAGGGGAATACCTCGGAAGACACTACAACGACCACCGAATCGTCGCCACCAAAGGTCGGACTCTCGATGACCTTCGGCGGGGGCTCTTGGATCACCGCCTTCCGAGACGGTGTTGAACTCTACGCGGATGACCAGAATTTCAACTATAATTTCTACGGGAGCGAGCGAGACGCCCAGCAAGAAGTTCAAGACTTCCGGACCATGGTCAACCAAGAATTCGACGGAATCCTCTCCAAACCCTGGGACTCCCGAGCCATTAGTCAGGCCGTCGAAGATGCCAAAGAGGCAGGGGTCCCAACCTTCACGGTCGACACGGATGCGACAACGCCCGATGTAGCGATGTTCACGGCGTTCAGTAACCGTCAGGCCGCAACTACAGCCGGCGAAACCCTCCTTTCACGGACAAAAGAAGCCAATCCAGACCAAGACTCGTTCAAGGTCCTGGACATTATGGGCACCCAAGGCGCCCAAATTACCACCGATCGCGATGAACCCTTCGTCACGCTCATGGAGAACACCGACGGGTTTGAAATCGCTGCCAAACTCCGCGGCAAATACCGGGTGGAACCCTCTCGTCAAGCAACCCAAGAGTGGGTCAACGCAAACGGCGTTCCGGATGCCATCTACACCGCTAACCTTACGATGGCCATCGGCGCGCTGAACGCACTTGACAACCTCGGCCACGCCCACCCGCGCGGACACGACGACCACGTGGTAATCGTAACCATCGACGCAGGGCCACAAGTCATCTCAAAGATCAACGAAGGCCTCGTGGATGCGGCAATCGACCAGCCCAATTATTTCTATGGCCCAATTGCACTTCACTACCTCGAAAAGTATCTTGAGGGCGACGGCGAAGCAGAACTCCCGGAGATCGGGGAGACCATTACCGAAGACGACCTCACAATAGAATCTGCCGAACACGAAATCAACGGGGAGACCGTAGAGCTCTGGGCCGATCCAATCTGGGCTCCAGCAGAGATCAAGGAGAAGAACGGGCATCGGTACTTTGAAACAAACAACATCGTCGTCACCGAAGAGAATGCTGACGCGGAGTATCTCTGGGGCAACATCTGGGGATAGCGCGAGCATTGAACGCTGACGACCAGCCGCCACACAACCCCCCATAGGGCCCTGCCAGAGACTGAATATTATGGAACCGGTACCGGGTCGTCGATATCCGGCACCCGGATTCGCATTGTTACCAATCGGCGGAAGGACCTATCGGGGGAGAACTTCCAGGCAGACACCCGTTTCGTCAGTCCAGCAAGCCCGACGAGGTTCGGTCCCGAGTTCGCTACGCGACCAGTCCCGTCTCGGGGGCGAAATATTATGTGGGTAGACACCAAGGAGCAGATGTGTTCCGAATGACAACGAGTTCAACCTCCAATACCCAGTTCCAGCTCGCTACGCGACTCGGGCAGGTATCGAGAACTGATTCCACCCAAACGCATCGAGAAGCATGCACGGGGCAGAGTGCTCTCCTCCGACGCGGCACGTCTCGCTGACACCCACATACCAATGTCACTTACCACGCTTCACAAGACGTTCTGGGATAACATCACGGCGTCTAGCACACGAACTAATGCAATTCTGAAATCGCTCGACCACATGGTCTGGCTCATTCTTGGACTCCTCATCGTAGGCATTTTCGTGCTCATACCACAGGTGTTCCGGAACGTCACCTCACTCCAGATCATTCTCCATGGCTCTGTGGCGCTTGGCTTCCTCGTTCTGGCGGAAAGCCTTTGCCTGCTTTCGGGCCACTTCGATCTATCGATCGGTTCAATCGCTGGATTTTCGGCGATATTCACAGCAATGGCGTTCTCTGGATCCCACTGGGGAGTCATCTCCCACCCGGTCGTCGGGGTTCTCCTCATACTCACCATCGGAACCATCATTGGCACGCTCAACGGACTCTCAGTTGCAAAGCTTGGCGTGAATCCGTTCCTCCAAACACTGGCCTTCCTCATCATCTTCCGAGGAGCGATGCTAACCCTCACAACCAGCCCCATCTATCAGCTTCCAGCGGCATACTTCGCCATCGGAAATACGCCCGCTATCGCAATCGGGCTCCTGATATTCTCCTATCTGGCATTCGCGTATATTCTTCGATACACCTCCTTCGGAATGGGCGTCTATGCATTAGGCAGTAATGAGAAATCGGCCCGGTCAGTCGGAATCAATACCGACCGATTAGTCATCCTCGTGTATGCGGTAAGCGGCTTTCTTGCGGCGATCGCCGGGCTAATACTGTCCGGTTATGCCCAATCCGTCTCAGTGAATACTGGTGATGGCATGGTATTCCCCGCGTTCGCAGCCGCAGTGATCGGGGGGATCAGCCTCTTCGGCGGGCGGGGGAAGATCACCGGCGCACTCGGTGGCGTTCTCCTGCTTGGATTGGTCCAGTCAGCACTGAATATCAGTGGCGTGGGTGCCTCAGAGGTACAGATGATAAATGGCCTCGTGTTGTTATTCGCCATCCTTCTGTACAATTCGAAATCCAAACTCAGGGAGAAAGTCCTCCAGGGGAGTGTGTAACCATGCCTGCTAACCCGACACCGACTACGACCGCCGCTTCCGAAGATGCATCACAGTCAGACCTGATTCGGTTCGACCATATTTCAAAGCAGTTCGGCAATATCATCGCAGTCGAGGACATCTCCCTGTCTGTGAAACGGGGGGAGATTCTGGCCTTAGTTGGTGACAACGGTGCTGGAAAATCAACGCTGATGAATATTCTTGCTGGTGTTTACCCACAAACCTCTGGTGAACTGTATTACGACGGTGAACCTGTCTCGTTCTCGAATCCTGGGGCGGCCCGATCGTTCGGTATCGAGACCATCTATCAGGACCTCGCGTTGATGGATGACCTCGATATCGCGACCAATATCCACCTTCAACAGTTCCCTAAACGGTTCAGTCTCGGTCCAATCGAGATGATCGATTGGCAGGAAGCCAACGAAGCCACTCGGGAGGTACTGGAGTTCCTCAATCTCGACCTAGATCCTGGCTTGGAAGTCGAGTGGCTTTCCGGGGGTGAGCGTCAACTCGTGGCGATTGCGCGGTCGATTCTCTCCGACCCAGATATGATAATCCTTGATGAGCCAACGAGTGCACTCTCTGTTGCTGGGACCGACCTAGTGAAAGAGACGATGCTCCAGTTGAAGGAGGACGGACACACGCAGATTATCGTCACACACAACTTCGAAGAAGTGCTGAACGTTGCCGACCGGATCGCCGTGCTCTACCAGGGCGAACTGGTTGAGATCGTCGATCCACAGACCGTAGATCGGGAGTCGCTCTCGAATCTGATTACGACCGGACAACGAACCCCATAACCTCCGCCCCCTTTGAAGCGGGTTAACTGGCTCACGGGAGTGTGGTTCCCAACCTGTGCCGGATACCTGGGCTGTGATTCATCGTGCGTATCCGGGGGGCCGTCATCAGGTATCATGCCGATTCGATTTCGCCTCTCCCGACCGTATACTACCCCGGATTAACTCGTCGAGCTCGAAATCTTTCCCAGTGGTCTCGTTGGGGCTGTTACCAGCTGGAATTTGGGGAACAGTCTGGATATGCGTCTTGCACAGCTGCTCAGTGCCCAACGATTCCATAGGACGTCGGTTATCTCCCGAAGAGCTGTTGGTCATCGTCGTTCATCGCCGCGCAATGCGCCGATAGGTCGCGGACGCACGCTAGTGTCAATGGGCCCTCCTTAGCCGGAGCTTGCTGGTTGGATTATTTGGATCGCGGAGGGTCAACTACTGGCCAGCTGTCGTTGAACTATCGCGCCAACGGTGCTGGCGGACAGGTAACTCACCAAAACTACTATAGTAGTCAACAGCCCATATTGATTCACCTATGTTCAAGGTATCCGTTGACGTGGGGGGAACCCACACAGATCTGTATGGGTGGGATTCCTCCAACGGTAACAGCTACATGACCAAAGTCCCGACGACACCTGAAGATTTGACAGCCGGGGTGCTAAATGCCATCGACCGTGCAGGCGTACCCCTGCAAGACGTAGATAAGTTCATGCACAGCAGCACCACTTCCACGAATGCAGTAATCGAAGGCACCTACCCAACGACACCGTTCATCACCACGGACGGGTTCCGGGATCAGATCGAGATTGGCCGTTACCACCGGGAACATCTCTATGATCCGTACCAGCAAAAACCGGATCCGTTAACGAGTCGCCAGTACCGATATACTGTCCCTGAGCGGTTGGATGAAACGGGGGATGTGCTCACGGAACTTGATGAGAGCGCCGTCAGAGAGGTTGCTGCAGAACTTGCTGCCTTAGATATTCGGAGTCTCGCGATCGGGTTCATCAATTCGTATGTGGATCCTCGGCATGAACAACGAGCGAAAGCGATTTTGAACGAGGAATTGGATGATGTCTATATCGCCATCTCGTCGGATATCACTCGGACGTTAGGTACGATTCCCCGGTTCAACACAGCGATAATGAATGCCGCCCTCGAACCAATAATTAGTGATTATCTCGACTCCTTATACGAGAAGCTGGAGGCAAACGGCTTCTCGGGGGTGTTCAATATTATTCGCTCTGACGGCGGCGTCGCCACAGCCGAGAAGATCAAGGAGCAAGCAGAATCGACGATTCTTTCAGGTCCATCCGCAGGCGTGAAAGGCTGCGAGGCAGTTGGGGACACAGTGAATGAACAGAACGTAATCGGGATGGACATGGGCGGGACATCAACGGACGTTTCGCTGATTGACGCGGGGGAACCACTCATTACCACAGAGTATGAGGTGAAATTCGACATCCCTCTGGCTAAGCCGATGCTTGATGTCACCACGATCGGTTCCGGTGGGGGGAGTATCGCCTGGATCGATGACGGGGGGTCACTTCGAGTTGGGCCGCGGAGTGCGGGCGCCGACCCCGGTCCGGTTTGTTATGGCTATGGTGGCACGGCACCCACAGTCACGGACGCGAATCTTGTCTTGGGCCGGCTCGACCCAGCGACATTCCTTGGAGGCACTCAAGAGCTGGATGTTGATGCGGCCCACAGGGAGATCGAGAACCTTGCCAACCGACTTGGGCTGGACCCCATCGAAACTGCCGAAGGTATCATCAAAATCGCGAATGAGAACATGGCTGCCGCAGTCAGGGAGACCTCGATTGGCCGCGGCCGAGACCCGCGAGAGTATTATCTCATCGGATTCGGCGGCTGTGGCCCGATGCACGCCTCAGCAGTTGGGGGGACGCTAGGTATTCAGACTGTCATCATCCCGCCCGCGTCAGGCGTCCTCTCTGCAACAGGCGCCACGACCATGAACACGAAACATAGCGAGGATCGGACGTTCTTCGAGCATACCGACGCAACGACTGTCGCCTCACTTCAGTCCGAACTAGACTCGTTGACCAGCTCTGTGATAGAGACGTTCGAAGAGCAAGGCATCTCCTCGGAGTCGGTGGTGCTGCAACGGATCGCTGAAATGCGGTACGTTGGACAGACCTATGAGGTTGATGTACCGATTCCCCCCGGTGATCTCACCGACGCAGTGATCGACGAGCTCATCGAACGCTTCCATAACACCCACGAAACAGAATACGGTGTTTCGACGGATGATTTCGACGTGACGTTCGTCAATTTACGGGTGACCGGAATTGAAGAAGACACCGGGTCCACTCTTCCGAAACCAGACGACACGACGGATACCGCCGAAAAGCACGGCACGCGTGAGGTTCGTTTCAATGGCGAGTGGGTTGACACCGACATATACTACCGCGACGATGTCCCGGCCGGAACAACGATTTCGGGGCCAGCAATGATTGAACACGGCGAATCAACGATCACACTGAATCCAACAATGACCGCAACAATCGATGACTACCATAACGTCGTTATCAACACGAACAACCAGTCCAGCTTCGAGGTGAGCTAATAATGTCCACCCAAATCGAGTCAGTAAGTGAACTAGACCCGATCACCTTCGAGGTTCTCCGCAACCTTTTCGAACACACCGCCGACCGGATGAGCACCGTCTTACGCCGGACGTCATTCTCCCCAGTGATGTATGATCTCGTAGATTTCTCGAACGCGATTTTCACCCCTGATCTCGAGCTCGTGGGACAAGCTGCAAACTGTCCCGCCCATTTGGCGGCGATGCATTTCAGTGCACAGGCGTCAGTTGACAAATTTGGTATTGAGGATCTCGGGGAGGACGACATCGTATTCCTGAACGACCCATTCAATGGCGGGACACACAACAATGACGTCACGTGGACAATGCCCGTCTATGCTGACGATGGTGACCTCCTGGGCTTTTGCGTCAGCCGCGGGCACTGGACTGACATGGGTGGGGGTGGCCCGGGGAGTCAATCCTGGGGGACGCATATTGCCGAGGAAGGTCTCCGGGTCCCGCCCACAAAAATCGTCGAGGACGGCGAACTCAACGAGACACTTGTCACGCTCCTGAAAAAGAACACTCGTGTCCCTCACTTCATTGAAGGCGACATCCAGGCCCACCGGGCGGCGTTATCGGCCGGGAAAAAGGAACTCCACCGGATGGAGCAAAAATACGGTGCCGACACCGTCCGCCAGGGAATGGACGACGTGATCGCGTATACCGAAAACCGGACCCGTACTGCGATTGCTGATATTCCGGACGGCGAGTACACCGCGCAGGATTATGGGGATTGTGACGGGATTAGCAAAGACTCGATATATATCACCGTTACACTCACCATCGATGGTGATGACATCCATGTTGATTTCGAAGGGACGGATGATCTTGTCCTTGGCTCAGTGAACTCACCGAAGTCTAACACGTACTCTGCGGTGTACTACGCGCTGAAGTTCTTCACCGACCCCGATGCGCCACCAAACGGCGGTATGTATCGACCGATTGATATCAGTATTCCTGATGGGTCTTGGTTGAAGGCAGAGTGGCCTCGTCCAGTCTACGGCTGTACCACGTTCACCGGATCGAAAATCTGTGCAACAATCTGGCAAGCCCTGGCGAAAGCCATCCCCGAAGAAATCGCTGCACCCACATATTCCGAGTGTAACGGCTTTGCAATCCGCCAAGAGGATCCCGACGCTCTAGAGGGACATGTCTGGCCAGGACTACCGCCTGGGGGATGGGGCGGCACCCCGTATGGCGACGGGATGGATACCACAATCGACCCACTTGGAAACTGTGAACCCCTCCCCGTGGAACGCACAGAGTTACTGTACCCCGTTACGGTTGACCATAGGGAGTTTATTCCGGATTCCGGTGGGCCCGGGGAGCATCGAGGCGGCCTCGGAATGCGCCTGACGTACACTTTCGATAGCTACACCGAAGTTAGTATCGAGACCAGTCGGACAAAAGAAGGCACGCCCGGTGTGAATGGCGGTGAGCGCGGCTCACTTGGACTCATGGTCAAGGATTACGATACAGCAGAGGAGGAAGTAATCGGTGGCTGGACGCGGGATGGTGAGGAGTGGAAAATGTCGATTCTCGGTAGTGAACCATTCCAATCTGGTGAATCATTCACGTTAAAAACTCAGGGCGGTGGTGGTTGGGGGGATCCCACCGACCGTAACCCCAACAAAATCCGTGAGGACGTCCTCAACGAAAAAGTCACCCCAGAAGCCGCACGAGACATCTACGATCTTGATCCCGAGGAGCTCCCTGCACACGCCCAGGACCCTACTTCCTAACAACACACCAACACCGATTCGCCCCTCCTACTATCTCTCCCATCTACCGGCGCTCGATTGCTCCGCCCCGTGGGTCGTCGCCAGAAGCATCCCCTAGAACGATCGATAGAATGGCGACGGACACCGACGCCCTCGCCGAAAACACTCGCGCGCACCAGCTTCTGCCGCGGACCTACGAGACCAACGCACTCGGCACATTACCCTCTTTTTCGCCCCACTCCCAATTTTCGGAAGCCACAATGGGGAGCCGTGCTTGTCAACACCCCCTCGCAGCCGAAACCCAACCACCATCGTTGAACAATTCAGACGAACTGTTTGGTGAGGGCTGGGACGATGTCGAAGTGGTCGCCGACGATACGCGTGCACCTTTTTCGGGTTCGGGTCCGCGAGGCGGGCGGCTCTGCGTAAGTATCTGCACCAAAATACTCGCCGTTTGGGTGAGAACGCGGCGCCGCTGCACGACCCGTCAGGTGAACTGTTCGGTGAGGGCTGGGACGACGTCGAAGAGGTCGCCGATGATGCCGTAGTCGGCGATGTCGAATATGGGGGCGTTGGGGTCGGTGTTGATTGCGATGATGGTGTCGGCGTTTTTCATGCCGGCGACGTGTTGGACGGCGCCGGAGATGCCGATGGCGAGGTAGACTTTGGGTGCGACCTGCTTGCCGGACTGGCCTACTTGTCTGTTTTTGGGGAGCCAGCCGTTGTCGACGATGGGGCGACTGGATGAGAGGGTTGCGCCGGTGGCTTCGACGAGTGCTTCGATGATGGGGAGGTTGTCTTCCTCCTCGATGCCGCGGCCGATGCTGATGAGGAAGTCGGCCTCAGAGATGTCGACGTCGCCGCCCGCGACCTCTTCGAAGCCCGTTATGGTGGAGCGGATGGCGTCTTCGTCGGGGGTGAAGTCGAATGCTTCGATGGCGGCGTCCCCTGTGCCTTCGGCCGCTCCCCACTCACCGCCTCGGAGGGTGATGACGAAGGGGCCGTTTGTGACTTCGATGGTGGTTTCGACCTTGCTGCCGTACATTTCGCGATGTGTGGAGAGGGTGTCGTCTTCGTATTCGAGTGCGATGGCGTCGGAGACGTAGGGGAGGTCGAGGCCTTGTGCGATGGCGGGGGCGTAGTCGAGGCCGTTGACGCTGTTCGGGAGGATGAGGAACTCGGGGTTGAGGTCCTGGTAGAGCGCGTCCGTCGCCTGGACGTAGACGTCGTGGTTGAACTCCTCACCGTACTCGATGGTGTGGACGGTGTCGACGCCCTCGCGGTTCAGTTCGTCCGCGAAGGTTTCGGTGTTCCCGGACACTATGGCGAGGTGGAGGTCGCCACCCGACGCGTTTGCGAGCTGGCGGCCGGCGGTGACGAGTTCGAAACTGATGTCGCGGAGGTCGCCGCGGCGGTGGTCGGCGACGACGAGAACGGAGCTCATTCAGAGATCACCCCCAGTTCGCGGAGCGTGTCAGCGAGCTGTGTAGCCTGCTCAGCTGGGTCGCCTTCGATGAACTGGGCGTCGCTCTCGCTTTCGGGTTCGTACATCTCGGTCAGGGCGAGGTCGCTGTCGAGGACGTTTGGGTCGAGGCTGAGGTCGCCGAGTGTCTTCGGCGCGATCTCCTTCTGCTGGGCCTGGCGGATCCCCCGGAGACTCGCGTAGCGCGGGTCGTTGATACCGGTTTGGATGGTGAGCACGGCGGGGATTTCGACGTCGGTGAGTTCTTCGACGCCGCCTTCGAGTTCACGACGCACGTGCGCGACCCTGCGTTCTGTGTCGAGGTCGAGGGCGTTGACGACGGCGGCCCATTCGAAGCCGAGATGTTGGGCGAGTGCGACGCCGGTGGCGCCGAAGGAGTCGTCGTTGGCCTGGACGCCCGTGAGCACGAGGTCGGGGTCCTCGTCTGAGATGACGGCGCCCAGGAGCTGGGCCTTGGCGTCCACGTCGAGCAGGTCGACGTCCTCGAAGGCGTCGTCCCACACGCGGACGGCGCGGTCTGCGCCCTTTGCGAGCGCCATCCGGATCGTCTCCTCGCTTCGCTCCGGGCCGATGGTCACGGCGACGACCTCGTCCGCGACGCCCTCCTCC
>JGI12575J12848_1000102_pt1 | contig 53873 bp, 53 predicted proteins | sample A23P1SouthBayCA_2_FD_12848 | JGI IMG/M metagenome (IMG submission 12848) | reverse complement strand
TTTTCAAGCCGCTTCTTTTTTAAGTTTTGGCGCATAATTTTTCTTACGATTGGATGTTTCTCTTTCATCCAGCGCTCCATCATCGGTTTCCCCTTCTCGGGTAGTATCGCAACGGCAACACTCCAGCAGTAACTAAGTGCTTTCTTCAGAATCTGGTATCCCTCATCATCTTGATGCTCATCATTTTGCACGATAGTGGCAGTTACCCAATCCAGTAAGTCAAACACCGCGAAACAATCTGACCGAGTCTTCAACAAGTCCGGCTCGCATAAAGCAGCAACAGCTGCGCGTTGCTCTAGGTAGGTCCCTTCTGCCCAGGTTTTGGCATATTGTACCAACCGAGGCATATTTTTCTTACCTACACTCTGCAAAGCCATAGCTACGGCCTCGCGGATACGCCACCGCGAATCATTCGCTCGCTCTCTCAGCTGTTTCAATAATCCGCTGTCGTGATATTTTGCCAGATACTGCCCATAACCGAGCACTCCACAGAAAGTCAGAAACTCTTCCGGGGTGTTTTCGGGCGCTTCATCGACATCAAGACGTATCAACTTTTTGAAATCCATCAACGTGCCGATATGAGCAAAAGCTTGCGCAAGTTCGATATTTGCCCGAGGGCCAGGCAGGTTCGAATGTTCCTTCAGAAAAGCATTCCACTGTCGTGGAGACAGATTAATTAATTCAATTTCATAGCTCCCTATTTTACTCAACATATCCTCCCTTTTTAGATATTGTTAGATTATCAGGATAGTTATTCCTGTAATAACATGGTATAAGGAAAAATCCTACAATAGCCCTTAACTTATAGCGGATATTCACCTATATTTGTTAACTGTAACAGAGCAATAATTTCCCCGGAAACCTAAATAGTTTTACCATTGGCCGATTTTACACAAACCGTACCAATTGACCAGGTGGGCATAGAGGAGCGTGTAGCCCGCCTCAACAAACGAAGCATTAAAAAAGAATCTAAGGTGCAGGCGCTCAAACTGGCGCTTAGCATGGTTGACCTCACTACCTTGGCCGGCATGGATACCCCCGGAAAAGTTCGGCAACTTTGTCAAAAGGCCAAAGAGCCCTATGCAGGCCTTCCCGAGCTGCCTCAAGTCGCGGCTGTTTGCGTGTATCCCAATATGGTGAACGTCGCACGAAAGGCACTGCGGGGTACAAATATCAATATTGCCAGTGTGGCCACCTCTTTCCCCAGCGGCATGAGCACGCTTGAGTCTAAGCTGGAGGAAACCCGACGCGTAGTTGAGGACGGAGCCGATGAGGTGGATATGGTGATCTCCCGCGGGGAGTTCCTGAAAGGAAACTACGAATATGTTTATGACGAAATTGCTTCAGTCAAAGAGGCCTGTGGTGAGGCCCACTTAAAAGTAATCCTCGAGACGGGTGAACTGCAGACGTATGAAAACGTCCGCAAGGCCAGTGATTTGGCCATGGAGGCCGGCGCCGATTTTATTAAAACATCCACCGGAAAAGTAAAACCGGCCGCGACCCAGCCTGTGACCTTGGTGATGCTGGAGGCTATCCGTGACTATTTTTATGAAACTGGTCGCATGGTGGGGATGAAACCCGCCGGCGGCATCCGAAAAGCGAAGCAGGCAATACAGTACTTGGTACTGGTTAGAGAAACACTTGGAACCGACTGGCTTACGCCCGACTACTTCCGTTTTGGTGCGAGCTCGCTAGCTAACGATCTGCTTATGCAAATTGTAAAGCAGAAAACAGGCGTCTATCAAAGCGCTGACTATTTTTCCAATGATTGATTTTGAGCTCGAAGGTTAGCAAGAGGTTGTGATACCAAAGTTCTGGCTGACACTCGAAATGACTTTCTAACTTTTATTTATACTAAATCATGGCTGACGATCAACAAACTGCTGAACCTGTCGAAGAAAAACCATTTAAACCATCATCTCCCAGTTCGAAGCTCAACTTTGATGGTTTCTGGGAATATAATGACGCCCCACAGAGTACCGACAGCATCGAAATTAAAGATCAGTATGATCTGTTTATTGGCGGAGAATTTGTGGCGCCGGAAAAAGATCGCTATTTCGATTCGGTAAATCCTACGACCGAAGAACCACTGACCTCTTTTGCCGAAGCCACCCAGCAAGATGTTGACAAAGCCGTTAAGGCCGCTCGCAAAGCTTTCACAAAGTCTTGGTCTACCCTTGAAGCTAAAGAGCGCGGAAAATACATCTTCCGGCTTGCCCGACTTATCCAGGAACGGGCTCGTGAGTTTGCGATCCTTGAATCGATGGACGGCGGCAAACCTATACGCGAATCTCGCGATGTAGACGTACCATTGGCTGCCGCTCACTTTTTCTACTATGCCGGTTGGGCAGATAAGCTTGATTATGCCTTTCCCGGCAAAAAGGCCGAACCGCTGGGGGTTGCCGGACAAATTATTCCCTGGAATTTTCCACTGCTGATGCTGGCATGGAAAATTGCTCCAGCACTGGCGACAGGTAATACCGTTGTACTGAAACCGGCAGAAACGACTTCGCTTACAGCCCTTAAGTTTGCTGAACTTTGTCGCGATGCTGGATTGCCGGAGGGCGTCGTTAACATTGTCACCGGAGCTGGACAAACGGGCTCTGCCATTGTGAATCACGATGGTGTGGATAAAATTGCTTTTACCGGTTCAACGGAAGTGGGCAAGATCATCAAAAAGTCACTGGCGGGCACGGATAAAAGATATACGCTCGAGCTTGGTGGCAAAGGTCCCAATATTATTTTTGAAGATGCGCCGGTTGATCAAGCGGTCGAAGGAATCATCAATGCTATTTTCTTTAACCAGGGACACGTCTGCTGTGCAGGATCACGGCTGTTTGTCCAAGAAGGCATTGCCGACAAGGTAGTCCAGAAACTGCGTGATCGCATGGAAACGCTGATTGTCGGTGATCCACTGGATAAAAACACTGACATCGGCGCTATTAACTCCGAACAGCAATACAACAAAATTAACGAGTACCTTGAGCTGGGCGTCAGTGAGGGAGCTGATATGTACCAAGCTTCCTGTGAACTGCCCGAGAAAGGATATTTCTGCCGCCCTACCCTGTTTACGAATGTGGGCCAATCGAACCGCATTGTGCAGGAAGAGATCTTTGGTCCAGTACTGACGATCCAGACGTTCCGGACGGCCCAAGAAGGTATCGACAAAGCCAACAACACGCCCTATGGATTGGCGGGCGGCGTGTGGACCGACAAGGGATCCAAGATCTTTAACGTGAGCGGCAAGATTCGCAATGGTGTGGTCTGGGCAAATACCTACAACCAGTTTGATCCTACATCACCATTTGGCGGATACAAGGAAAGTGGTGAAGGCCGCGAAGGTGGCCTTCAGGGATTGTATCCCTATGTGAAATTGAAATAGATAATCAGAGTGCAGACCGTATTGGTATCATCTGTTCTGCATACATTTTGGTATAAAATTAAGTACTTATGTCTGACAGAGTTGAAGTTTTAAAAACATACAAAACCTATGTAGGCGGGAATTTTCCGCGGACGGAATCAGGTCGCTATTATAAGGTCTATGACGGCGATGATAACATCTTGGCCAATGCCTGCCAGTGCTCGCGCAAGGACGTACGGGACGCTGTGGTAGCTGCGCGCGATGCCGTGGAGGACTGGAGTAGCCGATCGGCATACAATCGTGGGCAGATCCTGTATCGCATCGCTGAAATGCTGGAAACCCGCAAAGCTCAGTTTGTGGATGAACTCGAAACTATCGGCTACAAATCAAAAGAGGCCAAAGCTGAGGTGGAAGCCGCTGTTGACCGGCTGATTTACTATGCCGGCTGGTCGGATAAATACCAGCAGGTCTTTGGGAGTATAAACCCGGTGGCCAGCTCGCATTTCAACTTTTCAATGCCCGAACCCATGGGGGTCGTCAATATCTGGGCGCCCGAAGAATCTCCCCTGTTAGGACTGGTCTCAGTTATGGCTCCTGTCATTGTCGGCGGCAACAGCTGCATCATTCTGGCCTCTGAGAAGTATCCACTAAGTGCAGTCAGCTTTGCAGAAGTACTCAACTCATCTGATGTCCCCGGCGGAGTAGTCAATATTCTTACTGGCTTCCGCGACGAACTACTCGAGCATATGACCACTCACATGGATGTCAATGCATTCTTTTACACCGATACTGGAATCTCGCAGGAAGACCGGAAACAAATTGACGAAAATGGGGCTTTAAACCTAAAACGCGTAATTCGAAAACCGGTAGAAGATTGGGAGGCTGAGGACACTCAGTCACCGTACTTTATCACTGATTTTCAAGAAACAAAAACCACTTGGCACCCCGTTGGATTCTAAATTCATGACTATACGAAATATTCTGACGTCTTTACTTGTCGCAATTATGGTTATTAGCTTTGGTTGTTCAACGACCAAGAAGGCGTCCCGGAATCGTGATGCCGATCGCGACAGCACAGCTATCAGTAATGCAGATATGACCGAACTCCAGCAGATACTGGTCGAAAACCGAAGTAAGTTAAGTGATGTGCATACTTCTCAAAAGCAGGACATGCCCAAAGCTTTTATGAAGAAGGATTCCAGCAGCGAAGCTATCAACAATGATCCCTATGACGGATACCGTGTGCAGATCATCTCCACACGCGATATTCAACTTGCTGATTCTGTAGCAAATCAATATCGCGCATGGGCCGACTCTACCATTAAGGGATATTCTGCCAAGGCCTACACTTTTTTTCGGCAACCGTTTTACAAGGTGCAAATCGGGGACTTCCAGCAGCGGGAGCAAGCAAATACGTACTCCAAACTTATCAAGCGCAAGTATCCTGATGCATGGGTCGTACATGATCGGATCAACCCCTCAAATGTACCGGCCGATACAGTCTCCTTTTCATTTAAAGAACCAGAGAATAACAAAGCTGAATCCGAATAGTAATAATATTCAGATTTAGCTTACTTTTGCTTTTTAATCTGATAGTGATGGCCCCATCTTGCAACATTTTATATCACTTTACACCAATAGTATTCGGCTAATACCACTTCCTGACTTCTGCTCGTAACAGCTTCTTTTCCCTTTCGTAGCCCCATTTCCTATTCAACAATAAAAAAGGAGTTGTTTATGAAATCTATCACATTGAAAATTATTGCACTCATATTGTTACCTGTCGCCGCTTGGGGACAATCAGGTGCACAATTTAAACCTCTGCTCGACGCCGCAAAAAAATCACATACGGATGACCTAGTCGTCATAGAGGATGGCAAAAAAGTGGTTGAATATCATGTAGACACACCTACAACAAAGCGCAACACAATGTCTATAACCAAATCGATTATGAGTTTAGCCATTGCCAACTTGTTGGCTGCCGACAAAATTGATTCTGTAGATACTCCCGTCACTCAATTTTATCCGGAGTGGAGACAAGGTCAAAAAAAGGATATTACCATCCGTCATCTGATGAATCATACCTCAGGGCTACAGAATGTTCGGAATGCCGCAGCTGAAATACATCCAAGTCCAAATATTGTGCAGCTGGCATTATGTGCTTCAGTTGTGGATGCGCCAGGAACCAAGATGAAGTACAACAATAAAGCAGTAAATATTCTGCCGGATATCATTAAAAGTGTTTCAGAAAAACCAGTAGACGAATACTTGCAGCAAAAGCTCTTCGATGAAATGGGTATTATCAACATCAGTTGGAAAACCGATGAGGCTGGCAACCAATTTGGGATGTCCGGGCTTCGTATGAGTGCCAATGACCTCGCTAAAATAGGTGAACTAATGCTTCAACACGGTTCATGGCAGGGACGTCAGCTCATCCCAAAAGAAAGAATAGAACAGCTCTTGAATGGTAGTTCTGCCCACCTAAATGAGGGCTTATTATGGTGGCGTGTTGTCGAAAGCAAATACATCATCGATGAGGACAAAATCCAAAGTCTAAAAGAGGCTGATATCAAACAAAGTTGGATCAAGTTTTTTGAAAATATGAAAGGCACCTACGATAAAAGAAGCGAAATTGTGCAGGCGATGATGAACCATTCCACTAGAAAAGAGTTTATGGCATTAAGAAAGACGATGAAGAGCAAGGAAATGAACCCGTGGAAAGTAGCAACAAATGGAGAAGTCATTGGCTATAATGCTAACGGTGATTATGGCCAATATCTCTACATTTATCCCAAGCAAAATATCGTGGCTGTCCGGATGGTATCTCCAACGAAAGGGCTAAGCCGAAAAGAAGTTCTTTTCAACAATTTCGGGAACATGGTGTACAAATTAGCCACTGACAGCTAAGAACCTCAACGAACCTATGGGAGTCAATTCTGGGTGATTGTAGCTTTTCCTGCCGGCGCATTAAAACTAGTGGTATTAATACAGCAAAGACAGTAACCGTAACAATTCACTATCCCGCTTCGTAGCCAAATTCTTCAATCTTTATAATCAAGATTTTAGATACGATCATGAAGAATTTATTAACTGTACTAAAACTTATTCTCGTTCCAACATTAGTGCTCGGTCAACCCTCAAGTAGTAAGTACAGTCAGCTTTTAACATTGGGTATAAAGGCCAACTCCGATGCACTGGTTGTTCTGGAAGACGGAGAAAAAATGGTAGAATACTACTCCGATTCCAAGAGCAAAAAGATAGAATCGATGTCGGTAACGAAATCAGTTGTTGGATTGGCTTTTGCCAAGTTACTTTCTGATGGCAAAATCGACTCATTAAATACTCCCGTTGCTCATTACTATCCCGAATGGCGACAGGGCCAAAAAGATAAAATAACCATTCGTCACCTGATGAGCCATACCTCCGGTTTGCAAAACGTAGCCAATGCAAATGCCGAAGTGAATCCTGCCCCAGATGTGTTAAAGCTCGGATTATGTGCCTCAGTAGAAGACGAGCCCGGGACAGAATTTAGCTACAACAACAAAGCGTTAAACATTCTTCCGGGAATCCTCAAAAAAGTAGTCGGCAAACCCATTGATAAATACCTTAAAGCTGAGCTATTCAATCCTCTTGGTATTAACGATTTTTCCTGGGGAACTGATGAAGCCGGCAATCATTATGGAATGGGAGGTCTTGGAATTCATCCTCGGGATCTTGCAAAGTTGGGACAACTCGTTTTACAAAAAGGGTCCTGGGATGGCAAACAATTAATTGACCAAGAATGGATTGAAAAACTTTTGGCACAAGGCCCACCAGAAACCAGAACTTACGGGTTGCTTTGGTGGCGAATCCCCAAAGGGCAAAAATATATAATTGGTGACCAACAGATTAATGAATTAAAACAGGCGGGAATAAATAAAAAGATGGTAGCCAAAGTTGAAAATATTAAGGGCACCTATAGCAACTTGGGGTCTCTGCAGAACGCTTTTATGAGTGAATTCGGTAGTAAAAAACAATTTATGCGTTTTCGCAAAGCGATAATGGCTAAAGAATTATCACCCTACAAAAAATCCATGACAGGACCTACTATTGGCTATAAAGCTTCAGGTGATGGAGGTCAATACTTAGTGATATTTCCCAAACAGGATATTGTAGCTGTTCGTATGATCGAAATGACCGAAAACTACAATCCTAAAACGGATAGCTTTTCGAATTTTGCGCGTATGGTGTACAAATTAAGTAAAACCCATTAAGTGTTATTGCGTCAGACATTAAAACGGAAAAGCATTACGTCTCCGTCCTGGACGACGTAGTCTTTTCCTTCCTGGCGCATCTCACCAGCATTTTTGACAGCCTTCTCGGATCCCAGCTCTTTGTATTTCTCATAACTGACCGTCTCAGCACGGATAAACCCACGCTCAAAATCGCTGTGTATTACCCCGGCCGCTTCGGGTGCTTTAGCGCCTTTTCTAACCGTCCAGGCACGTGTTTCCTTAGGTCCTACGGTGAAGTAAGTAATTAGGCCAAGTTCTTTATAAGCTGCTCGAATCAACCGTTCCAGCCCACCGCTTTCTACACCCAGTTCTTCCAAGAAGGCCTGCTTTTCCTCTTCATCGAGTTCAGCGATCTCTTCTTCAATTTTGGCACAAAATGTTACGACTTCATCATCAAAACGGGCTGCAATTTCTTTTACTTCCTCCACCCACTCGTTGCCACTCTGCAAATCGTCTTCGGATACATTGCAAGCATAGAGCACCGGTTTATCTGACAGCAGAAACAGCTCGCGATAAATTTCCTGCTCTGAATCATCGGCCTCAAAAGTCCGGGCAGCATTGCCTGTTTCCAAATGCTCTTTCAGACGCTGAGCGGTTTCCAGATTCTTGATATCCTCTTTCTTGCCACTCTTGGCTTCACGCTTGAGGTTTTCCACTTTCTTTTCGACCGACTCCAAATCCTTCAATATCAGCTCATCTTCAATGATGTGTACATCCCGTGTAGGATCGACATCGCCCTCAACATGCACTACATTTTCATCGTCGAAACAACGCACTACATGAACAATCAGATCCACCTCCCGAATATGCGAAAGAAAGGCATTGCCCTTCCCTTTTCCTTCAGAAGCGCCTTTAACAAGTCCGGCAATATCCACGAATTCTACACTCGTGGGAATCTTTTCTTCGGACTCCACGATGTCGTACAGCGTTTCCAAGCGCTCGTCGGGCACCGGTACGACCCCAATATTGGGATCAATGGTACAAAAGGGGAAATTTGCGGCATCGGCGCCGGCATCACTCAAGGCATTAAAAAGTGTGGACTTGCCCACATTAGGCAGTCCAACAATTCCACAGCGTAAACTCATAAACTAAACAGTTCTAAAAATTTTATAACTATAATTCTTGGAATCACATATCGAGACAAGGTTGCTGAATAAACTCCTCTTCAGGAAGCTTCACAGCCGTCAACTTACCATATCCTATACGGTCATAAACGCAGCCGGTATCAATACCAAGCATCTTATTACGTTTTAAAGGTTTTGGGCGGGGCGTATGACCAAAGACCACCGTCTTTTCCCAAGGGGTCTCAAAAGCATTTAAATGAGAACGCTCCCACAAAAATTCATGTACTTCATCCTCATCGTCAAGACTTTGGGCGATGGTTTTACCTGGCGATATACCGGCATGCACAAAGAAGTAGTCATCAGTGTTGTAATAAAACCGGGTATTATTGTAAAATTCTTCATGCTCTTTTGGCAAGCTTTGATCATCCTTCGAGAGACCATATGACTCTAAAGTCTCACGGCCGCCATTCATCATCCAAAGGTTCACCTTATTGCGATTAAAGGCATCCAAAAGCATCTGCTCGTGGTTGCCGCGTAAAAACACGCAGTCTACCTTTTTTTGGAAATCAAGCAGATAGTCGACCACTTGCTTAGAGCTGGGACCTCGATCGATGTAATCGCCTACAAATACAAACTGGCGGTCGTAATAGGGCTTTAGCTTTTCAAGTATCGCCTCCATCGACTCCAGACATCCGTGAATGTCGCCAATGGCTATAAATTTTTGTTCACTCACTGCTGAAATAGCCTATGAATTAAGAGAGGTTTCAATGCGTCCCCGCCCCTTCTTTTCAATTCGGCCATCTTTCTGGAGCTGTTCCAGTGCCGAATCAAGTATTCCGTTGATGAAGTTACCAGATTTTTTGGTAGAAAATTTCTTGGAAATTTCAATGGCCTCGTTAATGGTAACCTTGGTAGGGATCTGATCAAAAAACAGAAACTCAGTGATCGCCATCCGCAGCAACTGCCGGTCGATGGTCATTAACCGATCTACGCGCCAATTATTGAGATGAGCCTGCATAACCTCATCTACTGTTTCCTGATTATTGACTACTTTAAGGAACAGTCGTTCTGCGAATTTAAACGTATTCTTATCATCAGCCAGACGTGGCTTGATAACTGCTTTAACGATATTGGTCCATTTACCTTCACCAATCTCATTGGCATACAGTGCCTGTAAGACCGCTTCCCGTGCTTCTCTGCGTTGAGCCATTGTTGAAATTTCTTGCCGTTTTTGAGAATCCTCAAAATACAAAACCTGCCTTACAGCTGAAAGAAAAAAGGCACTCAGTTTTTAAGAAAAAATGATAATCCGCAGGACGAATCATTCCTTGCTATCCTGAGTGAAATATCTGTATATTAGGCGCTCTTGGGAAAGACAATAGACCAAGTTCACATATTGACTTTTTGGGTGCTTAGCTCAGTTGGTTTAGAGCGCTACCCCGACACGGTAGAGGTCACTGGTTCGAATCCAGTAGCACCCACTCTCATTACTGTAAATCCTTGTGTGCCATACACTTATCTTTTATGGTACAAATAAGGGTACAAACATATAAGGTTATAACTGCCTTTTTTATATTAATTTAGAAAAGAAGTGCTATTCCATAAAAAAGCCCCTGCCAATTAAGACAAGAGTCTTTTAACATTGTGCTAACAAATTGTAAGGATTGTCTCTCTTGTCAGTCTTACTAATATTAGGTTTCTATTTTAAATAAAATCTATTGTTATGTCATACGACAGATATGATAAGAAACTCAAGGAGCTGTTTAAGAAAGTTCTTCAAGACAAAATTTCATTACCGACCTTATCTAAAGAATTGAGAAAATTTCCGGTTAACACTGAAAAAGATCCACAACGGGCAATTAATTTGAAAATTTTAGCCAAAAGTTATCAAGTCAGCAAGAATATTAAAATTATGACTTGGTGTATAGCGGTCATGACTTTATTAAATGTAATATTAGTTGCAATATCAGTTTATCTGCAATTTTTTCTGTAATTGGCATCATAAAACCCTCACATATTACTGTGAAGGCTATTTCTAAAAATCCCTATCAGTTAGCTTTAAACGGCTTTCATAATTGGATTCTAAGAGCCTAAAAAAAAATTAAAGGGGTTTACTATTACTCGTTCAGGCGGTTCAAATACTGAATAGCCTGTTTCCGCTGTTTCCTTAGTTCGCTGGTATCTTTCCCGGCTTTCCGTGCTCGTTGGATACGCTCTTCCAGAAATAAGATCCTGCGTTCTACTCTTTGCGTTTTCATAATTGTTAGTCAAGGCTAAAAATAAAATGCCCCACCGTAAACTTGAAAGTAAACCGGTGGGGCATGCAAGCGCACCATGGATAAACACGCAGATGATGAATCAAGCGCAAACGCCACGTCAAAGGTGCGCACGGGGGAATTATTAAGCCGTAGCTTCTTCAATTCGAACAAGTGCGTTCGGTCGGAATACGGCTAAATCGTATCTCATTGCTGCAACGAATAACGTCCCGTAACTCTTTGCCGCTGCTGAAGGATACCGTCGAATGTTAATTTCAAGACGCATCCCATAAATTACGTTTTCAAAATCCCCGGCATACGCTTCACCGGTAGGAACGCCAGATGTTGTAAAATTGGGAATATCTCGTATTCCACTGGGTGCATCCTGGTATCTACCATTCGAGTCCTTGGCAAGGGTTAAATCTGACCATACATCCGGGGCTAAAATATGAGAACGTCCGTCCTCTGAAAGATTGTTGTCAAAAAGGGTCTTATTTGCGTTTACAAAATGGCTCCAATCTGGGTTGCCACCGTTGGAATACTCTTCCGTTTGCGTAACATAAGTTCCCAATCCGTCCGGTCCATTTGATGTTGTGGCTGCAAATGTTGCATCCAACATGGCATCATTAATCGCACCGACAAACGAAGTTGTCAACGCTTCTTCAATGTTTGCAGAATCCTGGAGGGTCTCGTTTGAGATTTCCGTCATAGCCAGTAATGTACTGGGCGCCAACGTTTTAGAGCCGAATGCAGGGTCATCTGGGGTCTCTTCTACCATTTCAGCATGGAAGGTGGCCGACATATCCGAGTCAATAGTTATAAACTTCGTATCTCCGCCTTCTAAGGTTACAACACGAGAGCCAGCGCCATTATTCATTAGTAATGGATTCTGTGCTCTCAATTTGTCCACGAGTTCTGCAGCAATGTGAGTCGGCAATTCATAATCTCCTGAAGTTACTGAATTTTGAACTACCTCCCGTTCGGCTGCATTGCGGGGCTTGTCAACAACGGCTCTTAAATAAGAACCTAAATCCACGTCCCGGCCAGTTCCTTGCGGCTTGTTAAAATCGTTTGCAATACGTTGGTTAGGCTGGTAAAGCCGGATACTTCCCGCTTCATTCAGCGGTTTGCCACCTTTCAAACTATACGATTTGCTCGAACCGTTATCCGCAGCACGCATCCCGTTTCGCTCCTCTTGCTTACGGGCTTCAATCTTTGAATCGAAAAGGTTAGCTTTCGCAACTAATGAATTTATTTGATCCGGATTGCCTCCATTATTCGAAAGTTTATCAATGGCTTGCAAAAACTCATCTCGGGTTTCAATGGCCAGCTTCATATTCGAAAAATCGAAGTTGCTGGGGTCGATATTTAATAGTCTGTTTATGTTTTCTTTGTCCATAATAACGGGCGTTTCGTTTAAATTTGTACTACTTAAAGATACCCCATAAAATGCCCTTTATGAAGCGCATAGGCCATTTATGAAACATTGTTACATTTTTTATTTATACGTCTATTTCGTGCCACTCGGAAAGAGTCATAACTCGAATACCTGTCGATTCCGTACGTCTTTCGGAATATTTTATTAAGCACATCGAAAACCTTTCTATCCGATAGGCCGGTTTCGTGTTTTGCTTTATAAAATTCATCTAAAAAGGTTTCAGGATCTACTAATCTTAGTTGTAATTTCGTTACTTCCGGCATAATATTTCCCCCGTTGGTTATCGTTAAAAGTCATCAGGATCTGCAAACGCATTCGGCATTTTGCCCTCGTGTAGTAATTCATTGAGTCGGTTTCTTACTGCTGGTTTCAAATAGTTGACAAACCACTGCCAATGTATGTATAACATCTTTTTGCAGTAGGGCGGCTCTTCCAGGTACTCCGGGTGCTCACTGAAAACATCTTCAGCATCTTTCCGGGCTTTCAGAGCTTTATCAATATTGCCATCCCATGCAGCATTGAACCATTTTTTACCATACTCAATAAGTTCATCCTTCGGGTCGGTTGATCTTCGTTTTCGTTTACGCATAATCAGTATCAGTTTTCAATTTTAGGAGGATCAATTTCTAAATTAAGAGCTTTCAAGGCTTTCAACATCTGGGAACGTGCTGCCCTTGCCTCTTTTGCGGCCGGGTGCGGCTTCGGCTGGTCGAAACGGTCGGTATAAACAGGGGTTCCGTTCATCTCTTTTTGCGCCTTTCTCATTTCGTCGAACGCTTCAAACGCCGTTTGTAGCAAAAGCAATCCAGGTTCATCTCGAATGCCGTATTCTTTTTTTATTTTATCGTGCCATTTCTGGGCTTCATCTGAAAGATCCATAAGCTATTTTTTTTGTTTCGGGTTTTCTTAAAGAAAGAATAATACGGGGATGGACGATTATCATTATAGGGTCGAGGAGGTGATTTGCTATGCCGCCCATACCCCCGTAGTATGTAGGGATACCCGCCATTAATTCGGATTAAGATTTTGCATTTCAGCTTGTTTAGCAGCCAATTCCATATCATTAATGAAGGAATAAAGCATGAATGTGCAGCATTCGGGAACGGTCAAGTCCATTGCGTTGGCTACTGCTTCGAGTCGTTCGCGGTGCTTAGGAGCAATATTTATGTGGATCGGTTCAAAGTCTCTGTTGTCCAGGATCTCCCGGGCAATTTCTTTATAGTTTTGTTTACTCATAGTGTTGGTAGTTAGTTTAAGATTATATCGCTTGCTGTTTTCACTTCTCCATCAAAAAGATTAATCAATTTCTTAACTGTGGGATCTCGTCTGCATAGCTGCTCTAATTCATCAGGTGCAGCATCGTTAATAGCTTGTTTAGTCGCTTCGTGATATTCCTGTGAATCTTCATCCAGTGTAATGTCATCCCATGCAACCGGATAACCGCGTTCGTCAAAAACTTCGCCTGTATAGGGATTTATCCCATAAGTAGCAGAATTTTCAGAATCGGTATTTTTATCGGCTTCATATTCGCCATTAGAGCCGTTCAAATCATTTCCAAGTGTTATGCCATGCTTTCTACATTCATAAAAGAACGTGCCTATACTGATTCCACTCCCTCGGTGTCGTACGCATTTTATGAACTGTCTATCACATTCTTTGGGATCATAGCCTGGATACATTTCACTTATCGCATGAAAATAGTCGCGGCCTTGCTCTCCAAATTCATCCTCAAAAGCAAATCCCAAATCCCGCCAATTTTCATAACCTTCAGTTATATCTATCCGTTGATCCTGAATTTTGGATATAAGAGTCTCAACTTTATCACGGGTATCATTTAATGAGTAGTTAGCATTGATTCGCCTGGTAGGTTTCCCGGTGCGCTTAGTCTTATTCTTAGGCAACCGATCATATATCTTAAAATCTTCACTGATAACAGCGTCCGGATCATAAGAGTAGAACCGTGCATCATTGGGATTTTTACCTTTTGTAGAATCCAGGACAATACCAAAGTGCTTAAAGTCATGTTGCAGTTGTTTGAAATATTGCTCTTGCTTCTGTGGATCTTCAACCTTCACCAAAGCCCAAACGCCGTTGCCTGAAACTGATAATCCCGCAAAAGCCACGTAAACAATCTTTGATATATTGTCCCGCAACTCTGCTGAATCTTCAACCTCGGGATTGTCTTTGGCATCAATATCAAGGGCTATCCATCCCGTGCGCTCTTTCACATTTTCCAACTTTCGGCCATCCTCACATAACGCACCAACGGTCGCTAATGGAAGGGATTTTTTAAGACTATCGTCTCCGGTGTTTCGATATTTCAGCACCTGCTTAGCGAACGTATTATTCCCGTTCAATGTAGAACGAATCCAACGTCCCAAAGTGATAGCCTTAGGGTCTGAATCGAAGGTTCGGAATATGGAAATATTATCATCAAACATGGCAAAACCTCCCTACCCCCCTAAACTGATCCGTACACCCGTACATTTCAGGCTTTATAGCCTGTAAACGGCATTTTTGGTCGTTCTCATCCGTACACCCTGAGTGAATAACCGTACGGGTTAAAAGCCCTAAAAACGGCATCTGTAGCCTGTAAGCGTCGATTCGTACGGGTGTACGCTTTAACATAGGGGGTGTGCTATAAATAGCGGTCGAAAGCATCTTCAAAGTCATTTTTTGTGAATCCTTTTAATCTCGTACCGTTGATTGATACATTGTCTGAGCTAATCTCAAATGGCTTCAACATGACACTCAATTTCCGTGCTGTCATGTTTTGCCCATTACTAAATTCGCACCACGGTTTGTCTGGTTTCCCATTTAGTTTTTCAAGTAAATCAGTAGTAAATACTTTATCCGTTGGATGATCTTTTTGCCTCCACTCACCTGAAAATATTTTCTGAATATCCTCTAAAAGCATCGTTTGATATGTCTGAGTGTCAGGCGTTCCGGATAGATTCTCAGCGGCTTCTATGGCTTGCTCAGTCCATCCTACATCATCGGCAATGGATAGCAACGGTAACCAATTGTCAGCAGCTCTATCATCCAACTTCTCAGGAACTTCAAATTGATATGTTGGTTCAAATTCCGTTGCCCATTTTGCAATCTTTTTTCTGAGTTCTTCCAACTCACTATTCAATTGTGAATATCGTATCCGTTCCCGGAACTCATTTTTCTTTTTGCGACGCATCTTTACCCGGATTGATCTATCCTCCAGGGTATCGGTAAGTTTACCAATAAGAGCAATGGCCTTTGGTGTCCATGTACTGAATCTTTTTACATCAAACTTTTTACCTTGTGAAACAGCTCTGGTTACAAAAGCCGTTGGCCGGGTATGGCCTGAATTTAGAATCCCTCGCAGTTCCTCTTTTTGATTCAGAAAGGTATCGGCTTCATCAACTAATAATGTCGGTTGCCACTTCTCAATCGCTCGAAAGGTTGCGGCCGGTGTAATATTGGAACCTGCCAGCACCTTTTGACATAGTGCTGTGAGCAAGGCCAGCAGCGACGTTTTTCCACATCGTTTTTCAGGTGAAGTGATAGCCAGAATAGGGCAAACATCGAAGTCATCAAAGGTATATGAAAACAATACCCACAATGTGATTGCAGTGTCGGCATCTTCAGGCAATACCAAGTACTTAGTTAGGGTGTCTTTGATATCCTGAGCAACCTCTGATCCATCAACGGGGTGTTGGTACGGTTCAACCGGTTGGAACGCCTCAGAATCGCTGCTATCATCCTTTTTAGTTTTATTTGACTTTGAGGCCGTACCATTTGTTTGGTGGTGCTCTTCACCAATTAACGGTATATTGCTAAAATCTTCTTCTTCTGGAATGTGATGCTTCATAATACCCCCCGTAATTTCATATTGCAGAAATGTTGCCATGCTTTATCTAAAAGCTGCTCTTCCTTTTCTGAAAGTGGATATTCCACTCCCGGAATAAGCGACGGGCGGCCGGATAAATTGCTAAAGTCGGTGGGCTTGCTTACATTCTCTATACAGTCGTTCTTGTCAAACGAATACAGAGATTCAGCAGCCCGGGTAAAATCGGGCTGTTTCATTTTTTCACCCCTTCATCTTTAGCCGGTACATAGTTTTCGGTGAAAAACTCTTCCAGATCTTCACGCCTGAAATACACTTTTCGGCCGTTTTTAACGTAGCCAATTTGACCTGAATCTCGAAGATATTGAAGATGTCGCCGGCTACAATCTAAAAGGTCGCAAACCTCGGAAATGGTTAAGTACTTTTTTTCCGTTGCAGCGCGTACTAAGGACGGTAATTTTTCTGAAACGACTTGCTGAAATTTTTCCTCGATCGTTTCTTCGAACTCGGTTTTTGAAGGGAAATAAGTAGTAGGCATTTGCTTACAGATTTAGTTGAAATTTTCTCTGTAAGCAGTTTAAGGTAGGAGGCTACAAGGGTCTATTAAAAGAGCGTTGAAAGTTTGTTGAAAATTCGTTGAAAATAGGTTGATTAGTTATTTTCCTGTGCGACTCTTACGAAATTCAGTCCATTTTTCTTCCCAATTTATGAATGTTCCTTCAGCTGGATTTTTTAACTTCGGACACTTTTCTATAGCTGCTTTTTTGCTCTTTGCTCTTTGACTTGAAATATTTTCTCTTTTCTGCCATTCAATCAAGTAAGTTCTAACAGCATTTTTTGAATATTTAGTATCTTCACAAAAAAGAGTAACAAACTCATCTATTAAAGGATAGGATTTTGATTCATTCTCTTTTGTTGAATTATCACTATCATTTTTAGATTTCTGAGTCTCTCTTTTCGATAGCTCCATCTTCTCTTCTAAATACGCTATTTCTGCTTTAATTTGATTACGATACTTTTTATTAAACCCTTGTTTTTGCTTAGCCTCTTTCAGGCATTTCTTCCAAAACAAAATTCGTTCTAAAAGATTATCTAACTGTTCAGCTTTCTTCTGATTGGCTTGAAACCGATTATCTTGATATGATTTTAAGGCATCTGAAAAAATACTCATTGTTATATCTGTTTTAGAATAATTGATTCATTGATTGATCCAGCATCTCTTCATCAAAGGTCTTTATATATTCCTCTGTAACCTTCAAATCTGAATGACCTAATGCTTTACTGATAGCATATAAATCCATTCCCTTTTTAAGTGCATAGTGTGCAAAGGAATGTCTACTAACATGGAATGAGATATTAGCCTGAATCGAAGCCTTACCGGCAATTGTTTTTAAGTGCCTGTTTACGATCACATTTTTACTACTTATTCGCTTACGTAGCTCTTGGGGGTCGGAATGATGCTGCTCCAATATGGGAAGGATGTAATCACTGTTATGGTCTTTTGAATAAGCAATAACAATATATTTCAAACAGCTATCTACAGGGTCAACTGGTCGCTGTAGGTTGGGCTGCCATTTAGAAAAGGATACATACTCACCAACGTTGCTGACATAGTGAATTAATAGCCGGTACATCGGTTGCAGTTGGTTGATGCTTTTTTGTTGCTCAGTCTTATTCATCTGATAAACCAACCGCCCATCAATGAGATTTTCCCATTTTAAGCAACAAAGATCACCAAACCGGATACCGGCATTATAAAATGAATACATAAAATAATTCCGAGTGTGCCATAGATCCGAGCCACGTTCTAAACTCAAACTTTCAATAGCTTTTATCTGGTCAAAGGATAGCTTGACCTTATTATTAGTTTTCTTTGATTCAACACGATCCACGCGCTCGAACGGATTGGTTTTTATATCTCCACTATCATATAGCCAGTCAGTCATTCCTTTTAAGCGTTGCAGCTTTTTACGAACGGTATTATTCCCGTTACCAACTTCTTTAAGTAACCATTGCTGCCAATGTTCAATCCATTCAGAATTAAGTTGATCTAACTGATCTGATTTCCCTCTATCATCAATGAATGAATCCAGGTTGTTAATCACTACTGTAAAGTGGCGCTGCTCCCAATACCGATCATCTTCTTTCAGGTGCTGTTTATACTCCTCAGCCTTGTGTAGAATGGAGCGCGGATCTTTATCATCTGAAAGGGTACTAATAATACGATCCAGGCTAAGCTGTTCATTTTTATAAAGCTGTTCCTCAACTTTGTATATTTCAGTAAGTTGATTTTTTAGCTTTCTATTCAATTGCTCACTTCGATCATGTGAAGATGAAACCCACGCATCTTTTTTGCCTAACCAATACTTCTTTTTTATCGCAATACCTGTACTTTTGTAACGTGATTTTCTATCTTCAGTGAATCGAACGTAAACAGGAATTGTACCGTCTTTACGCTTTTTACGTTTCAACTGAGTAAGTCCAATAGTTAATCCCATAAGTAGATGTTGTTTGTACTTGTTTGTACCAATACCCTAAAAGGTACAAACATTTATTGTTTTATGCTACTTATGTCTTGTGAAGCTCAGTTCAAAAAGTTTGTTTAAATAGAATAGACGGGATATTAACAGGAATAGTGGGGAATGCTGATGTACTATTTAAGTTCAGTAGCACCCACTTAAAACCCTGTAAGTCGTTGACTTGCAGGGTTTTTGTGTTGATTGGTAATTAAGTAAATTGCAAGCTTTATTTAATCATTCGTCGGCCACTCTCTCATTTATGAAACAATGGTTTGTATATATTATCCGTTGTAAGGACCAAAGTCTTTATACAGGCAGTACAAATCATCTGATCCGCCGTTGGCATCAACATAAACAAGGTAATGGCGCTAGATACTTACAAGCCCACGAACCACAGTCAGTAGTATTTATCGAAGAACACCCTGACCGCTCCGAAGCGTGTAAGCGTGAACATGAGATCAAACAATTCTCAAAAGAAGAAAAAGAAACGTTGGTCACAGGATGATTTAGCTCTCCTCCTTCCTATGACTTCCATCCCTATTCCCCATAATCGACTTGACCTATTTTGTCATGGCTTGATCAGTTGACTATAATTTAAGAACCGTTCTGCATGATCGGCGACCAGCTACATGGCTTCGTCAGTTATGTTAGATGTTAATCCTGATTACATAGTTTCATTTCTGCCCTAATTCAGCACATTCTAATATCTTCATATCCATCCTGTTTAGTATTACATCGAGGAACTCTCAACCTCTTTGTAGGATAGCTATAGAAATATGATATTTGTCGAGATGAAACTTTCAGGTAAATCCGCCTAGCAAACCTCCCTGCTATTGTTTTTTGTAATGCGTATCTGACAACGACTTAATTAAATCTGCGCTGGCCTCAGGAGTAATATCACGCTGTGGCGTACCCAGCATCTCATATCCCACCCGAAACTTCTTGACCGTAGCCGATCGCAGCAACGGTGGATAAAAATGCATATGAAAGTGCCACTCAGGATGCTCTTTGCCATCGGTGGGGGCGGGATGAAAACCGGCCGAATATGGAAATGAAACCTCGAAGATATTGTCGTACTTCACGGTAATCTGTTTGACAATATCGGCCAATCCGTCCTTTTCGGCATCACTCATATCGGTAAATCGACTGAACGGCCGACGACTGATAAGCAGTGTCTCAAACGGCCAGAAGGCCCAATACGGCACGACAACCACAAAGTGCTCATTCTCTACCACCACCCGTTCATCGCGTTCCAGCTCAAGATCCAAATAGTCGCCTAGCAAAGTTTTATCGTGCTCCTCATAATAATTGATCTGCCGCTTGAGCTCTTTCGATGGCTCGTCTGGGATGGTCTGCTGCGCCCATATTTGTCCGTGCGGATGCGGGTTGCTGCATCCCATAATCTCACCTTTATTCTCAAATATCTGCACATAGTTGATGTAGTCACGGTCGCCCAGCTCAGTATACTCCTTTGTCCAGAGATCTACCACTTCGCGTATCTGGGAAAGTTCCATCTCGGGTAACGTCAAATCGTGGCGCGGTGAAAAGCAAATAACCCGGCAGATACCTTTTTCGCCCTTGGCATACAACAGGTCGCCGTCTTTGATCGTCTCCGAAGGCGTATCGGGTTTTAAGGCACTAAAATCGTTGGTAAACACGAAGGTCGATTCAAACTCCGGATTCTTTGCATCCCCGGCTCGATTGTTTCCGGGACACAAATAGCATTCCGGATCGTATTTTGGCTTTTCTTCTCCGGGCGTTTCCTCTTGCTTGCCCTGCCAGGGACGTTTGGCCCGGTGGGGCGAAACCTGCACCCATTCTCCGGTCAGTGAATTCCAGCGACGGTGTGGATGATTATCGAGATCGAGTGCCATAAATATGTTGGTCAATTAGGTTAATACAAAAAATTACGTACTCGCTAAATCTTTCGAGTTCAGCAGATGGGTTCCACCGGACACTTTGGTCTTGTAAATTTTCACGGATTCTCCCAGGGCCTCCTCATATTGGTCAGTGATCTGTCCCACAAACGTCTCCAATTGCTGATCCTTAACCAAGTTAATGGTACACCCCCCAAAGCCTCCTCCCATCATGCGAGAGCCGATAACGCCCTTGATATCCCAGGCGATATCAACCAAGGTATTAAGCTCTTTGCAACTCACTTCGTATTCGTTGCGTAGCCCAATATGAGACTGAAACATCCGTTGACCAAAAGAAGCCAGATCGTCCCTGTCCAGATCGTTGCAGGCCTGTAGCACACGTCTGTTTTCTTCTACCACATACTTGCAGCGCTTAAATACGATGGGATCCAGATCCTGCTGATGCAAAATTAGGAAATCGAGATCAACATCCCGCAGACTATTAATGTCAGGATCAAACTCCTGGAGAGCTGCGACGCCCTGCTCACACTGCTGTCTACGCACATTATATTCTGATGTCGCCAGCTCACGCCGCACCCCGGTGTCGCAAAGCACAATATGAACATCCTGCTGATCAAAGGGATAAAACTCGTAATCGAGCGAACGACAATCGAGCTTAAGGGCATGACCTTTTTTACCGTTGAGACTCACAAACTGATCCATGATACCACACTGCACGCCCACAAAATCATTTTCGGCCTTCTGGGCAATTTTAGCCATCTCCACCGGACCGATTTTCAGATCTCTGAGCTGGTCCAATCCAAAAAGAACGCCCCCTTCGAGCGCCGCCGATGACGACATACCAGCCCCAATGGGAATATCGCCGCCAAAAACACAATCGAAGCCATTGATCTCATAGCCGTGCTTGCGAAGCTGATCAATAACCCCGAGCAAATAATCCGGCCAACCGAGACCCGATTCCTCAAGATCACCCGAAATATCGGTCTCGAATGACTCTTCCTTATCAACGGCATAGAAACGGGCTTGCTGCGTGCCATTCTCTTTCATCGCAAGCACAATGTTTTTGTTTACAGCGGCCGGGAGCACAAAACCTTCGTTATAATCCGTATGCTCACCGATAAGGTTCACCCTGCCTGGTGACTTGATTAGCAGGTAATCATCTCCAAACCGTTGCTCAAACTCATTAGTTATTTGGTTACTCAGTTTTTTCATTTTGTATACTTCTCATTATTCATGTTTACCAGAATACAGCATAGAGTACCGCTACAATGACCAGAATCACGTAAGCACCAATATTAAAGGCCGGAGTGGTTTGGAACATATCAGCGGTGGTATGGATCGCTTTGGGATCCTCATCATGAGGATTGGTAGTGAGACTTACGCCCACAATAATCGCCATTGTAGCGATGAGGGTATAAAACATCTGATCCAAAAAAGGTAGCTGTACGGCTGGTGATTTCAAGAAGACCGCTATTACAATAGAGACCAGTACCCCGTAAATTGCTCCTTTAGCAGTTGTTTTCTTCCAGAACAGTCCCATCAGGAATACTGCTAATATCCCCGGGCTCACCATTCCCGTGTATTCTTGGATATACTGAAAAACCTGGGGTACGTTATCAAGCTGAGGTGCTACAATAATTGCCGTAACCAAGGCTACCCCGGCAGATATACGGCCCATGTTGACAGTTTCTTTATCCGTAGCATCCGGGTTGATATAGGGAATATAGATATCCATGGTAAAGATCGTTGCCACCGAGTTGAGCATCGATGCCACCGATGAAACGATCGCCGCTGCGAGCGCAGCTACCACCAGTCCCAGGAAACCGGGAGACAAAAACACTTTCATAAGCCAGGGATAGGCATTATCATACTTAATACTGCCATCGGGCTGAGTAAACACATCTACAATGCCCGACATCTGGGTGGTACCTTCAGGCTGGTTGAACAGTACATAAACGATGATACCAGGAATCACTACAATAAGCGGGATAAGTAACTTCAAAAATCCTGCAAAAATGATTCCCTTTTGTGATTCCTCCAGTGATTTGGCTGCCAGCGTCCGCTGAATAATGTACTGGTTGAATCCCCAGTAGTAGAGGTTGGCCACCCACATGCCGCCAATAAGAACCGCTATACCGGGCAAGTTATTAAACTCGGGATTCGAACGATCAAGTATCATCTGAAACTTGTCGCCGGCTACTTCATAAAGATGTGTAATGCCGTCGATGATTCCCCCATCCGGCGTAAGGTGATAGAGGCCGGCAAAGGTCACGACCAGTCCACCCAGTACGAGCAAGCCCACCTGTAGAACGTCGGTCCAGGCTACGGCCGAAAGTCCACCATAGAGTGAATAAGCAGCAGCAATAGCTGATAAGCCAATGAGAGCATACACCAACAAACTGCCGTCGCCCGTACCCATGATGGTATCAAGTGCCAAGGCGCCGAGGTACAGCACCGTGGTGAGATTAACAAACACGAACAAGGCAATCCAGAAGACCGCCAAGATCGTTTTGAGCGTAGTATTAAACCGTTTTTCAACAAATTCCGGAATTGTAAAAATCTCTTTCTCAATAAATATCGGCAGAAAGTATTTTCCAACAATAATTAATGTAATTGCTGCCATCCATTCATAGGAGGCGATGGCCAATCCCACTGCAAAACCGGAACCAGACATCCCAATAATCTGCTCGGCAGAGATATTTGCTGCAATCAGGGAAGCACCGATTGCCCACCAAGGCAGCGATTTACTGGCTAAAAAGTAATCTTCAGCATTTTTTTGATGCCCTTCTTCATCCTGAGATACCCATAAGCCGATACCTACGATAACGGCGCAATACAGGCAGAAAACAATAGTGTCGATTATTGTAAAACCCATAAATTATTTTGTGTCTATAGATTAATCTTACCGTCAGCGATATCTATTTGAAGTTGCCAACATTTAATGGCAGAAGGCGAAATTTGCCGCTGATCGCCCCAGTGACAGGCCTCTTCAAGAGAATCAGGCCGACCGCTGCACGGTTCCAAAGCCACCGTGTATTCCTTTGACGAACTATTTTCCGGCCATCCGCCGTAACATAGCCAAATACCCAAAAAAGGGACTTGGTCAACATCAAAGGAAAACAGCAGCGATTCATCCGTCTCTTTTTTGTACAGCCCCGCTTTGCCTTGCGAAAGCCGATCTGAAAAGAGTTTGATGGCCATACCGGCTGACTTCTTTTGTACGTAATTAAAATCAATATTCGAATCATTACCAAGTATGTTTGGCCATTCTACTTTTTCTCCGAAACTTCCCGCTGCGGGATCAGATGACCAATTTATGAGCAAGTCGGTAATTTCATTCGGAAGTAATAGTTCATCTCCTTCTGTGACATCGAGCAGCGGATGAGCTGACCAGATATAATCGAAGGGCACTTCTTCCAAACACTCCAGCTCATAGGTGATTTCTACCGAAGATCCTGAAAGTTGTATATGCTTGGCAAAACGGTAGTTAAGTTTCTGCCCGCGTGTCCAAAGTAGTATCTCATCCTTCTTGTGATCATAATTCCAAGCCTGTGTCCACAATTCACCATGATCGGGCAACTTTCGATTTTCTCCCTTAAAACGGTAATCGGAAGGCGAAACATTGGGGAAACACTCATCAAATCCTGCAGCAAATGGCGGTAAAAAGGCTTCCCCTTTTTCAGGCCTCCGATAATTGGTTAAATCAATATCCCCTTGATGCAAAAACTGAGTGCCGGTATCCTTTCGCTCCAAAGTCAGTATTTTGCCCCCCATTTCGGGTATAAGTGAGAGTTTGAGCTCATCATTTTCCAACTCAACAACAGATGACGAATGCTTTTTGAGTTCGTCGATATCCAAGATATTTGTACTCATGGCCATTTTGTGAGTCTAGGTTTTATACTTGCTTTGCGAAGCTGTCATTCGGTCCAGTAGTTGAAGGTGTCACCATTTTTTTGCGTCTGAATCGTAATCTTCTGGTTCTTCGATCCATCAACACGAGCTGTAATCGTGATGGAGCCCGGCTTACCCGTGGCCTGGATGATAGCCAGCGCCAATCCATTAAATGCCTTCCGGTGGTTGGCTTTATGCGAGGTATGGTCCCGAGGATTTCCATTACCAATGCCGATAAGCTTCCCCTCACCTTCCACTTCGAAGGTGATCTCGTTATCTGCACGGGGAACGACATTGCCATTCTCATCCACTACTTCAACCTTCAGGTGGGCCACATCCCGGTGATTGGCCGACAGCGTTTTTTGGTCGACGCTTAGCTGTATTGCTGCAGGATCCCCGGTCGTCGTAATTTCCTTGGTCACTACCACCTCACCATTGCGTTTGCCGACCGCTTTAATGGTACCCGGTTCGTACGGGACATCCCAAGAAGCATGCAGCCCGGCCGTGGTCACATCCACCGGTTCCTCACCGTAACAATTCCATCCGCAGGTGGTACCCTTACGCGGAAACTGAATACGTTTTTCGCCGAAATATTTACCGTTTACATAAAGCTCTACCGTTTCCACATTTGTATAGGCCAACACCGGTATCACGTCGCCTTCATGTCCCTCCCAGTTCCAGTGGGGAAACAGATGCAGCATGGGCTCTTCGGTCCATTGACTTTGATAAAGGTAGTAGGAATCCTTTGGAAAACCGACAAGATCAAGCGAGCCACTCGATGCATGTTTGGTTGGCCACCACGCTTCGCCCAAATAGTCGATGCCGGTCCACATAAAGTCGCCCACCACGAAATCATGGTTAGATACGTATTTCCAGAGCTCTTCAACACGGATCATATTGGAGTTATAGTTGGGTTGCACCACGGTGGAATCACCCAAAGAATAATTATCACGTACCCAGTAGATATTGGGACTCTCAGTGCCAACCATCTTCCACTCGGGATGTGCCAGTTTATCGGGCGTATATACCAGTTCGCGTCGATTTGTCCAGCGATCAGCATAGTTATAGCCAACGATATCCAAGGCGTTTAAAAATCGCTTGGTGGTCGGTGCTGTAGTATCGCCAATATGATCGTTGCCCGTAGTTACGGGACGCGTGGGATCCATGTAGTGAAAGGTGCCCATCAGTTTTTCCAGCGTTCCAACACCGGTTTCCGGCATCTGTTCGCCGATCTCGTTGCCGGCACTCCACATCACCACAGATGGATGATTGCGATCGCGCTTGATAAAGGCTTTCAGGTCACGTTGCCACCAATCCTCAAAATACAGGTGGTATGTGTAATCACGCTTCCCGTAATTCCATTCGTCAAATGCCTCATTCATTACCAAAAAGCCCATGCGGTCACAGAGATCCATAAATTCCGGTGACATGGGATTATGAGCTGTCCGAATCGCATTGACGCCCATATCCTTCAGCTTCTTCAGCCGACGCTCCCAAACGCCAATTGGGACGGCTGCACCCACCGGTCCTCCATCATGATGCAGGTTGACGCCGTGCATTTTTACATGTTTACCGTTGAGAAAAAAACCTTCGTTAGTCTTGTACTCAATATCCCGGATGCCCACTGTTGTTTCTTTGCGATCCACTTCCTCATCGCCACGCTGGACAATCGTCTCTAACGTATAGAGCGAAGGCGACGCTATGGACCATAGATCCGGATTTTGCACCAAAAGAGAGTCTTGGATCTCGGATACAGTATCATTCTCAACGCTGAACTTTTTTTGGGCCTTGGCAACAACCTCTCCCCCCTGATCACGGAGTACGTTAAGCACGGTGCCTTCTTGAGGGGTTGAGTTCCCATTAATTACCTTCGTCTGTACAGCCAGCTGTGCCTTTTCTTGGGTAACAATAGGCGTGGTAGCATAAACACCCCAGTGCTGGATGTGTAGCGGATTCGTCACCGTCATCCAGACGTGGCGGTAGATACCAGTGCCCGAATACCAGCGGCTGCTGGGCTGCTGGGAGTCATCAACCCGAACAGCAATTACGTTCTCTCCCTCCTGCAGATAGGGACCAATGTCGTATTTAAAGCTGATGTAGCCATACGGGCGATGCCCCAGGTGCTGTCCGTTGATCCAGACATCACTGTTCATATAGATACCATCAAACTGTATCCATACATTCTTGTTCAACATCTCTTCTGGCACTGAAAAAGTCTTACGATACCAGCCAATACCGGTTGGCAAATACCCGCCGCTGCCGCCGGTCGGCGCATCTTCTTTGAAGGTGCCCTCGATGCTCCAGTCGTGTGGAAGGTTTAATGTTCGCCAGTCGCCGTCATCAAAATTGGGTTTATGAGCCTTATCAATATCCCCGCGCGAAAATTGCCAGTTTAAGTCCATGGAATATTGCTGGCGGCTTTGGGCCTGACTTTCAACTGTGAAACCAATGCTCAGTAGTACCGCTGATAAAACGAGTAGCAACCCGTAGATACTTTTATGTGATATCATATGCTCTAGGTTTTTTATTCTGGAATTCCCTCTTCCTCTGTCTGGCCAAGCCGATATTTATTGAATACATTTATCACCGGTAAGGCATTACCTTCCCTGTCAAAGAAACCACGCGATCCCAATCCGCCCATTACGGCCGGCTCCCACCAAAATATTCCTTTTATCTTGGGACTGAATATATTGAGCAGCGTTTGGTTTACCGATTCTAAAAACTCTCGCTGACCTTCCGGCGTTTCAGGATATGGAGGAATCATATTTTCATATTGTGATTCGCGCCAGTTGTAGGCCGTTTCAACAACTATAATATCCTTGTTAAAATGATTGACTAGCGACAGCAGGTTTTCACGTAACTGCAACAGATTCCCGTGCCACCACGGATAGTACGACAGTCCGATAATATCATATGGAATGCCGTAGGAGTTGAACTTTTGATAAAAATCCCGACTGCCATCGGCATCCGCACCCTGATCGTAATGGATCATAACCAAGGGACGCCGCTCCTGGGCCCGTCCGGCATCCACACCATCGACCCCTGCTTTTACCAGTTTAGCAAAATTATCCCAATTATCTGGCAGCTTGCCCTTCGGCCATAGCATGCCATTTCGAATCTCATTGCCAATCTGCACCATCTCGGGCATTACTCCTGCCTCACGAAAAGCGGTGATAGTTCGCTTGGTGTATTCATAAACCGAGTCGGCAAGCACCTCTACCGACAACCCCTTCCAGGCCTCAGGGATAGGTTGTTTCCCCGGATCCGCCCAGCTGTCGGCATAATGATAATCAAGCAGAAAATTGAACCCGTACTTTTCGGCTTCTTTTGCAAGTTCAATAGTGTATTGCAGATCGTTTGGTAACCTATCGGGCGAATGGAACAGGCGGAGACGAATCCAGTTGTATCCGTGACTGCTAAAAATTTCCAAGCCCGGTTTGGCCTTGCCGTTGTCTTTAAAGACCGTGCCCGAATCCTCTGCCATTTTCAAAAATGACAAGTCGGCACCCACTGCATAATTAATATCTATAGGATCATCAGTTCCAGTCGTGTCGCTCTGTTGCGCTAGGGTTGCATGGCTGACTAGAAACAAGATTACCGTAAATATGAATATCCCTTTTTGCATATTGCTAATCCCTTAGTTTTTTACTTTAATTGTTTTTTCGACGGAGTTTAACCCTGATGCTTCAGCCCGGATCGTCACCTGTCCGGCCGATTCTCCGGCACGTAGCAGCACCGCGGCAATACCTGCCTCCGCACGGATGGGATTTCTACCAATGATTTCAGCATCTCCTTGCAGGCTAAAGCTCACTGATGAACTGTCAGCCGGAATTCGAACGCCCTGACTATCGATGATCGATGCATAGACAAACACCACATCTTTCTGTCCGGCTTCCAGCGGCTTGCCACTCAAATCAACATCAAGCTGAATACGAGATTTCTGACCCGGCGTTTGACGCACCGTTTCTGTTACCTGCTCCCCGTCGATATAGCCCACAGCCCTCAGTTGGCCACGCTCAAATTCATCCACTTCAAACGTAAACGGAGGATGTCGCAAGTGTGATGATACGCGTCCGCTGTCAGGCTGTTTTCGTCCCAGCGATTCACCATTCAAAAAGAGCTCAACTTCATCGGTATTGCTGTAGACCTTCACCGTCTTAAAAGTGGAATCCGACCAAAAGTTGGCAATGTGAATCATCGGTTTACTAAATTTGGCCTCTTCGCCCAGATTGGGACCGGCCTGGCTGCGGTAGAAGTAATAGGCAAACTTGGGAATCCGGAAAATATCACGGATGCCGGATGCTTCAAGGTTGGGAGCATAACCACGGTTATAATCGAACATCACCCAGTTGGCATCGCCAAATGAACCACCCTTGAGATTACTGTTGTGTGCCTCCTGAAAATTCAACGCTTGCTGGACCAGCCGCTTTTGACCGTCGCCGCGAAGCTGGCGGGAATTACGTGCTTCTTCGGTCAGATCCTCAAAATCATCCTGATTAAATCCGGCGTTCTGGGCATAGTATTCCCAGTCGCCATATTCGGCAATAAAGTAGGGTTTATCCTTACTGTAGTCGTTCCAGTACGAGGGCGGTTCGGAGTGCTGACGGGCTGGGATAAACACGTCGTAGGCATAGTCAATCCAGCCAGAGGAGTAAATATGTTCAAACGGCAACTCCTCATGGACAATTTTATGTGCTTTATCCATGAACGACTCATCCATGTCCGACTCGTTGAGCGAAGCTTCCCAGATTACAATGCTGGGATGGTTCCGGTCGCGGCGAATCATGTTACGAACATTTTGATGCGCCAGATCTTGAAATTGCTCCCCACCAAAAAACTGCCAGCCGGGAATGGCGTTCATAAACAGGATGCCAAGCTCATCACAAGCTTCCAAAAAAGCCGGCGACGGCGGATAATGGGCCGTCCGAATAAAATTGAATCCAGCCTGCTTGATCTTATAGGCATCGCGATACTGGGCGTTATCCGACAGCGCGTAGCCGATATATGGATACGACTGATGACGATTAGTGCCTCGAAGCTGAAGCTCTTCCCCATTCAGCACAAACTGGTTGTCCTCATTGAATCCGATCGTGCGAATACCGATGTCTTCGCGTTTGGTATCCACCACCTTGCCATCGCGTCTGAGTTTTACTATTAAGGTGTACTGGTATGGATGATTGGGCGACCATAGGTTGGGATTGGAGACCTGCAACGACTGCTGAAACTGGTGGAACGAATCACCCGGAACAGCCTGTAAGCCAGAATTTTCCTCAGCCATGATCTGCCCCTCTTCATCCCGCAGTATTAGTTTGATAGACCCACTTTGTCCGTTCGGATATCCATTTATCACATCCGTCTGTACATTCACCGTGGCCGATCGATTAGAAACATCAGTATAGTTAACCAATAATCCGCCACCAGCCACGCGATCGGCTGCGACAGGATCGGAAATGTGGAACTTATCATCCACCAATAGAGACGTATTTCGATAGAGTCCGCTGAAATAGTTGAAATCAAGATTTTTAATAGGCTTGCCGGGCGGTATGGTGGGATTATCCTCGTTATTGAGCTTTACCAGTACGACATTTTCATCGCTGTAGTTGAGATGGTCAGTAATATCAATTACGAAAGGCAGGTAACCACCTTTATGTGTCGTTAGCTTCTCACCGTTGAGATAGACATCCGCCTTGTGCATGGCAGCGCCAAATTTGAGAGCAATATGTTTGCCACTGTCCTCCGGGGCAACATTAAAGAATTTGCGATAAAAAGCCGTGCCCTGCCACTGCTGATCTTTAATCACCAGCGGTTCAATATGAGCCGTATGCGGCAGGGATATTTCTTCCCACTGTACCTCACTGTTCTTTTCGAAATAAGTATCTGTGACGGTCGTATCAATATCACGAGCAAACTGCCAATCCTTGTTAAAATTGCGGGTGGTATCGTCGACAGGCGAAGCCGTTTGGGATGAGGATTGACATCCCCAACCAACAACCACAAACAGTAGTAAAAATGGTAAAATTTGTTTCATAGAGTGAATATTGGTTTAGTTACTTTCTTGCTGTATCCATGCTGATTCAATGGCGAAGCCCTGTTCCGTATCACCGGTTTTTATTGCTTCATCTGGTACGACAAACTGGACTTCTTCGATCGCCGCTGGATTCAATTCCGTATTGCTCTGTGACTGAAACCAAAGCGGCAAAAAGATCGGGTATGGCCGCGGCAGTAACATCATGGAGTCGGGTTGAAAGGAGGAAAACGGAAGTTCATATTCATTAAAGTCATTATTTGTATTAAATATAGCGCTGAACGAGCTGCCATTCTTCTCCACAACAATCGCTTTGAGCGGCACGCCCCCTTGTCCCCTAGCCTTTACCACAAGCTTGTCAGATAAATCGATATCACTGGCCCGGCCTTCCAGGTTATCTCCAACGTACGTACTCCAGCCCAATGCCTGCAGATCTGCCGGTTTTTCTTTGGTGGTCAGTTCCACCGCCATTTCGCCCGGGCTGCTGGTTGACATGGTATTCAAGTTGCCCGCGCTGTTCCAAAACTGGAAGGCATATGAAATATTCGACAGGTCATCGGCAGCATTAAATAGTTCAATTGGAGCATTTTTATCAACGACCTTCACCTGCCACTGCTGGTTGTGATAGTAATCCCAATCGCCCGGATGCCCTTCAAATCCACCGGGGAAGGTAATGGTCTTGTCCCCTCGCTCCACCACAATCCAGTACGTTAAAAAGCCTGTACCGATGGCCTCACCAGAAATTGTGCCTTCAAACTTGTAGGGCTCCACTTCCTGCATGGGGATTTCCTGCGGTTGCCAGCCACTCTGCACAACCAGCTTTACGCTGTCATCGGGATGCAATCCAGCGACTTTTGCTGAGATTATAGCAGCCGACCCGGTTGTAACGGTTTTTTGGGGCTTATGCCTGACAATGGGCTTATCTTTGGTAGCTTTTGGAGCCACAAACTCATTCAGGCGATAAGTACCCATCTTCTTGTCTTTAGGAATGGTATCAGCATTCCGGCCAGATTCAGTCAACAGGTACGTTCCCGGTGATACCAAGAACGATCCGCCAGAAGCCTGCACATTGGTTTTATTACCGGCATTTACTCCGTTAACCGAAAACTCCTGACCAAGTCCCGGGAGATCAATTTTCATGGTACGCTTTTTCCATTCAATCCAGGTAAGACGCTTGTCGAGTGCTACCGTGGCAAAGGGATCTTTAACATGTATTGCATCTGGCATAACCTCGAGACGCCAAATGCCATCATCCACCTTATCTAGAAAATAAGCACCAGTGCCATGATACGAGACTACCGGCGAACTGCCCACCCCGACAATATGTTTTAGGGTCGACGAATTCTGGGGTGACGCCTCGGTATCATTGGTGTAGAAAAAAGCCGTATCAGCGTTGAGTATGCTTAAATTCTTGGTGTAACTGACTTCGAAATCCCCAAACGAATTGTTGTCGGGATATCGCCCGTAACTCTTGCCGCGCGGTAGCTGATGAAAGGCCGTTGATGCAATCTTCATGCTCACGGCTTTGGCTGGCGTATAGGCCATATTAAGATAGTGCGTGCGATAGTCAGTATTGTATGGCGCCATCACCATGGGATCGTAGGCAAACTGGGTGGCCCACTGGAACCCAGCCTCCCGAAAACTTCGTGCCATTGCCGGAAGCGCATAGGATCCCATAAAGTCAGCTGCACTGAATTCGTAAACCATCTGCGCTTTTTGCTGAAAGGCCGACTCGTCACCAAATGGAATAGGATATTCATCAATATAAGGCAGGTAATTTTTCTGTATGGTCTCGCCTCCCACCAATCCACCGGGGTACCACTGGAAGCTGGTGCCATCAATATCGGCGTTCATTACGCCCTCAGCCATCGAGGGGTTTTGGGAGATATTGTAGAAAATCGGCTTCCGCCATCCGTTGCTGCGCAGGTGATCGGCCAGCATATTCACATAACTGGTCACCGAATCCTGCGAACCGTCGTGAGCCGGTTCATTCACAATTTCGGTAGCAATAATATTGGGATCCTCTTTGTAGGTAAGTCCGGTATAGGGATTTCTGTGACTGATAAATTCTTTCAGGTAGCGCTTGATTACCGACCAGTGCTCGGACTCTTTGGGGGCATCACTTTTAGATATATAATTGGCAAAGCCGTTGGTTTCGGTGGGCGGTTCGGGATAACCGTTGTCGTAAAACGTAAGCGGTGTTATAATTACTTTGATACCCCGCTGCTTAAACTTGGCCAGCATATAGTCCAGCAAGTCAAGGTGCTCATTGTTGACCAGATGACCGAGACTGTCGCTGATCTCGGTATCCCAGATGTGGATGCGAAAACCATCAAAGCCCAGGCGGGCAAAATGGTAGGCATCCTGGTCAATAACCTGCTTATGGTTTTTGCCCAAGCGGTTGATGGCCCGGAAACTGTGCGCAAAAGGCGGCGCATAGTTAACCCCAAAAAAAGCAGCCTCTTGTCCACTCTTCTGATATCTCAACACGCCTTTGTCATCCACATAAATGCTTTGGGAGACATCAGCTTGCTGGGCAGCAGCAGGAGGAATAACGCCAATGCCTAGAGCAATTAACAACATAGGTATCACAATTACCGCTCCCTGCCACTTTCTATTTTTCTGTACCTGCATAAACCCCTGCATTTTAGTGATCCGTGGAAAAGTCCTTTAAAAATTTATCCAACGATATTTCTTTACTTGAATCCACTTTAATTATCTTCGAAATCATAGTCATGAGACAAGTAGTCGATCCCAATATGGACGTTCCCTTCAAAGTCAAAAAAAGTATTGTTTTCCCAAGAAGAGCCTGTTCCCCACTTGTCTTTCATATTTGAGGTAATCCAGCCCGGCTCCCAGTACATAATACCGGTTCCACCTCCGTCGATCACTTCTTGCGTTAACTTGATCATAAAATCCCGCTGCCCTTTTTTGGTTGCTTCATATCCTTCAACGAGGCTGTTCTGTCCGAAAATATTGTTGTAGTCATCTGCATTTTCTAGCGTCCATGGGTATGCAGTCTCCACAATCATGACGTCTTTGTTAAATCGATTGCGAAAGTTGGAAATCCGATCGCTGATCTTACCGAGGGGGACCTCTGACCAGGCGGTGTAATATGATATCCCGATGATGTCGAAGTCACTTACATCACCAGCACCCGTGATATTATCGAACCACCACTGCACATTTTCAGGCTGCGCAACGTGCAGAATTATCTTGGTATCAACATCCGAATTAGCGGACACTTCCCTCACCGCCTCGATACCACTTTTAATCACTTCGCCGGCATTCTGCCAGTTATCGTCGCATACATTCAGCGCCGGAAAGCCATCGGGCACGTTACTATATAAAAGTCCACAATTCGTTTCGTTTCCTATCTGTACATACTTCGGCATCAGTCCTTGCTGATTCAAGTGCTGCAGGGTCTGCTTTGTATATTTATAGACTGAATCTTTGAGCGTCCCCAGATCCCGAACCTCTCTCCATGCATCAGGGATTCTCTGCTGTTCGGGGTCGGCCCAAGTATCCGAGTAATGGAAATCCAAGGTTACCTCCATACCCTGCGCCTTGGCCCGCTGAATACTGGTGGTTACATCAACCAGCCCGTTGTAGATGGGATTGTTGCTGCCCTCATACAGATTGGCCGTCCACTCGGGGTCGTGCCAGAGCCGAAACCGGGCCACTTCGGTGCCATACTCACTGAATATTTTATAGGGATCCTCTACTGATCCAGAATCCTGGTACGAACCTCCATGATCCAGTATCTGGTTTAAATAAGAAAGGTCGGCCCCCATTTTAAACTCTGATGTCGTAAGCGTAGGTTCCTCCGAGCCACCGTCATCGTCCCCATCATTACCGGTGGTCGGTGACTCCCCCTTGCAACCAACTACCAACAGGCAAATAACACCTGCAATCAATACCCTGTTTAGTACCATTAATTTGACCATAGTATTCATGGGTTTGGGTATATTTATTCCGTTATCGTAGCATGTTAGCGATAACATTATCTTATAACAAACATAAGAGAATACTCTAAATTATCAAACGACTTATCCAAAAGCCCGATTAATATTTAAATTTTTTAGCTTAGTTAGCTAACAACCACAGGATGAGCGTATTTTAAGTGTAGTAGGTACTACAATATTTTCAACAGTCTCAGAGTCTCGTTCTATCGTCCGAATCAATTTTTGAGCAGCTCTCTTTCCCACTTCGTAGGCCGGCTGGTGGACGGTAGTCAAGGGCACATCCAGCAGCGGTGCCCTGATATCGTCGGTAAAACCAACAATAGCGATGTCGTCAGGAATGGAAAGTCCGGCCTCTTCAATAGCCTTGACGGCCCCAATGGCTGAAGGATCATTCACAGAAACAACCGCCTCGGGAAATTCTTCGGTGGGTAAATCCAGTAGTTTTTCCATGGCATCATATCCGGCCTCTTCCTGGAACCCCCCTACAATAATCCATTTATCATTAATGGGCAGATCATACTTTTCCAGTGCCTCCAGGTATCCCTCCAGGCGTTTCTGCCCAATGGATACATGAGGACCACCGAGATGTGCAATTTTGGTATATCCATGTTTGTTAATTAGGTGCTCGGTAATCTTAAGAGAACTTTCCCTGTCATTAACACTTACCGTACTGGCCCCAATGCCCTCGATGCAGCGATCAAAGAATACTACTTTTGTACCCGAATCTACCAGGCTTTTATAATAAGAAACATCGTCTTCTGTCTGTGATGATGAAATTAAAAGACCATCCACGCGTTTGGATCGCAGGGTCTTAATTGCGTTTTTTTCGCGGTCAAACTGCTCATTCGTATTGGTTAAAAATAACTGGTAATCGGAGTTATTAGTCACTTCCTCAATGCCCCTTACAACTTCAGGGAAAAAAGCATGCGTAATTTCGGGAATCACCACACCAATGGTATAGGTTTTACTCGACACCAGGCTCTTGGCCACATGGTTAGGTGTATACCCCATGCTCTGGGCCTTTTCCAGCACTTTTTCGCGCGTTTCCTCGTCAACATTTGAGCGATTGTTCAGCGCCCGGGATACGGTCATGGCCGATACGCCCAGTGCGTCAGCAATATGTTTTAATGTTACGTCTGATCCCACATCTATATAGCTTTATAAAAATTTAATTAAGCCTAATAAAATAGTAATAAAAAATATTACAATAGAATTAAGTCAAATTTCAGATTGCTCCACAGTCATGGAATAAAAAATAGTCATCATATTAAATTGCATTTACAAATTGCTATCACAATTTTTCTTAGTAATAATTATTGAAAATAACTTTCCTATGAGCCTATTTGAATGGCTGTTTGATTCGCAAAATCCCGGACCTGCCGGTTCCATTGAAGAACATGAAAATCCTCAATCCACCTCGTCTTCTATTCCCGTGATATTATATCTGCTGCTGGCTATCACAGCCCTGGGCATTCCGTTTTACCTGGCAGATTTTCCCACCAATTGGCAACAGCGATGGGGATTGTACCTCAGCATTTGGATAGGCGAAATTATCTACCTGATACTGGGCTTCTTCGTCAACGCACGGCCCAATACTTCTAATGTCGGTTGGTTTGGGGGACTTATAGACAATCCTTTTCGTATCTCTGATGACTTTAACCGCTTTTTAGCTGTACTGAAAATCATCCTACTGCCCGGCCGTCTTATTGGACTGGCTATCATGAATTTTATCTCGCTATTATCACGATCTGAGTCATAATCAAAATATCCCGTTGTATTTTCTTTCCTGATAAGGGTCATCTCAAAATATGATACTGTTACCCGGATGAAATAAGCCGATAATCGTTTGCTTGACAACGTTCGTGCTAAAATTCATAAAAAAGCGTAAGCCGTGGAATGATATCAGTATCAGGTCGTTGGCCGAATACATTTTTACCGTAGGCAATGGCTTCTACATTAGGCATCAGATGAATTTTTTCTTCTAATAAGATATCTAAACCGCCAACCATAAACGTTGATTCTACTCCCTCGGCAAATGGCAGGTATGAGTTATCACTCCCACCTACATAGTTTTCAAAAGAGTGATCTGCGCGGAGATAGCCCTTTACATTATCCTGGATTTCAAAGTTTGTAAACAGTGATACCAAATCGACTCCCGCCTCTTCAAAATCAAGTGGTTCAGAATCCTGATGGGTAGCCAGTGCTCCAAGGTTAAAGGATTCGGATTGGTATCCCGCAAAAAGCTGGGCAGTATAGGTGTCCAATCCGTTTGACGTACCATTCCAATCCGCATAGCCCTCAATTACAATATTCTCGGTAATATAGTATCCGAGCGAAAGCATCAACTTTTTTCCTTTGTCAATCTCAGCCCGGTTGCTGTTGCCATTACCCAGAAAAAAGTGATAGTTGAGCTTGCCAGCCTTATCAAGCTGTCCTTTAAAAGAGAGGCCAAAGTCACGAGAGCTACCGTAATCGTAGAGATCCTGTGGTGCTTTTTCCACGGATCGATATCCCCAGACATCCTCGGTCAGTCCAAATGTGGGCGTTGACGAGATTCCGGCCAGAATCTGGTGGTTATCATTTTGCCATTTTAGGTACGCATCTTTCACATTGGGAATCATCTCCGGTTCAGATCCAAAATCACCGGCCGAGGCCGCCTCGAATCGCAGCCGACTGGAAAATGCTTCGCTAAATTGGCGTTCATATGTCAGATAAATGCGACGAAACCAGAATCCATTTTGTCCCTCAATATCAGGATTGTGATGCTGGGCCATCCAATAGTAATCGCTGTAAACTTTACCGCTTAGGGTGCCTTTTTCGCCTACAGATACTTGTGCCATGGATTGGGTTGAAAATATGCATAGCAACAAGGTACATAGTAAACCTATTCGCTTCATGGGTATTGTTTTTTTAGTGTGCTGATCTTTTTTGTGCTGTTTTCTAATAATCTGCAGGAAAAGTAAGGTACAGCCGTTAATTGCCCGCAGATATCCAATAAGTAGTTGGTTAAATCAGGTTATACCTGAGCTATTGGTATTGCCGTTATTTTCTTTCGATTTCATCTTCTTGTGCTTAAGCACTTTGGCTTCGATATAGAAAATAAGCTCTTCGGCAATATTCTTGGTGAGATCACCAACCCGTTCCAGTTTTCGAATAATCGAAAAGAGATAGAGGTAATTTTTTGTGTGCTCAATATTATTTTGAATAAGCTCAGAAGTCACCTCAGATACTTCTCGGTTAATCTCATTCAAGGTACTATCAAGTTTAAATACTTTGCGTGCCAGCTCGGTATCTTCGGTGATAAAAGCGTTAAACACATTGCTCATCATTTTAATCGAAATGGCATACATCTCATCCATCCGCATCTTTTTGCGCGTTTCTTCATCCACCTGTTGTCCATAATCCACAATGTATTTGGCGATGCTGTTGGCATGATCGCCCACACGCTCGAGATCGGAATTAATTTTAAAGGCCGCCATCACAAAGCGCAGATCCACAGCAACAGGATTATGAAGGGCTAACACCTCCTCGCAATCCCGGTCGATGGTAAGCTCTAGACTGTCCACCCGCTTTTCATTCGCCATAACCTCATGGGCAATTTCCTCGTCAAAATTGTCCAGCGCTTTACGTCCCTTTTCAAGCTGGTTTTTGACCAGGAACATCATCTCGAGGACGTTGTCCTTCAATAATTTGATCTCGTTATCTAAATGTGACATTTGCTGAAAATTTTATGTCTTCAATCTAAAATATTATCCAAATCTACCTGTAATGTAATTCTGTGTGCGGTCTTTTTCAGGATTTGTGAAAATTTTCTGTGTATCGCCATATTCTACCAGGTTCCCCATGTACAAAAAGGCAGTATTATCACTCACACGGCCTGCCTGCTGCATATTATGAGTCACAATCACGATAGTATAATCTTCTTTAAGTTCATGAATCAAATCCTCAATTTTGCCAGAGGATATAGGGTCCAGTGCCGAAGTGGGTTCATCCATCAATAGCACCGTGGGTTTGACAGCCAGCGCCCGAGCAATGCATAACCGCTGCTGCTGTCCGCCCGATAGTGAGAGCGCCATCTTATCGAGATTATCCTCCACCTCGCTGTACAACGTTGATTGTTTCAGTGATTCGATCACGCGATTTTCGATGTACTCTTCGTCTTTAATGCCCTGAATGCGCAGCCCGTAAGCCACATTTTCATAAATGGATTTTGGAAATGGATTGGGCTTCTGGAATACCATCCCCACAATTTTTCGCAGCTCTTCTACATTCACCGACTCATCATAAATGTCTTTGCCATCCATCAGGATATTGCCATTCATGCTGAAACCGTCGATGTAATCGTTCATGCGGTTAAAGAGGCGAAGAAAGGTAGATTTTCCACAGCCTGAAGGGCCAATGAATGCAGTAATAGAATTTTCTACAATGCCAAGACTGATATTGTTAATTGCCTGAAAATCCTCATAAAAAACATCAACATTTTGGGCCTGCAGCTTATACGACTGATGCTTGGAATTTAACTTCGGCTTGGTTTCCACTTGCGTGGTTTTTGGGTTTGAACTTTGACTATCTGACTCCATCACAAAATATCTAAATTGATTAGATTTCTTCTAAGATCACCAGTTCATCTTGCTTTGCCACTTATTACGCAGGTATACCGCAATTCCATTCATCACAAAAGTGATACCCAAGAGTACAATAATACCGGCTGCGGCATTAATGACAAACTCTTGTTGCGGCCGCGTAACCCAGTTAAAAATCTGAACCGGCAGTACGGTAAATTCGTCGAGCGGGCTGGTAGGTGCAAACGGTACATAAACCAAGGCTCCCACTACAATCAGCGGGGCGGTTTCTCCTACGGCACGCGAAAGCGCCAGTATAACACCTGTTAAAATACCACCAAACGAGGCAGGTAAAATTTGATGCCAAATCGTTTGCCATTTCGACGCTCCCATGGCAACCGAAGCCTCCTTGATGGTGCTTGGTACTGCACGTAACGCTTCTCGGGTTGAAACTATAATCACGGGAAGAATAAGCAGTGAGAGCGTCAATGATCCCGCCAAAATACTGTTGCCCATCTTCATCATGCGCACAAAAACGCCCAACCCCAACAGACCATAAATTACAGAAGGTACGCCGGCCAAGTTTGAAATATTAATTTCCAAGAAGGTATTCCACCAGTTCTTTTTGCCGTACTCTTCCAGATAAATTCCTGCTCCAACACCCAATGGAAATGAAATAAGAGTTGTACAAACCAAAACCCACACAGTCCCCATCCAAGCGGTATATATTCCAGACTGCTCAGCAAAACGAGAAGGCAGACTCATTACAAATTCCCAGCTGATTCGCTCCATCCCCTGATACAGAATAAATCCAATAAAAATGGCCAGGATCACAATCCCCAAAAAGGTAGCGGTAATCCCTAGCCCTTTAAAAACTTTGTCTTTTAGCCTGTTTTTCTGCGCTCTATTCATACTTTTCCTGGTATCTGCTTTTAATCCAGTAGCTAATGTTATTTAGAATAAAGGTTAACACAAACAAGGTGATCCCTGCGGCAAATATAGTTTTGTAAGCAATGGTTCCCTGTGGCACATCCCCGGAACTTACCTGCACGATATATGCAGTAATAGTTTCAATCGGTACCGTGGGATCAAAGGTGAACTGCGGGTTTTGTCCGGCCGCGATAGCTACAATCATGGTCTCACCAATAGCACGCGAAATGGCCAGAATCACTGACACCACAATACCTGATGAGGCCGCCGGCACCAACACTCGAAATGCAGTCTGGAATTTAGTGGATCCCATCCCATAAGAGGCCTGTCGCAGGGAATCGGGCACAGCATCCAGGGCATCCTCGCTGAGCGACGACACAAAGGGGATAATCATAATACCCATCACAATGCCCGGCGAAAGCGCGTTAAAACCAGATAAATCGGGAATAAATATTTTCAGAAAAGGTGTTACAATCATCAGCGCAAAAAAGCCATAGACAACTGTGGGTACTACCGCCAGCACCTCGAGCAGTGGCTTAACGACCTTCTGTAATTTCCGCGGAGCGTATTCATTAAGGTATACTGCAATCGTCAAACCGATCGGCAACGCAACGGCAATGGCAATAAAAGTAGTAAGCAGCGTACCTGATATGAGTGGTAGGATACCGTAACTTTTATCAGCAAACAGAGGGGTCCACTCCGTGCCGGTCAGAAAATCAACAATGGAGACCTCCTGAAAAAAGCCGACTGCTTCAACCAGCAGAATAAGTACTATGCCGATGGTCGTGAGAATGGTAACCAGCGCACAAAACGCCAGCACTTTCTCGATAATTTGTTCCTTGAGTTTCCTTGACATCTACAAAGAATTTGCCCGTCCCAAGCAACGGTAGACGGGCTTTAACAATTATTGTGTCTGCTCAGAACCGGAAGCGAAGCTTTCAAAAGTAGATAGCTGTTTTTCGTATTCGCTTTCCGGTAATGGTACATATCCAACTGCTTTGGCTAATTTACCCGCATTGTTCAAGTAGAAGTCTATAAGCGACTGCACTTCTGCACGCTTAGACGCTGATTGGGCAACATATACGTACAAGGAACGAGAAAGTGGTTTATAAGTACCGCTCTTCACTGTTTCCAGCGACGGATTTACGGGACCATCACCACTATCAACACCGAGCAGCTTCAACTTGTTTTGGTTTTCTTCATAATAAGCCAAGCCAAAGTATCCCATTGAATACTGATCAGTTGAAATGCCCTGCACAGCTACGTTATAATCGGAAACTGCGTTGTAATCGGATCGACTGGCACCGGACTCTCCCATGATGGCTTCGGTAAAGAAATCATACGTCCCGTGGGCGGTATTTGGTCCGTATAGGTGAATGTCTTTATCAGGCCAATCAGCATTGAGATCGCTCCATTTGTTGACCTCACTGTCTGGTCCCCAGATCTTTTTCAATTGCTCGGGGGTAATATTGTCTATCCAGTCATTTTTGCGATTCACGACAATTGAAATGCCATCGAGAGCTACCGTCAGCTCTTTATATTTAATGCCATTTTCTTTACAAAGTTCTTGCTCATCCGGCGAAATAGGACGCGAAGCGTCAGAAAGATCCGTTTCACCACGGCAGAACTTTTTAAAGCCGGCACCCGATCCCGAAGATCCAACCGTTACCCGAATATTGGGTTCAACACTGCGAAACTCCTCGGCCACGGCTTCGCTGATTGGATATACTGTGCTTGAACCATCAATTTTAACCTGTTTAGACGACCCTCCAGAACCACAAGAAATGAAGAAGAGACCGCCAAAAAGAACAAGTGCAAATATTTTTTTTACCATTATCTCAAATGTTTAGGATTGGTCTGCTATTTGTGTTTAGTGTGCTGAGATTCAATAGCTTAATGTATCCGAAAAAAAGGAGACTTTTGTTAAGACAATATTAAATCTTGGCCGTACCGTTTTCTACACTTCCCTGCACAGAACTTATGAGGGGCATTTCCGCCTTAACAAAGTGTTTACATACCCGTAAGGTTGTGAGTAAAATGCTGACCTTGGAGTTTGCCGTGATTGTCTTAACTTATTGCTTGGTATTCCAATTGGGGAACCAAGAAACAAGTTTCGATTTAACAACTTAACAAATGGAAAAAGAAACAACTGACAAACTAGCCGTACTCATCGACGCGGATAATGCACAACCTTCCATTGTTGAAGGGCTACTGGCTGAAATTGCCAAATACGGTACCGCCAATGTTAAACGCATCTACGGCGACTGGACCTCAACCAAACTACGAGGGTGGAAAGATCATCTGCTAGATCACTCTATACAGCCCATTCAACAATTTGGCTACACCACCGGCAAAAACGCTACCGACAGCGCCATGATTATAGATGCCATGGATTTGCTTTACACCAATAAATTTGATGGATTCTGTATCGTATCAAGCGACAGCGACTTTACCAAGCTGGCCGCCCGCATTCGCGAATCGGGACTGTTCGTTTATGGATTTGGAGAACAAAAAACGCCCGATCCCTTTGTGGCCGCCTGCGATAAGTTTATCTACACCGAGGTATTACGCACCGAAGAAGAGACCGAAGAGGAGTCTTTCAAGCGGATGTCTACCAATGAGCTTAAGCAAGACACTAAGCTTGTGAACCTTATGCGCAATGCCATTGAGGCTTCCTCAGATGAAAGCGACTGGGCCCACTTGGGACAAGTAGGCAGCTACATTGCCAAGCAATCTCCGGATTTTGACCCACGCAATTATGGATACCGCAAGCTTAGCGGATTGGTGGAGGCAATTAAGCTTTTCGAAATTGAAGAGCGCTCCACCGGACAGGGCCAATCGAAGGCGGTTTATGTTAAAGATAAGCGGAAATAAAAGTTCATCTATAAACCTTACTGAACAGAAATGAACCTATTCTTTTGTGGGATTGGCCTTATAATTTGGCCTTATAATATAGAGGGGTAACGACTCGTCTTAGGTAGCCAGTTCAAACAATAAGCCCCTTAAGTAGACAATTCTTTTATTCTACTCCGAAATAGAGGTTTCTTTGATAAATTTACGCGCTGCCCACTGGCTTCCCCAAAAGCCCATAAAGATGGCCAACAGTACCATGGCGCCACACAGGTAATACCAGCGACCAAATGGCCACTCGAGCACTCCAAATTGTGGCACATAACTGGGCAATACATATTGAAATGAAAGGTACATCACTCCTACAGCAAATATACCCGCTACTAATCCCTGGATGACACCCTCTATAACAAACGGTCGCCGGATAAACGCATTCGTAGCTCCTACCAGCTTCATGGCTTTGATGAGCCCCTTTTTGGCATAGATTGTCAGTCGAATCGTGTTAAAGACGAGGATCACAGCAGCCAGCAGTATCAAAAGTCCCAAACCACCGCCGACTGTAGCCACGGTACGGAATCGCGACTCCATCATCTGCAATAACTGTTGATTAAAGCGCACCTCATCCACGCCTCGGAAATCCTGAATCTGCTGAACAAGGGAATCGACTTTGGTAACTTTGGTATCGGGATCAATCTCGAGACGAAACGAAGCCGGCAGAAAGTTGAGTTCTGCCAGTGAGCCCCCGCCTTTGCCGAATTCGCGCTTAAAAATTGCGGCCGCACTGTCTTTGGAGATATAGTTGACCTCCTGAATCAAATCCTCACTCTGTAATTTGTTCTCAAGCTCATCGGTTGTACGCTCATCCAGATCCATCAAAAATACTTCCACATCGATCGACTTTTTCAACGACTGGGCCACTTCGTAACCGTTATACGAAATCCGGGCCAGTACTCCCAGCAGAAGTACCGCAATAAACAATGAAAATATGGAGGTAAAAGAAGCAAGACGTGCCCTGCTCAGCCCTGCCATTGCTTCCTTGAATATGTATCCTAAACTCATTTTAGATCATTTTTAATTTCTGAACAGTGCGCGAACTCCAAAAATAAACCGCCGATTTGCCATGGGATGTTGAGCCGTCTCAAAGTAGCCCAGTTGACTAACATCGTCAAGCACGTTTTCCCAGCGGATCGTAAATACAATCGATCGCACCCGCGCCGACACATCCACGTCCATGCGATTAAAAACGGGCAAAAACTGATCATCACTCACCGGCTGCCAAGTATCCAGCACGGGATTATAGTGATCAGCCCTGTAATTCAGCGGCGAAAACATCCCCGAAACACCTGCCTTCACATAGGTGGCGCGATCAAACAAGTAGCCCTTCCAGTAGGCGCTACCCTTTAGCCATACTCGTTCTAACCTCGACATAGGGATGGTGTTGCTGGCCTTCGTATAGCTGTCGGTAAAGCGGTGAGCCGTGGCAGATCCCTCGAGCTCAAAGTGTGTCATATCCCACTCAAAAAAGGCCGTTGCCGACTGCGAAGCATAACTACCCACATTCGAAAAGGTACTGTCCGTCATCATGATACCATCAACGATATCTTTATGCTGGGCGCGAAGCCCTATTTGGGTATCCGGGGTAAAATTATAGGCAAGCTCGGCCCTTACCTCCTGGATTTTCTCGTTTTGCAAATCCGGATTGCCGTTGTACTGGGCTGAACGCCAGTAAAGCTGCTGTGGAGTGGGCATGATACTACCCGATGAGGCGCCCGGCGTCAAACGTAAATTGCCAAGTTGTATGTCTGAAGAGGCATTAAAACGGTAGGATTGGTAGCCGTCGTCGCGAAGTCGAAACGCAGCTCCACCCTTCAGATCTACAATGGGCGTAAAATCAAGCGACACCTTGCCTTCCGTTTTCAAGAGCGACCAGTTATCGGCAGGCAGGCTCCCCTCGCTGGTGGACTGATTAAAAAAGTATTCATAGGTCCCCTTCCCTTCCACGGAAAGTCCCCCCCATTGCCACCATTTAGTTGCATTAACTCCTGCCGACGGAACCTTGTATCGCGTAGTGTCGGGCAAAGAAGATACAAATCGTTCGTTCCCCTGGTAAAAAATGCCAGCATGCAGATTATCTACGGCCTTAGTAGTGTCTGGACTGCGCTGGTAAAAATTCAGCGCTAGCAGGCTCGTCTTTTTCTGTGATGTTGCTGATGACTGATTGGCGTTTGTCGTAAATCGATCAAAACCGTAATTAAACTGATCCGGAATATTATACCCGAATGGCTGACCGATGTCGTAGTTGTTATTGATGTAGTTCAATTTCAAATACCGCCGGTGATCCAGGTGATGACTTATCTTTCCATAAATTTGTCGGCCGGTTATCTCTGAGTTCGGAAATCCGCCGCCCGACCGGCGATCCCAATAGCTGAGCTCCACATTGGTTCGCTGCGATAAATTATGACTCACCTCGAATTCCATGTTCCGATACGTAAATTTGCTTTCGCTATAGATCAATCTAGACAGTGGCTTGTTCAGGTAATACTGATGATGGTAGTAGGTCGATCGATGCTGCGTGCCCAATTCCTCGCTATAAAACTCCGCTATCTTGTGCTGGGGAATTAACGCCCAGTTGAGCGTCCCCGAGACCGGATCATTCAGTGAAATGCCCTCCCATTGCAACTGCTGGTGACGCGGCTCATGGGCATCCCGCAACACCGCATTTGTTCGAATATTCGTGCCCAGCCGATAGCTGATGACCCCCGGTGTACGATTTAGTTTATAGGTCCAATCAGGCCAAATCTGCCAGCGCAGCGTACTGTCGTTGGCGGCAAGCTCGGCACCAAGTGGCGCATGAAACTCCCAGGGTACAACCTTGAACAACTTTTTGGGTTCTTCGGTCTGCTCCTGCTGATCAGCTCGCCTTTCAGGCGGAAGCACTACTGGCCTGATCCTCGCACTGTCGATAATCACCGAATCGATACGTGTGGAATCCACCTGTGCAAACGCAACAGATTGCAGGCCCACCAGCAGAAAAACAATTGTGTATGTAGCACGAGATAGGTTCAAGCCGGATATTTTTTTAGTCCGTATGGCATTTCGTCGATATTCAGGATAGACCGCCTCACAGTCTCTAATGCAACGGCTGCCGTTCGCTCTTTATTGATCAGCCGATCATTTGTAAAATGTGCCTGCAACGCAAAGTGTTGATCTGTGCTCCAAAATCCAATCCAGACCATGCCCACCGGTTTCTCTTGGGTACCACCTCCGGGACCGGCCACACCCGTTGTTGAGATGCCAATATCTGTGTCCAGACGCTGTGCTACCCCTTTGGCCATTTGCAGTGCCACTGGTTTACTCACCGCTCCGTGTTTTTCCAGATCTCCAGTATCAACGCCAAGCTGATTTACTTTCACCTCGTTGGCATACGAAACAACACCGCCTTTCATATAGTTACTGCTGCCCGGAATATCCGTGATGGTATTGGCCACATAGCCTCCCGTGCAACTTTCGGCTACCGAAATCCACAATCCTTTCTCATTAAGCAGGTTGCCCAACGCTTTGGCAAGCACCAGGTCCTTACCTTCCCCGAGACTAAGGTAGCCCGCTTTTTCTTTAATATAATCAGCCACGGGTTGAATACGCTCCTGGATTTGTGCCTCAGAAGTGCCATAGGCGCTGATGCGAATTCGGGTACCCTGCGGACTGGGAAGATAGGCTACGCTCACATTTTCGTCTAGCAGGTGCGATAAATCGCCAATCACTTTGTCGCTGAGCGTACTCTCTCCAATACCTGCGGTCGTGATATAATGGGATGACCGAAACTCTGTAGTACCGTTAATTTTACGGATCCTGGGGATCACCTTGTCATTCATCAGATGTTTCATCTCAAAGGGTACGCCAGGCAATACCGCCAGTTTGGTATCGCCGCGATCGAACCACATTCCCGGCGCAGTGCCCTGCGTGTTAAACAATACTTCGCAGCAATCCGGCACCTCAGCCTGGTAATAATTTGATTCACTGAACGGAATATTCCGTTTCTTGAATATCTTCTTAATAAACTGTAGTACCGATTCGTCGATGATCAGCTCACACTCAAAAAGCTCAGCCACTGCTTTTTTGGTGATATCATCATGGGTGGGACCAAGTCCACCGGTTGTGATCACCAAATCGGTCTCGGAAAGTGCTGCCTGCAGCACCCTTTTCATCTTGGCCAGATCATCCCCGATAGTGTGTACATGTGTTACTTCCACACCAGTCTCTGTCAGCACTTGTCCAAGCCAGCTGGCATTGGTGTTCACCGTATCACCAATAAGCAGTTCATTTCCTATACTAATAATCTGGCACTGCATGCTTTGTTGCTAATTTGTATTTTCTAAAAATCGTTGAGCAAAATATCAAAAGCTAGCTCTTTTTCGAAGCTATTTATCGACTCGCAAAAAACATTTAATTCTTTACAACAATTACTATCTTTGACCCGTGCGTCAACTACCTAACATACTGAGCTCCATACGGATTATTCTGGCTCCGATTTTCCTCATGCTGTATGTCCAGGATGAGGTCGTTTGGCGTGCATTAAGTGTTGGAATTTTTGCCGTAGCGGTGGTCACAGACTTTTTTGATGGTTACATTGCGCGACTATATCATGCCCAAACCGACTACGGCGTCTTTTTGGATCCCCTGGCCGACAAATTCCTAACTTTTGCAGGTTTTATCTGTTTACCCTTTATTAATGCCAGCCAATTTCCGTGGTGGGCCGTCGGCATCATTGTTTTTCGGGATGTTATCGTAACGGGGATGCGTATTCTGGCCGACTACCGCAACTTAAGCATGGATACTCGTTTTACGGCAAAAGTAAAAACGCTGGGACAGATGTTTTTTCTGTACCTGGCGCTCATGGTGGGCGTTTTCGTAGAAACGGATGTATGGCTTAGCGAATATTGTAGCCGACTATTGCAATCGGGAATATTGGGATGGATGATGATCGCTATCGTGGTGCTCACCCTCTATTCCGGCGTTGAATACATTTACATAAATAAGAATATTTTTTCAATTACAGAGAATGCAAAAACTTAAACCTATTATCGGCAGTTTTTTTAATGCCGGCTTTTTACCTAACGCCCCAGGAACATGGGGTAGCCTTTTCGCACTGTTTCCTATTTATTTTGTGGGCGTTTATACCCCTTGGTATGGCATGGCTCTACTAACGGCCCTGTGTTCGTTTTTAACCGTCTGGGTCTCAGAAGAATGCGAACGCGTTTGGGGCGGTGACCCTTCTCCCCTCGTAATGGATGAATTTGCAGGACAAGGGATGACTTTTATCGCCATTTCATTTACCGGTATTTTGAACTATGACCTCCTGCTTTTGTTGGGGGGATTCATCTTCTTCCGCTTTTTCGACATACAGAAACCATTCGGGGTCGACAAGCTGCAACAACTACCTGGAGGCTGGGGCATTCTGGTGGATGACCTGCTGGCAGGATTTTATGCTTTTTTAAGCCTGCGTGCAGTTGTGTACATTTTGGGCGTAATATAATACACCGTTTATACCTTCGTAACATACATTGATTACCATTGAAGAAGTGATCGGCAAAAAGAACAAAGAAATGTTTTTTATATGATTATTGATCAACAATTTGCAAAAGAAGTAGCACTCGACTTATTGGAAATTAATGCCGTTATCCTGCGGCCAGATGATCCATTTACCTGGTCGTCGGGATGGAATTCGCCCATTTACTGTGATAACCGGCTGACGCTGCGCTATCCCAAGATACGCAAAAAAATCGCTCAGAAATTTGTCGAATTCATTTCCGATAAGTTTCCTGATGTGGAAGTGATCACCGGCACGGCCACCGCTGGTATACCACATGCTGCATTTGTTGCAGAAAATATGGATCTGCCGATGTCATATGTCCGTGCCAAAGCCAAGGCCTACGGCCTCGGCAATCAAATTGAGGGCGGCATCCAGAAAGGCGAAAAAACGGTCGTGATTGAAGACCTCATTTCCACCGGTGGATCGGCCATCTCGGTGATTGAAGCCTTGCAGTTTGTGGATGTGCCGGTACAAGCCGTGCTCAGCATCTTTACTTACGGATTTGACAAAGCTGTCAACCGCTTCGAAGAAGTCGGCGTTCCTATGCACACTCTTACCAATTATGCCACTTTGATTGATGTTGCCATCGAGCATGGCTATGTGGATGAAAACCAGCTCGAAACGCTTTCAGAATGGCGACAAACACCGGAAACCTGGCCAAATTAGTGATTTCAGGATGCAGGTTACAAAGATGCATCTTGGACTCAGCGAAGTCTCTACGCTCGCTAAATTCTAAATTGTGTCATTCTGAACTTGTTCAGGATCTATATGATTTGTGGAGGTATATACTTCTTTGCATCGTCCAAGCATCAGCTTAAGCGATAACTCCATTCACGAAATTGTTTGAAGGGTAATCACTTCAAACAACCTTAAAAAAAGGTTAAAGACCATGATCCAACTCAAGAGAGCATATGATTCCGTTGAAGAAGATGACGGCTGTCGAGTTCTGGTCGATCGTCTTTGGCCTCGCGGTGTCAGCAAAGAAGAACTCAACCATGATTACTGGCTTAAAGAGTTAGCTCCTTCTGACAAGCTTCGGCAATGGTTTGACCACGATCCGAAGAAGTTTGATGGATTCCGTCAACGCTATCATCAAGAATTGAAAACCAATAACCAGGTTGATAAACTTATCACCATCTGCCAAAAACATGATATCGTCACGTTCGTGTACGCTGCTGAAGATCGGGATCATAATAATGCTGTTGCGCTGAAGGAGTATCTGGAACAGCAGCTAAACTGATCACTCTCATCACACTGAACACTGAGCTTGGTGCAGCGTTTGTATATGTATTTTTTAAGCGTGAACGCTTCAAAACTCCAAGCGCAATTACCAACTCTCGTCCCGCGGCAGAGCAACGGAACGAGATTAACTGGTAAAATCCGACATCTGCCAACTGATCTCAGGCATCAAACTTCCAACCTGCGAAACTCACTTTCAAAAAGAGCGAATCAATCGTTATATTTAGCAGTCTAAATTATCAGCAATAAAAACAGCTCTGCAGTGGATCAAAGAAATTTTTACATCGAAACATACGGCTGCCAAATGAACGTCTCGGATACCGAGATCGTGAACTCCATTTTGATGGAAGATGGCATGCAACCAGTGGATGAACCGGAGGACGCCGAGGTTATTTTTGTTAATACCTGCTCTATCCGTGAAAACGCTGAGGAACGCGTATGGAATCGGCTGAAAGAATTTAAGGCCATGAAACGGGAACGCGACAATCAGAATATGACGGTCGGCGTTCTTGGCTGTATGGCTGAGCGTATTCGTGACAAAATCATGGAAAAAGAGGAGCTGGTTGACCTTGTTGTAGGTCCTGATGCCTATCGTGATCTGCCCAAACTGCTTGCTGATGTAAGTGATGGCCAAAAAGCAGCTAATACGTTGCTGTCGCTGGAAGAAACCTATGCCGATATCAAGCCAGTGCGGCGTAATGATAACGATGTCAGCGCTTTTGTTACTATTATGCGAGGCTGCGACAATATGTGTGCCTTTTGCGTGGTGCCATTCACCCGTGGCCGCGAACGCAGCCGTGATGCCGAAAGTATTTTAGAAGAGCTGCAGCAGCTCAGCGATCAGGGATATAAGGAAGTAACCCTGCTGGGACAAAACGTAAACTCCTACGACGACGGGGACAATTCATTCGCTGACCTGATGTACAAGGCCAGCCAGGTGGATCCCGAAATGCGGATTCGATTCTCATCCCCTCATCCCAAAGATTTCCCGGAAGAACTGCTTGAGATAATTGCTGAACAACCAAATCTCTGCAACTATATCCACATTCCGGCGCAATCGGGCAACAACGATGTGCTCGAGCGCATGCGACGCCCTTATACGCGTGAGCAGTACATGGAGCTTGTTGAAAAGATGCGCAACATTATTCCCGGCGTGACGCTCTCTACCGATATTATTACCGGTTTCTGTGGTGAGACCGAAGAAGAGCACGAAGACACCATGTCGCTGATGGCCGAAGTCGAATATGACTTGGCCTATATGTTTGCATACTCTGAACGCGGACGTACATTAGCTCAGCGCAAATACGAAGACGACGTACCCGAAGATGTTAAAAAACGTCGCCTGTCCGAGATTATCGAGCAGCAGATGGATATTCAGGAGAAGCGGAACAAGAAAGAAATTGGCCGTCGCCATCTGGTACTTGTTGAAGGCACCAGTAAGCGTTCTGATGAACAGCTCTGCGGACGTACCGACACCAATAAGATGGTTGTTTTCGATCGGGAGGATTATGAAAAGGGTGATTACGTTGAAGTTACCATTACTGACTGTACATCAGCTACGCTCATGGGTGATCCTATAAAGAAGAGTAGCATCGAGGAGTTTGAGCAAGAAACGGTTGCTGCTTAACGAAGCTGTCTAATTATATGTTTATTAAAAAAGCCCGCTTTTCATGGTGGGCTTTTTATTTTGCCACTTCCTAAAAATAGAAAAGGCCCGCATCTCTTAACGGGATGCGAGCCTTGGGCTTCGGAAACAAAAGCCATCCGTTAATTGCTTGACACTTCAACCGTACCTAGATCAGTGGTTTCTTCAGCTGTCACATCTACATTATCGACCGTCTTCGACTGATAATCATCATTTCGAGGATCAACAGATACGCTATATGTCCCCTCTTCCAGGCCAATAAGTTTAAATTCGCCACTGGTAGTATCAGCTATAGTCGATGAAAGAGTGTCGGAATCAGCAATTGCGTAAACAACTGGTTGTGCATCCACGGGATTAACCGTACCGGCAATATTTCCAGTAATCGCTTTTTCATGAGCTCGAATCACTGGTTTCAACAGATACTTCCCACTTTCTCCAGCTTTTACAACTGATCTGCTGGCTTCAAAGTCCAGTAATAATACGTATTCAATATCAGGCTCTATCTCAGCATTTATATTGAGCTTAACACCCGTTTGAGCTCCGCTTGGAACTTTCATCGAATACTCCATACCATCAACAACGACACTATGGCCATCCTGACTTAAAATCAGCCGGATCTGATTGTAAGTGCCTTCTTCCAGTTCTGCTGAGCCGATGACTTCTGTTGCCCCGTTGACGAGCTCCAGCAGATTGTATTCTTGCTGTGGCTCGTTAAGTGTTATCCATCCGGAGCCATCCTGTGATTGAACTTCGACACGTTCAATAAACACATTAACAGCATCTGCCGAATCAATAGGTGCATCAGTCATCTCCACGGTCATTGTTCCGGCCCCTGTATCGGAACCAGTTCCACAGCCCGTAAATAAAACTGAAAAGGCAACAACTATTGCAAATGGTAATGATAGTAACTTATTACGTAACATATATTCCTCTTTTTGGTGATTAATTAACTATTAATGCCTATAGATTTCTTTTTCTGTCCATATGACGACTGAACTCCAAGAGGGTTACAACTTTTTTTATAATTTTTCACATAAAAAAAAGCCGCCTTCCCAGGCGGCCTCTAGTTGTGAATATTGTATTTAAGATTTAGTTGCCATTGGCATTTCCGTTGCCGTTTCCTTTACCCTTGTTCTTTTCTATTCCCCTGGGAATATCACCTGGAGGTCCTCCTCCTACTTTACCATTGAATAAGTTTTGTAAAATTTTCTTGGCAGGCACATTACCCTTCATCTGTCCTGCTACCCCCTCGATGACTGAAGCAGCCGGCAACTGGCTACGCTGTTGTGCCATTTTCATTGCAGTTGGCAGCTTTTGAAGTTCATTAGCTTTAAATCCACCTTTTAAGGCACGTACAACAAACTCTCCTGCAGCCTGAGGATTTTTTGCCGATGATGAAATATCCGGCAAGATACCCACGGCCGCTACTATTTCGCTGGGACCAGTCTTCGACAATACCGACTTATTTCCAAGTTCACTGAAGACCTTGTCCAGAGATTCGGAAGGAATATTCTGCCTGATAGACTTAGAAGCAGCTTTGGCAAGTTCATTCCTGAATTTTTCTTTCGGCATTCCTGCCCCTGATTTGCTCATCATTTCCCGGACTTCCGGCTTTTCCATCCAGGAATCAATAATGGTAGCAGCTTTAGCTACGCTCTGCTGCACCTGCCCAACAACAGATACAATCCGGTCACCAGATACTCCCTTAGAGAATCCTTCAAGGGCTTTCTGTACAATAATATCCGTCGGCAAATTCCGGTCAGACATTGAAACAGCAGACCTCAAAATCGAGGAAAGCTGTTCCTCGGTAACTTTTTGGTTATCGACATGCTCCTGGAAATCTGATAACACAGACTGCTCTATTCCAGCCTCTCGTGCTTTCTGCATCCAGTTGCCTGTTGCGTTTTGTTGAGCCTGTATATCACTGGATATCCCAAAAAAGAAAATTCCAAAAAACAGGATTGTAAATATCTCTTTATAAAGTTTCATAGTGCTTTCTCTGTTTTATTCAACCAATAAAATTGCATTCTCACTTCCGTATCCATCACTTACGGTATATGTTTCGTTTGAAAACATGAGCCATGTTTCAGTATCTCCACGTTTTTGAAGAATTTTATATTCATAGGCTCCGGGAGATAACTCAAGCTGGGCAACATAGGTGTTATCCGACTGTTTGCGGAGCGGAATACCACTCTTGTTCCAATTGTTAAATTCTCCAACAAGATATAACCTTCCATCTGCTGAATACTGTACGTGTATTTCTTGCTTACTACCACTCACTTCCCAGTCTGGATTAATCTTGCTGCCAGATCCTCCAAATTTTGGAGAAAAGCTATACCGTACTCCTGCAGATAATTCATAGTCATTAGTGCTCAAATCTGAAGCTTCTGAACGGTAACGAAGCACATCTGCCGCTCCGAATACTGAAAACCGCTGACTGATTGGCAATGTCCCTTCCAACCCTACTTTAAAAATTCGATCAGTGGCAAGACTTGTAACCGTCGGCTGGTTAACCGGATCTCCTATCGGCGGCCCGCCATTTCCCCCGTTTTGCTGCTGCGTTACTTC